>ERZ1027010.777-NODE-777-length-12286-cov-8.541166_pt1 | contig 12286 bp, 9 predicted proteins | sample MGYA00519448_ERZ1027010 | MGnify/ENA primary metagenome ERZ1027010 (study PRJEB26926, sample SAMN06164694) | human gut metagenome | biome: ENVO:00009003; feature: ENVO:2100002; material: ENVO:00002003 | host: Homo sapiens | place: USA | collected 2012 ... | reverse complement strand
GAGCCTCTGACTTTGGTCAGGGGCTTTTTTGTTGCGTCATCCACTAACCCACGTCGGAGCCGGACGGTACAGGACTCGAACAGCACGTGCCGAGCGCAGCGAAGGCAATCAAAGCCCCGGTGGGGCTTTGATTAGTGCGCGGTTCCCAATGCGTAGGAATGTCTATCAAGAAAGATGCCGCCAGACCTTTTGGTCTGGGGACTTTTTTCGTGGTGGCGGTACAGGACGAGAACCGGGACAAGCAAAGGCAGGGTATCACCATCATGGGGGTATCCTGCCTTTTGATATTCTTAACAAGACGTGGTATACTCGGCTCAGTTCAACAAATCGGAATTTGAAGGAGTGTTAAATATGAAATTCCCATTTTATGACGCACCAAATACAGCTACAATAACCTGTTGCCACATATTAGAGAATGGAGAACCTATTTTATATGTATCACATGATGAAGATGATGGAATGTGGCAATTTCTATGTGGAAAAGCACATGAAACAGACGAAGCAAAGTTAGTATCCTTAAAATCAGTATTCGACTTAGATAATTCTGTTGGTATTCTAAAGGATATGCCTTGCGGTTACTATGCTGAAAGAAAAGCTCAAGATGATGAATGGAGTGTTAGAAAACGGTAACTATCAGCTCGGTCAATTCCAGTTTGCCGTACTCGTTCTTAGCAGGGTTTGGGGCTCCGCACGCCCTAACAAGAATCATCAGCCTTGCGTCCGTAGTCATTTTGTGATACAATATTCCTGACAGGAGGTGTCCCGTATGATGCAGACGTTCGTTCGCCCTTCCCGGGATCTGCGCAACCATTACGCCGAAATTTCGGAAATGCTCAAAGACCACGACCATGTGATTATCACGAATCATGGCCGTGGGGAATCAGTTCTCATCAACATTGAGGACTACGCCAAGTACGAGGAGTTCTTGCACCAGCGGTATGTTGCCGAGGCACTTGCCAAGGCAAAGCAGCAGGCGGCTGACCCCGACACGCAATGGGCAGACCACGAAAGTGTATGGGAGACGCTGGGCAAGCAGTATGACGTATAAAATCAAATATCTGCCCCTTGCTGTACAGGACCTGAACGATATCGCCCGATATCTGTCTGGCTTTTACCCTAAAACAGCTAGCCGCGTACTGAAAGAGCTGCGGGAGAAGATCACAAAATTGGGCGATACCCCGAAAATGTGCGAGATCTACCGCCTCGACCCTGCTTACCGTAGGATGGTCGTTGACCAGTATCTTGTATTTTACCGCGTCAACGATGAAATAAAGACTGTGGAGGTCCACCGTGTGCTGCGAGGTGCGTGGAATCTGCCGCAGTATCTGGAATAAATCCAGGTTCGCCTGCCCTTGGCAGTGCTCTGCCGCAAAAGTCCTCAGACGGTTGTCTGGGGCTTTTTTGTTGCGCCATCCACTAACCCACGTCAGAGCAGGACGAGAACCGCACCTGTTTTCCCCACAAGGTTTTCCATTGCATTTCATAGAAAAGTGTGTTTCAATAAAAAGAGCCATACGGCGATCAGACGCAGTGAGAAGGTGGGTGCAGGATGTTCAAAATTGCGATCGTAGAGGATCAGGAAGAAACACGGGAAAGCCTGAACCGGTTCGTCCGGCAATATGCGCAGGAGCAGGGCCTGCAGGTGGAGATCAGTCTCATCACAGACAGTGCCGAGATCGCAGAGCACTATACGCCGGGGATCGACATTATTTTTATGGACGTGGAGATGCCACGGCTGGACGGTTTTGGAGCGGCCGAAGCCATCCGGGCCGCGGATGCGGATGTGGTGCTGGTCTTTGTGACCAACATGGCACAGTATGCCATCCGGGGCTACGAGGTAGATGCACTGGATTATGTGCTGAAGCCGGTGAACTATTATCAGTTCTGCACCAAGCTTTCCCGCGCCATCCAGCGGGTGCAGCGGCGCAGAGGCGGGCAGGTGGTGCTGCAGCTGGCGGGCGGCGGCATCCAGCTGCTGGATACCGCTGATATCTATTATCTGGAGACCCACAGCCGGATGCTGTACTACCACACCTCCAAAGGCGAGTTCGCGGCACGCGCCAGCCTGCAAAGTGCCGAAAAGCAGCTTGCCGAGTATCATTTTGTCCGCTGCAACCAATGCTATCTGGTCAATCTGGCCTACGTCAAGGGCATTGAAAACGACTTTGCCCTTGTGAAAAACGACCGGCTGGAGATCAGCCGACGGCAGCGTACGGCCTTTCTTACCGCAGTAGCGTCCTACATGGGAGGTGTGCTGTGACCACATCGCTGCTGAACAGCCTGCTCCGGGCGCTGCTGCGCTGGGGCGCGGCGCTGGTCTTTTGTCTGCCTTTGCGGCATCGCTCCCATTTCTGGGCGCGCGCCTGCGGGATGCTGTTCCCGCTGCTTTTGCTGGCGCAGCTGCTGGACCCTCTGGCACAGTCCACAACACTGTGGCAGCAGCAGCTCCTGCTGCTGGTGCTTTACATCTCCTTTTTTGCGCTGCTGGGCGGGATGATCTATCTGTGTACGGATATCAATAAAAAAGGTGCCCTGTACTGCGCAGTATGGAGCCTGCTCATCGCGCAGTGCGCCTACGAGAGCTGGTGCTTTCTGGAGCTGCAGTTTACCCGGTATGGACACCCGCTGAACATGGCTTCCCCTTGGGCGGTTCTGGTACAGCTGCTGTCCGGGGCGGTATTCTTTGCGGCGGTGTACATCCTGCTGGCACGGCAGCTTCCTTATAAAGGAGAATACAACATCGGGCCCCGGCAGCTGTTCAGCGCGTTCTTCATTGGCATCCTGTTCATGGTGCAGGCCGCCGTGCTGGACAATGCCCGCGCCGAACAGACTCCGCTGAGTCTTACCGTTACCATTCTGATCGGGCAGTTCTATTTTATCACCCTGCTGTATTTCCAGAGTGAGCTGTTCAAGAAGTCTGCCATGGAAAAAGAGATGAGTGAACTGAATCTGCTGTACGAGCGTCAGCGTCAGCAGTATCAGGTGGCCCGGCAGAACGTGCAGATCATCAACAAGCGCTGCCATGAGCTGAAAGTGCAGATTGCCAATCTCCGCAAGCTGTCGCCCGAAGAGGTACCGCCGGAGCGCATTGATGAGGCCGAGCGCGCAGCCCGCCTGTATGACGCGAACCGCAACACCGGCAACGAGGTGCTGGATGTGGTGCTGACCGAGAAGAGTCTGCTGTGCGAGTCCCGGGGCATCCAGCTGAATGCTGTGGCAAACGGCAGCTGTCTGGGCTTTTTTGAAGCGGGGGATCTGTACGCAATGTTTGCCAATGCGCTGGATCACGCCGTGGAAAGCGCGGTGCAGGTCTCCCGGCCGGAGTGCAGGGTCATCGATCTGCTGGTCTGTGTGCGGCAGGGTTTTGTGGTGGTGAACATCATCAGCCCGCTGCGCCCGCCGGAACAGCAGGCAAGCCGCTCTGCACAATACGAGCTGAAGGTGATCCGTCGCATCGTGCAGAAGTACAAAGGCACTTTGACCTTGGAAGAGCAGGGAGAGTTTTTTGCGGAAAAGATCATCTTTCCGCTGCAAAAATAAGTTAAGAAAACGGCAGCCGCCGCAGAAGTTCCGGAAACGGAAGGACTGCGGCGGTTTTCTTTTTGCGGCTTGTTGGATACATCTGCTTGTGAAAAACTTACAAATATATCAGTTCACATTTGGCAGTCCAAAACCGAATGCGCACGCAAAACGACCGATTTTCGCACGCATCTTGCGAAATACGGCCACTCTGATAAAATAATGACAAAGAGCAAAAAACGAAAAAAATCACTGTACCACAGCAAAAACAGGAGGAATCGGATGCGTAGTATTGCAAAGCTCATGAAGGACTGGCAGTTCACCGGCCCGAACGGCGTTACCACCGCCGTAGAGCTGCCCCATACATGGAATGCCAGGGACGGTCAGGACGGCGGCAACGATTACTGGCGGGGCTGCTGCACCTACTGCACCCGCTTTGCAGCACCGGTGTACGACCCGGCACAGCAGCAGGTATGGCTGCAATTTGAGGGCGTCAACGCCAGCGCCGCCGTGCTGCTGAACGGTCAGCAGCTCTGCACCCATGATGGCGGCTACTCCACCTTCCGGGCAGAGGTCACGGAGCTGCTGCAGGCAGAGAACCAGCTCACGGTGCGGGTGGACAACAGTGTCAACGACCGCGTTTACCCCCAGAAAGCAGACTTTACCTTCTACGGCGGCATCTACCGGGATGTGAGCCTGCTGGTGGTGAACAAAAACCACATTGCGCTGGGACACTTTGGCGATACCGGCGTGAAGATCACCCCCACCCTGAAAGAGGGCAGCGCCGACATCCGGGTGGAAACGCTGGTGGAAGGCAGCGGCACCGTGACGGTGGAGCTGCTGGATGCTGAGGGCCGCACCGCTGCAAAGGGCGAGGGCGAAAATGCTTTTCTCCATCTGGATGCTCCCCACCTGTGGAACGGCGTGAAGGACCCATACCTGTACACCTGTGTCGTCCGCTTGCTGCAGGACGGCCAGCCGGTGGACGAAGTGACCACCAAGGTGGGCCTGCGCAGCTTCTCTGTAGACCCAAAGAAGGGCTTTTTCCTCAACGGTAAGCCCTACCCTCTCCACGGTGTGTCCCGCCATCAGGACCGCAAGGGTCTGGGCAACGCCATCACCCGGGAGATGCATGATGAGGACATGGCGCTGATCCGGGAGCTGGGTGCAAACACCGTCCGGCTGGCGCACTACCAGCACGACCAGTATTTCTACGACCTGTGCGACCAGTACGGCATGGTGGTCTGGGCAGAGATCCCCTACATCTCCGAGCATCTGCCCAATGGCCGGGAAAACACCATCAGCCAGATGAAGGAGCTCATCCACCAGAACTACAACCACCCCTCCATCGTCTGCTGGGGCGTGTCCAACGAGATCACCATTTCCACCAAGGATAAGGCGGATATGCTGGACAACCATCGGGTGCTCAACGAGCTGTGCCACAAGATGGACCCCACTCGCCTGACCACGCTGGCCTGCTACGCCATGTGCGGCCCCTTCAACCCGGTGGCACACATCACCGATCTGGTCAGCTGGAACCTGTATCTGGGCTGGTATGTGCCGGGCCTGTTCCTGAATGACCTGTGGATGAACTTTTTCCATCTGGTGTACCCCAACCGTCCGCTGGGCTTTTCCGAGTACGGTGCCGAGGGCATGCCCAACCTCCACAGTGCCCACCCCCGCCGGGGCGACCATACCGAGGAATATCAGGCCAAGTACCACGAGTATATGCTGAAGTGCTTTGACCGCCACCCGTGGCTGTGGGCGACCCATGTGTGGAACATGTTCGATTTTGCAGCCGACGCCCGGGATCAGGGCGGCGAGCCGGGCATGAACCACAAGGGTCTTGTCACCTTTGACCGAAAGACCAAAAAGGACAGCTTCTACCTCTATAAAGCATGGTGGAGCGAGGAAAACTTCGTCCATATCTGCTCCAAGCGGTTCACCGACCGTACCGAGAAGGAGATCGAGGTCAAGGTCTACTCCAACCAGAACACCGTCGCCCTGTATGCGGACGGCAAAAAGCTGGCAGAGCAGACCGGCGAGCACATCTTCAAGTTCCGCGTGCCGCTGCATGGCAAGGTGGAGCTGAAGGCCGTTGCAGGCGACTGCATCGACACCGCATCCTTCTGCAATGTGGCAGAGCCGAACCCCAGCTACAAGCTGGTGAAAACCAAGTCCAAGAGTGCAAACTGGGTATAAACAAGGACATTCCGCTGTCTGGCGGTTGTTATACATGAAAAGGAGGAGAACCAATGAATACCAAAAAACCCAAAGTACGTTTGTGGTCGGTGCTCACTGCGCTGACGGCAATTTTGACCATCGCCGCCATCGTGGGCAACATGATCGCAAATCAGTACGCCACCACCCTGAACGTTGCTCTGAATGCATCGACCTATAAGATCATCAAGGGCAACACTACGGAAGATACCGAATACTTCAAAGCGGGCTTTGCTTCCGACAAAGAGCGTGAGGCTTATGAGGCTGAGCTGTGCGCCACCGTTGAGGCCGAGGGCGCTGCCCTGCTGAAGAACGACAACGCTGCCCTGCCGCTGGCAGGCAGCGCCAAGGTCAGCCTGTTCGGCCATGGCTCTGTGGACCTGATGTACGGCGGCACCGGCTCCGGTTCCGTGGATACCAGCAAGGCCCCCAACCTGAAGGAAGCACTGGAAGCTCAGGGCATTCAGGTCAACCAGACGCTGTGGGATCTGTACAAGTCCGACAGCATGATGACGAATTACAGCCGCATTACCCCGGCCTCCATCTCGGATACGCTGGAAGCAAACACCCAGTACGCTGTCAATGAAGCTCCGTGGAGCGCACTGTCCAGCGCCGAGAGCAGCTTTGCCGAGTACGGCGATGCTGCCATCGTGGTGTTCTCCCGCTCCGGCGGTGAGGGCGCAGACCTGCCCAGCGGTGCCAACGGCACCAACGACAGCTGGATCTCCGGTTCCGAGGGCAGCGGCAACTATCTGGAGCTGTCTGCTGAAGAGATCGAGCTGCTGAAGAACCTGAAGGCACTGAAGGACAACGGCACCTTCAAGTCCATCGTCGTCCTGATCAACAGCTCCAACGCACTGGAAATGGACTTCCTCAACCCTGCCATCTGCGGCGAGGACTACGGCATCGATGCCGCCATGTGGATCGGTGATGTGGGCCAAACCGGCATCAACGGTGTGGGCCAGCTGCTCGCCGGCACTGTGACCCCCTCCGGCTCTCTGGTGGACACCTACCTGTACGACAATCTGGCAAACCCTGCCATGTACAACTTCTACACCCAGGCCTACCCCAACGCAGCAGAGTACAACCTGCTGACCGAGGGTGCAGACGTGCAGGGCATGTACAGCGTCTATCAGGAAGGCATCTATCTGGGCTACCGCTACTTCGAGACCCGTTACGAGGATGTGGTCATGGGCACTGCCAAGGCAGGCGACTATGACTGGGCCACCACCGTTGCCTATCCCTTCGGCTACGGCGACAGCTACACCACCTTCGCTTACAGCAACTTCAATGTGGCCGAGTCTGACGATGCCTTCACCGTCACCCTGAAGGTCACCAACACCGGCAAGACCTATTCCGGCAAGGAGACCGTGCAGGTCTACTTCCAGTCTCCCTACACCGACTACGACAAGGCAAACGGCATCGAGAAGGCCGCTGCAGAGCTGTGCGGCTTTGCCAAGACCGATGTGCTGGCTCCCGGCGCTTCCGAGGATGTGACCATCACCGTGAAGAAGAGCGAGCTGCGCACCTACGACGCAAACAACGCCAAGACCTACATTCTGGATGCCGGTGACTACTACTTCACCGCTGCTACCGATTCTCACAACGCTGTCAACAACATCCTTGCTGCCAAGGGCTACACCGTGGCCGGCACCAATGGCCGCATGACCGAGGACGGCGATACTTCTCTGGTCTGGAAGTGGACCAACGAGGCACTGGATACCACCACCTACGCCACCAGCGCCAACGGCACTGCCATCACCAACCTGTTCGATGAGTCCGACCCCAACAAGAGCAGCGATGCTCCCGGCAGCGTGACCTGGATGAGCCGCTCCGACTGGACCGGAACGGTTCCCACCCAGCCTGCAGCCCTGACCGCCAACGAAACGCTGGCTGCAGATCTGGCCTTTACCCAGTACGACGGCACCGAGGCCGACAGCGTCGAGATGCCCACTCTGGGTGCCAAGAACGGCCTGACCCTCGCTTCCATGATCGGCAAAGGCTTCGACGATCCCCAGTGGGAGACCCTGCTGGATCAGCTGACCTTCGATGAGATGGTCAACACCATCACTCTGGGCTTCCACAACACTGCGGCGGCTGCCTCCATCGGCAAGACCGCTACCAAGGACGAGAACGGCCCGCAGGGCCTGACCGCTGCCCTGACCGGCGGTTCATCCGCCATGTGCTACACCTCCGAGGATGTCATGGCTGCCACCTTCAATGTGGACCTGATCAACGAAGTGGGCAAGTGCATCGGTGAGGACTGCCTTGCCATGGGTTACTCCGGCCTGTACGGCCCCGGCATCAATATGCACCGCACCGCCTACTCCGGCCGTAACTTCGAGTACTACGCCGAGGATCCCTTTGTGGCCGGCACCATCTGCGCTGCCGAGGTGCAGGGCATCCAGTCCAAGGGCGTGTATGTCTACCTGAAGCACGTTGCCCTGAACGACTCCGAGACCAGCCGCCGTGGTGTCAACACCTGGCTGAACGAGCAGACCGCCCGCGAGATCTATCTGGAAGTGGCCGATAAGGCCATCACGGATGGCGGCGCATGGTGCGTGATGACCGGCTTCAACCGCTGGGGCGCAACCTGGTGCGGTGCCAACGCCAACCTGCTGAACGGCTTCCTGCGCGAGGAGCTGGGCATGCGCGGCATGTGCATCACCGACTTCTCCGGCTCCAGCCAGTACATGGATCTGGTGGACGGCCTGATCGCCGGTTCTGACATCTGGGACAGCCCGATGCCCAAGATCCACACCACCAAGGCTGCCAACTACGAGAACGATGCCTACATCGTGACCCAGATGCGCAATGCAATGCATCACATCCTGTACACCGTGGTCAACTCCAACGCCATGAACGGCTGGTCTGCAAGCGATACGCTCAAGACCGTGCTGCCCTGGTGGCAGACTGCGATCTATGCACTGATCGCCGTGCTGGCTGTGCTGACCGTGCTGTGCGCATGGCAGCTGAGCAAGGCCCTCAAGCGCAAGAAGGAGCTGGCAGACACCGCTCCTGCTGTTGACCAGAAGTAATTCCGGTCTGCACGATCCCTGACCCCATGTTACGGCAGCCTGCCCCGAAGGCGGGGCGGGCTGCCGCTTTTTATCAAAGACAAAAGGAGAGACCGCAATGGGCGAACAAAAAACAACGGCGTCGAGTGTGAACCGCGCCAAAACCTACCAGCTGGTGCTGTTTCCGCTGAACAACGGCGCGACCAACGTGTACTATGTGCTGGTGCTTTCCTACATCGCGACCTTCGGCAGCAAAGTGCTGGCCCTGAGCATGCTGTTTGCTTCGGTGATGGTCACCGGCATGCGCCTGTTCGATGCCGTCACCGACCCCATCATTGGTGCCCTCATGGACCGCACCAACGGCAGGTTCGGCAAGTTCCGGCCCTTCATGGTCATCGGTAACCTCATCATGGCAGCAAGCATTCTGGTGCTGTACTGCCTCACCCCGCTCATCCCCGCCAGTGCCATGGGGCTGCGCTACGCTGCGTTCGTTGCCCTGTATGCCGTGTGGGTCATCGGCTACACCTTCCAGACCAGCTGCACCCGCTCCGGCCAGACCGTGCTGACCAATGACCCCAAGCAGCGCCCCCTGTTTACCATCTTCAACACGGTGGGCAGCCTGCTGGGCATGGGTGCCATGCAGTTCTTTGCCCCCATCCTTGCCAAGAACTATGAGGGCGGCTACGCTTCCGCCGGGTTCTTCCGCACGCTGGCTCCGGTGGGCATCGTCATCTCCATCCTGCTCACCCTGCTGGCCGTCATCGGCATCTGGGAGAAGGACCAGCCCAAGTACTTTGGCATCGGCGGCGAAAAGACCGAGAAGATCAAAGTGAGCGAGTACATCCAGATCATCAAAAACAATGATCCCATGCAGCGGCTGATGGTGGCCGGTGCAGGCTGCAAGCTGGCACTTTCCATCGCCACCAACACCACCGTGCTGTGCATGCTGTACGGCTGCATGATGGGCAACTACGACGGCCTGTATCTGCCCATGATGGTGCTGGGCTATGTGTGCAGCGTGCCCTTCTTCCTGCTCACCGTCCGCACCAGCCAGAAGGAGGGCCAGAAGGCCAGCCTGATGAAGTACGTCAGCGTGGCGCTGGTGTGCTATGTGGGCGTGCTGGTGCTGCTGCTGCTCTGGGGCCGCGGCGATGCCTTCACCCTGTCCATTCTGGGCGAGAACGGCCTTTCCATCAACCTGTACACCATCCTGTTCATCGCTTTCTTCGGCATCGGCTACGGTGCTTACTACGCCACCGCCGATATGCCCATCCCCATGGTGGCCGACTGCTCCGACTACGAGACCTACCGCAGCGGCAAGTATATCCCCGGCATCATGGGCACCCTGTTCAGTCTGGTGGACAAGCTGGTGTCCAGCCTGTCCGCTACCGTTGTGGGCATTGCGGTCAGCTTTGTGGGCCTGCAGAGCCTGCCCACCCAGTATGACCCCTACACCCCGGGCATGAACTGGGTGGTCATCGTGCTGTTCTGCATCATCCCCATGGTGGCATGGGCGGCTACCCTCATCGCCATGAAGGGCTACACCCTGACCGGTGCCAAGATGAAGGAGATCCAGGCTGTCAACGCCTGCCGCCGCGATGCAGTGGCCAAGGGCATGAAGCTGGAAGAAGCCATGGACAAGTGGCAGACCATGGATCAGCTGCCGGCGGAATACCGGAGCTGAGACGCTGTATGGAACTGAATACCGATCTCACCGGCGCAAGCGGCACGCTGCTGCCCACGCAGGGGGTCTGGCGTTCGAGTTCCTAATTCTCCCCGGATACAGGCAGAAAACGAACAAAGGCAGGGTACCACCATGAGGGTGGTATCCTGCCTTTTGAATCTTTGTGTGGAAAACCTGCTTACAGCAGCGGGATGCCTGCCTTGGCGCAGGCTTCGCGGGTGGCTGCGTCCCAGACGCTGGCCTGCACTTCGCCAATGTGGGCGCTGCCCAGCAGCAGCATGCACAGGCGGCTCTGGCCGATGCCGCCGCCGATGGAGTAAGGCAGCTCACCGTTCAGTACGGCCTTGTGGAAGGGCAGGGCGCGGCGGTCGTCGCAGCCAGCCATGGTCAGCTGCTTGTCCATGCTTTCAGGGCTGACGCGGATGCCCATGCTGCTCAGCTCATAGCTGCACTGCAGCGGGTCGTTCCAGAACAGCAGATCGCCGTTCAGATCCCAGTCGTCATAGTCGGGGGCACGGCCGTCATGGGGCTTACCGCTCTTCAGCGGAGCGCCGATCTTCATCAGGAAGGTGGTGCCGTGCTCCTTCACAAAGGCGTTCTCACGCTCCTTCGGGGTCAGGTCCGGGTACTGGTCCTCCAGCTCCTGCGTGGTGATGAAAGCGACGTTGGGGCTGTGCAGCGGCAGCTCCTGCAGCTGGGGGAACATGGCGTGCAGATTCATCTCGGTGGCGCAGACAGCGGACACGATGGAGCGCACCACGCTCTTGAGGTAAGCCTCGTTGCGGTCTTCCAGACGGATCACCTTTTCCCAGTCCCACTGGTCCACATAGATGGAGTGCAGGTTGTCCAGATCTTCGTCGCGGCGGATAGCGTTCATATCGCAGTACAGGCCCTTGCCCACACGGAAATCGTAGTCCTTCAGGGCCTTGCGCTTCCACTTTGCCAGTGACTGCACCACCTGTGCCTCAATGCCGCTTTCCTTGATATCAAAGGTGACCTTGCGCTCGACACCGTTCAGGTCGTCGTTCAAACCGGTGGATGCTTCCAGAAACAGCGGAGCAGACACGCGGTACAGGTTCAGTGTGGCGCACAGGGTGTCGGCAAACAGACGCTTGACCGTACCAATGGCGCGCTGCGTATCGTACAGGTTCAGCGCGGGCGTATAGTTTGCCGGGATGATGGTTTTGCTCATAACAAAAAACCCCTCTTCTGTTGGATTCTGGCCCTGATTTCCCAGTACAGGGCACGGCTTTTAAACCGAAAAATACTGGTTTCATTATGGCATATTTTTTTAAGAAAGTAAAGTGAGAAGGCAAAAAAAGAGACCGCCGGTAAGGCAGTCCCGTTTCCGCAGTGAGAAGGGCGGCTTTGCATCAGCCGAAAAGCCCCTTCAGCAGGATCAGCAGCACTTTTACAAAATCGCCGGTGCCCAGCAGCTTGTACAGAGAGATCAGAGTAGATAACATGAATGTTTTGCTCCTTTTTTGCAATTTCGGGCCAAAATGCCCGGCATGCATGGAATACGGCTGGGCAGAGCAGCGGATTGCAGGAAAAAATTGGGAGAAAACAAAACGGCACCCGTGCCGCTGCAAAAGCAGTACGGGTGCCGGAAGATCAATTGGTTTTCAACAGCTTCAGCGCTTTACGTTGAAAGCTGCCATGCCGGGGTAAACGGCGCTGCCGCCCAGCTGCTCCTCAATGCGCAGCAGCTGGTTGTACTTTGCAATACGCTCGGTACGGCTGGGAGCACCGGTCTTGATCTGGCAGGTGTTCAGCGCCACGGCCAGATCGGCAATGGTGGTGTCCTCGGTCTCGCCGGAGCGGTGAGAGCTGATGGCGGTGTAAC
>ERZ1027010.775-NODE-775-length-12289-cov-4.888180_pt1 | contig 12289 bp, 7 predicted proteins | sample MGYA00519448_ERZ1027010 | MGnify/ENA primary metagenome ERZ1027010 (study PRJEB26926, sample SAMN06164694) | human gut metagenome | biome: ENVO:00009003; feature: ENVO:2100002; material: ENVO:00002003 | host: Homo sapiens | place: USA | collected 2012 ... | reverse complement strand
CTAAGCCTTCGTCGGCAGCGTCAGATGTGTATAAGAGACAGGAGGGGTGGGACTCTTTGGGATGGGGCGGAATGGGAATCGTTGGGCTCTTTGAGTTGGGTTTTTGGATGAAAGGATTTTGGGATGCTGCTGCAGTTTGTGACGGTGTTGCAGGGGGTGTTGGCGCCGGCGCTGCTCGTCATGGCGTTGAGCGTCATGCTCACCGTCGGTGAGGGGCGTGACAAGCCTCTGAGCGCGTACTGGCGGCTGGCCGGTTTCGTTGTTGGATTCGCCGGCGCAGTCGTATTCGCCGCGCTGCGCGCCACCGCCGTCATCACGCAACGCACGTTCGTCAACTATCCGACCCTGTGGTGCTGCGTGATCCTCGACGTGGCCGTGTTCGTCATCGTCCTGTTCGCCCGCCGCATCACCGCCGACTGGCACAACCACCGCGCGCTGCTCGACATCGCGAATCTCGTTGCGGCGCTTGCGATCGCGGCCACCACCTTTCGTGCGCTGCCCGACGTGATTCTGCGACTGACGATCTTCGTCGAGCCGGGCGATCCCATCTTCACTTCCGACATGCTGTTGCGCGCGCTCGGCTTCGCTTTGGGCGCGGCCGTCGCAATCATCGCCGCGCTTATCTTCCGCACGATGCGTTCCACCGCCGTCCGCTGGTCGTTCACGACGGCGGTGCTGCTGTTGGTCGCGCTGTTGTCCGCACAGCATTTCACCGACCTTGCGCAGATCCTCCAATCCAAACGCATCGTCAGCTTCCCGACCGCCGCCTTCCTCGCGCTCGTGTGGGGCATCAACCATCAGCGCAGCCTGACCATCGCAATGGCGCTCGTCTTCGCCATTCCGGCAATCGCCAGCATCGTCATGGGCTTCAAAGTCAAGCCGACCGGCGCCAATGAGGCGATCGCACGCACGCATATCGCGTTCCGCCGCCGCGCGAAAGTGGCCGGCGCGTTCAGCCTGGTCGCCATGATCTGCGTCACCGTGGCCCTGACGTACGGCGTCGCGCAAACGCAGAAAGTCGTCACGCTGTCGCCGCCGGAAGACTACTCGCTCGCCGACGGCGTGGTCACCATCAAATTCAGCCAGATTTCCGACGGCCACCTGCACCGCTTCGAATACCGCGCGAAGGACGGCACCTCCATGCGATTCATCATCATCAAGAAGAACGGCGGCGCGTACGGCGTCGGCCTCGACGCGTGCGACAACTGCGGCGACGCCGGCTACTACGAGAAGGACGGCAAAATCATCTGCAAGAAGTGCGATGTGGCCATCAACCTCGCCACCATCGGCTTCAAAGGCGGCTGCAACCCGATACCGTTCGACTACCAGGTCAAGCCGGGCAAAATCGTCATCCAAACGTCCACGCTCGACGCGCTGTCGAGCCATTTCCAGTGAGCGCCGAGAAAGGTAAGGGGGTGCCATGTTCTTCCTGAAAATGATCTCTCGCTCGTTCAGCCGGCAGTTCAAACGCCGTCTGCTCATCGCCGTCACCGTGTGCCTGTCCGCCACCGTCAGCGTGGCCATGCTCGGCGTGGTGTTCGACGTGGGCGACAAGCTCAACGCGGAGCTGAGCACGTACGGTTCGAATATCGTCGTGCAGCCGAAGTCCGACGCTGTGGTGAGCGATTTGTACAATACCGGCGATTCTGCTGGCTCGGCTTCGGGTAGTTCGTCCGGTTCGGACGGGGGTTCCACTTCCGACGGCTCGGCTGCGGCGGACAGCGCCGACCCGACCGCGTTTCTGAAGGAGTCGGACGCGCAGAAGATCAAGACCATCTTCTGGGCGTTCAACATCACCAATTTCGCGCCGGAATTGAACATCCACGCGGATGCGGGGTGTGTCGGTTCGGGGGCTGGTTCGGCTGGTTCGGCTGGCTCTGCTGGAACGGCTGGTGCGTCAGGTGCGGCTGCTTCCGCGGCGAAATGCAAGGCGACCAACGTGCCGATCGTGGGCACGTGGTTCGCGAAAACCCTGCACATGGACTCCGGCGAGTCCACCGTGGCCGGCATGAACGGCATGCGCTCATGGTGGAAAATCAACGGAACCTGGCCGAAAGACGACAGCGAGCAGGCGATGGTCGGCAGCGCGCTCGCCGCGAAACTGGGCGTGAACGTCGGTGACAGCGTTACGCTCGACAAGACGATTGCCGTCGGTGCGGACGACAATACGAACGGAGGTACCGGGAAAACCGGCAAATCCTCCACCGAACGCAATCGCGTGAAAGTGAAAATCGTCGGCATCTTCGATTCGGGCGATTCCGACAACAGCGCCATTTATATGCCGTCCATCGCCGTGCAAACGCTTGCGAATCTGCCGAATTCCATCGACAAGATTGAAGTCAAGGCGCTCACCACGCCCGACAACGACCTCGCGCGCAAGGCGTCGAAGAATCCGAACGCGCTCACGCAGGACGAGTGGGAGACGTGGTATTGCACCGCGTATCCGTCGTCGATCGCGTACCAGATCGAAGAGGTGCTGCCGGGCGCGGTGGCCAAGCAGGTGCGCCAGGTGGCCGCGCTGCAGGGCGATGTGCTGAACAAGACGCAGGCGGTGATGGTGCTGATGACCGTGCTGTCGCTGGTTGCCGCCGCGATCGCCGTGGCAAACCTGATGGCCGCGTCGATTGGCGAACGCGGTTCGGAATTGGCGCTGTTGAAGGCGATCGGCGCCACGGACGGCGCGGTTTCGCGCCTTATGCTCGCCGAAACGGCGGTGATTTCGCTGGTTGGTGCGATTGCCGGCGCGCTGCTTGGCTCGGGCGTTGCACAGATCGTGGGGCACGTGGTGTTCGGCTCGGGCATCACCATGCGTCCGATGGTGTTCGTGTTGGTTTTCGTGTTGCTGGCGGTCACTGTGCTCGTGGCCTCGCTTTCGTCGATTCGGGCGATTCTGGGCTTGCGTCCGGCGGAGGTGCTGCATGGTAGGTGAGTTGTGCTTGGCTTTCGTAGGGGGTGTGCGATGACGAATCGCAAGATGTTCTTCACCATGCTGTGGGGCGCGGTGTTCCGCCGTCGCTCCCGTGCGATGATGGCCGTGATCGCGTCGCTCGTCGGCGCGGCCACGCTGTTCTGCCTTGCATCCGTGTGCGTCGCGGTGCCGCAGCAGATGAACGAGGAAATGCGCGCGTACGGCGCGAACCTGATCGTCACGCCCGCGTCCGCAACGGGCAAATCGCAAGGCATCGATACTGCAACCGTACGCAACGTGACGGCGCTCATCGGCGCCGGACACAGCGTGAAATCAGCTGCGTACCGGTATGAGAGCGTGCGCATCAATTCCGCGCCGTACACCATCGCCGGCGTGGACGTGAAAGCCGTCCGCGCGCTCAATCGCCATTGGAACGTGACGGGCGATTGGCCCGGCTCGGACAACGTGATGGTCGGCCGCGACGTCGCCGACGCGCTCGGCGTGAAAGTCGGCAGCCGTGTCACCATCGGTTACCGCGCCGCCGACGCGTCTGCTTCAGCGTCTTCTTCCGCGTCCGCAAAATCCGATTCGGACGAATCAACTGAAACGGCAGAATCGTCCGCGCAGGGCACGCAGAGTACGCAAACTACGCAAGGCGAACAGACCACGCAAGCCACGGAAAACGGCCGCGTCTCGTCCGACATCATGGATAACAACGGCACCGAATTCCGTATCGCCGGCATCGTCGACACCGGCGGCAACGAGGATTCCATCATCTACGCCACCACCGCGGACGTGGCCAAACTCGCCGGTTCCAAGCGCGGCGCCGACGTGGTCGAATACTCCGTGAACGCCATGGGCGACGAGCTCAACGACATCGTCAACAACATCAATCGCAGTGCCGACAAAAACCCGAACAGCGCCGTTAAAGCGCAGACCGTCACCAGAATCACCTCGTCCGACACTCGCATCATCGCCATGCTGCAGACCCTGTTCTGGATTGTCTCGCTCGTCGTGCTCGTGCTGACGCTCGTCGGCGTGGGCACCACCATCAGCTCCATTGTGAGCCAGCGTCGCAACGAAATCGGCCTGCGCAAAGCCCTCGGCGCCGATTCACGCGCCATCGGCGTCGAATTCTACGTGGAATCCGGCATCTACGGCTTGATCGGCGGTCTGCTCGGCACTGCTATCGGCTATGTGCTGGCGCGTGTGCTGTGCTCCACCGTTTTCGGCCGTGCGCTCGGCCTCAACTGGCTGCTTTGCGTTGGATCGCTGTTGCTTTCCGTGGCGATCGCCGTCATCGCCTCCATTCCGCCGGTCCGCCGCGCCACCCGTATCGACCCCGCCATCGTTTTGAGGGAGGAATAATCATGGACAACGAACATATGCTGCTGGAACTCGACCACATTTCCAAGATTTACGGCGATCTGCACGCCGTCGACGACCTGAGTCTGACCGTTCCGCAAGGGCAATGGCTGGCGATTGTCGGCTCGTCCGGTTCCGGCAAAACCACGCTGATGAACATGATCGGCTGCATGGATACGCCGTCGAAGGGTTCCGTCATGCTTGAAGGCCGGCGATTGGAGGATTTGAACGCCCGCCAGCTCGCCGATGTGCGTAAGAACATGATAGGACTAGTGTTCCAAAAGTTTTACCTCGTGCCGCATCTGACGGCGGTGGAGAACGTGATGGTGGCGCAATACTACCATTCTGTAGTCGATGAGAAGCAGGCGATGGAAGCGCTGGAACGAGTGGGATTGAAGGAGCGTGCGCATCACCTGCCCGGCCAGCTGTCCGGCGGTGAGCAGCAGCGCGTGTGCATCGCCCGAGCGCTCATCAACTGCCCGAAGCTGATTCTCGCCGACGAGCCGACCGGCAATCTCGATGAGAGGAATGAGAAGATCGTGCTCGACCTGTTCCGTCAGCTGCACGAGCAGGGCACTACGATCATCGTCGTGACGCACGATGCGCTCGTCGCCTCCTGCGCACAACGCGAAATCATGCTCAACCATGGTGTGCTCGTCGGTGAACAGTGGAATGACGAGGAGGCGAAACGTGCGTACGAGGCGGCCGGTGGCAAGCCTGCGCACACCGGTTCCGCCGAGGAAGGCGCACAGAACGGCGGTGTCGCGATTTTGTTCGTCGACCCTACGAAGGCCGCAAAAACCGGAGATACGGACGCGGACGGCACGGAAGGGGAGCAGGCATGAGCACCGCACAATCGAACGCAGTCAAAGTCATCGCGCTATCCGCGGCGAGCATCGCGCTGCTGTCGGCATGCGGCGAGCCGAAAGCCACGCCGATGGACGACGAATACGCCGGCAATTCCGGCGAAAGCGTGCAATCGCAGGAAAATAAGTCGAAAACCGACGGCAAGGCGGCTGACAATACGGCCGGCGGCGACGCCACCACCAAAAACCATGCCGATGACGCGAATTCCACGACGTCCAGCAAGCAGGACACCGGCAACTACGCGGATGGCGATTATTCGGTCAACGGCCAGTACGGCCCGGTCGGCGAGGACACCATCGACGTGCATCTGACCGTTAAGGACCAGAACGTGACGGCCGTGAAGATCGTCGGCCATCCGTTCACGTCCATCTCCAAAAAGCATCAGAACGACTTCGCCAAAGCCGTGCCGGACGCGGTGGTCGGCAAGCCGTTGAAGGACCTTAAAGTAGACAAGCTCGCCGGCGCCAGCTGGACCTCCGAAGCCTTCAACAAGGCGTTGGAAGTGGCGCGTCAGGAAGCGTCAATCCAATAGCCCATTCCTTCTGAAACCGACACGGCATGTCCGTCTTGCGTCGGTGCGGACGGTTTTCCTGTGGTTACCGTGCGGATTCGGCGCATACGTTCGGCCAGAGCAACGTGGCCATGTTCTCGGCCCAGGAATCAGACTTGCGTTCCTTGCCGGATTGCCGTTCCCCTCCGGCTTCCTGCCCCGCCAACGCTTTGCAAGCCAGCATGGAACCCAGCACCGTGCTGAACAGGAACGTGTAGTCCAAACGGTTTTGAAACACTCCGTCGGCGATGCCACGTTCCATGAACCCCACGAACCGTTCTTCGGCCGGCGCTAGAACTTGTGCTGCGATCGCCTTCAGCGTGGCGTTGTCGGAAGACAGCACCACGCCCACGGCTTTCAATCCGAGTTCGCTGTCGAAGCAGTCCTGGATGCGTCGCAGCATGGTGGCCAGTCCGTTCCGCGACGGCTTCAAATCGTTGAAATTCGGTAGTCCGGCAACTTCCGGTTGGATGCGTTGCAATAAATCGTCGGCGTTTCGGTAGCGTCGGTAGATTGTGGTCTTTGCTACCCCCGAACGTCGTGCGACCTCTTCGATGGTCACCGCTCCGATACCATCGGAAATCACTATCCCCAATGTGGCTTTCATGATTTTGCGGTCGGTTTGCTCCCGTAATCGCTCACGTCGGCCACGTACTGTGCCGACGTCTTCCTGCGTGGTTTTTTGCACCGTCTTCCGCGTGCCCTCTTGCGTGGTTCCGCCCATCATGCCGCGATCACTTTCGTGCTTTCCAGCTTGCTTACGTACCAATGGTTGAACTTGACCAGTGGAATGCGCAGTAGCAGGCCTATCAGCAGCAGCGGCGGAATGAACAGCAGTAGCGCGCCAATCGCAAACCAGTAATCGTTACTGTAGATTCCGCCGATCGCCGCGCGCATTGCTGTGATTGAATGCGTCGCAGGCAGGAACGGGCTGATGCCGCTGATGATTTTCGGCAGTACGGCCAGCGGATATGCGCCGTTCGCTCCGGAGATCTGCATGACGAGAAACAGCACGCCGATGGCTTTGCCGACGTTGCCGAAGCTGGCCACGAGCGTGTAGATGAAGAACGAGAACACTAGGCTGCTCACCCAGCCGGACAGCATGAACAGCAGCGGATGCACCGCCTGGACATGGAGGAACAGCAGACTGCCTCCCAAGGAGAACGTGCTCTGCAATAGTCCGATCACGCCGAACACACCGTAATGTCCGAGAAACAGCTGATGCGGTTTCGGGTCGCCGAGTTCCTTGCGCACCTTACGCGAGACGGTGGTCTTGAGCGTCACTGCCATGAGCAGCGAACCGACCCACAGCGGCAGGATCGTGTAGAACGGTGCCATCTGCGAACCGAAGTTCTTGACTGGGAACACCGCGTTGCGTTTCACTTTTACAGGGGCTGCAAGCGCGGCGGCCAACGAGTCGGTATTATCGCTGAGCACATCTTTGACGGCGCTCATATCGCCGCTGTTCAGCGCATCGGTCAATGTTCCTGTGAATGCGCCCAGTTTTTTGCCCGCGCCGGCCAGACTATCGGCGGTGGAATCCAACACGCTGCTGATGGCGGTCAGATTCTTATCCGCGGTCTTGGTGGTGCCGTTCAGATTGCCCAGCGCGCCTTTCAGATCGGCCGCTGTGGCATTGAGCGCGGTGGTGGTGCTGGTAATGGACGTGGCGATATCGTCAAGTTGCGGTTTCAGTTGGCTCTCATAGTCGGTTTTGATGCCACTGACGGACGTTGCCGCCTGCTGCGCCAGTTTCTTGATCTCCGCACGTTCGGCCGTGGTATCGCTTACTTTGGCGTCGATGTTGTCGGCGCTGCCATTCAGCGCCGATGCTAGGTCGTTGAGCTGTGTGATGGTGGTGCCGACGTTGGTTTTGAGATGGTCGATGGCGTTCCTCACCGCTTCCGGCAGCTTTTCGTTTGCGCTGAGCGCGTCGAGCGAATCATAGATCTGCTGGTAGCTTTGCGCCTGCTTGCTGATGTTCGTGGCCTGGTTGCGTAATGCGTTGGCGGTGTTGCCGGCCTGCGTGCCCGCATTGCCGAATAGGCTGTCCACATCTGCTTCCATGGCTGTGAAGCTGTTGGCGGAATCAGTCAGAGCCGTGCCCAGCGCGGTGGTGCCGGTCTTCAACGCGCCCGTCAGATCCTCCACGCCGCTGCCGGCTTGCTTGAGTGTTGTTCCTGCGCTTTTCGCATTGCCGCTGACATTGGCGATCAGACCGTCGGAGGACTCAAGCAGATGCCGTGCGCTTTGTGTCAGCGTGCTGAACGTGCGGAGCGTTCCGGAAGCGTCGGTGAGCGTTTCCGCGAAGTCGCTGATATTGCCGTTGAACTGCGTGAGTTGTTCCTGCGCGGCTGGCTTGTCGAGTTGGTTGGCGAGTTGCGATGCCACACTCAGCGCGGTGCTGGTCAGTGTTTCGGAGAACGTCTCGTTGACCTGCGCGCTGACCGTATCGGCGCCTTGGCCTGTGATCTTCGGAGCCAAGGCGTTCTTCTTTTCATTGTTGTAGTAGGCGATTTCGGCGTGGTCGCCATCGGATGCGAAGAACGTCATCATACGGGTGCTGAAGTTCTTCGGAATCACCACAGCTGCGTAATATTCGCCGGATTTGGTGCCGTTGATGGCTTCTTTTTTGGTGGTGAAGGTCCAGTCGAGCTGATCGTTGGAACGCAGCGTGTTAACCACTTGGTCGCCGATGTTGATCTTCACTGGAATGAGGTCGGACCGGTATCCGTCGTCCTCATTGGCTACGGCGAATTTCAGATTGCCGGTATTGGCGAACGGGTCCCAGCTGGCGGCCACGTTGAACCATGTGAAGATGCCGGGGATCACAACGAGTCCGATGACGATGATGATGGAGACGACGTTGCTGGTGATTCGCCGGATGTCGCCGACGAACAGTTTCCAGATGGTTTTCATGCGTTGCTCCTTTCCTCGGTGTTTTCGGTTGTCTCGGTTGTCTCGGCGGTCTCGGTAGTCTCGGTGGTGTCCGTGGCGGCATCGTTCGCGGCGGCGCTTGGACCGGTCGTCTGCATTTTCTGCATTTTCTGCACCAGTATGGCGATTCCGTCATCTTCATTGTGGTTGACGCCCGTCACGTTTTCCGTCGTTTCTTTGATGACGCTGGTATTGCGATTATCGGATGTCGTACGTTTGCCGCTGGTGCGTTTTCGCGTTTTGCGCAGCAGTCTGTTCCGCCGTTCCTGTTGCGCCCGCTTTTTGCGACGGATGCGTGCCGCTTGGCGCTCCACCAGCATGGATTGGATCGATTCATCGCTCAAATGGCCGAGCTCCACTTGACGGTTCAGATTATCGCGCATGTATTCGATGACCATGAGGAAGCCCATGATGAGCAGAATCCAGACGACCCACGTGGCCAGTACCACCACTTTCTCTCCGTTGGTGAACGAGAACACCGCCGCCAGAGTTACCGGCACGACGAATCCGATCACCAGAGCTCCGCGCTTGAGTTTCGGGTACAGTTCCGCGAACCGACTTGCGCGTTCCTCGATCACCTCGCGGTAGCCGCCTTTGTCGGCCAGCACCTGAATGGCTTGGGACATGTTGTATCCGCGTTCCGGAAGCTCCACTTCCTCGCCGATAATCATGTCGCTTTCCTTGATTTCGCGGGCGAACAGTCGGTTGAGGTTGACCAACAGAGGACGGACCGCCAGACCGATGACGAACGCCATGGCGGCAAACAGCAGCAGCGTGCCGATCGCCTTGGTCCAATGGCCGTCGTAGAAGCCGGCGATGGTCTCGCGGAATGCGTCTATCGAATAGCTGAATGGCACGAACGGATAGACCATGCGGAAGAATTTCGGCATCATCTCGATCGGATACAGGCCGGAAGCGCCTGGAATCTGCACGATCACCAACGCCACGCACAGGCCCTTGCCGATGTGCATGAACGTGGTGGACAGCGCGTACGTGATGCTCAGATATACCAGCGATGTGATCATGCCGGTCAGTATGAACAGTGGCGCGCAAGCCGTCTGCACGCCGAGTATCAGATCGCCAACGGTGCAGATCGCGCCTTGAATGACGCCCATCGTGCCGAGCAACAGGTATCGGGCCAGATACTTTTCGGTTGCGGTCGGATCGAGACCCTCAAGCCCCTCGTCGTCCACCTCCACTTTGCAGATCACCACAAAGGCGAACGCGCCCACCCACAGTGCCAGATTGGTCATCAGCGGAGCCATGCCGGAGCCGTAGGAGTTGACGGGATACACGTTCTTCGTGTCGATTACGGTCGGGGACTCCATGAACGAGGCGATCTTATCCGCGTCAAGCGAACCGCTGCCGGTCAACGATGCGAGCAGATCCGCAGTGCCCAGCGCCTTCAGGTCGGTGCTGACGGTGGTGAGCTTCGTCTCCATCTTCGCCAGCTGCTGGTCGGTTTGCTCAAGGCCGATGCGGGTGTCTGACGCCACTTGGTCGAGTTGGTCGAGCACGATGTTGGTTTGCCTGACCACGCTGTCCTGGCTGGTCACGGTGCCGGCAAGTGTTCCGGCCGTCCCAGCCAGCGAGCCCAGCGCGGAATTCAGTCGCGGCAGTGCGCCTGAATTGATGGCGTTGCGCGCCGTGCCTGCGCTTTTGAGCGAGTTCTGCGTGCCTATGTTGAAATCGGTGGACAGTTTGGATACGCTGCCGGCTGTGGCCTGTGTGTTCTCGCTCAGGGTTTTGAGGTCGGCGAGTGTTCCGGCTGCCGTGTTGTTGGTATTCTCCAGTTTGCTGATGATTTGCTGGTATTGCGCGTTGTCGCTGGCGGATTTGAGCTTCTCGAGCAGTTTCGCATTGCTGTCGGTGATGTTTTGCATGCCGGTCACCGCCTGCTGCGCCGATCCACTTGCCGCGGATACCGCCGACGAGATCTGGTTGATGCTGGCTGTGGATTGCGCCGTCGCTTGGGAAACAAGTCCGGATCCGGTTTCCAGCGCGCTGTTGGCGTTGGACGAAAGCGTGTTGAGCTGGGTTTGCGCTGTGCCGATGGCGGTGGATGCGCCTGCTAGTCCTCTGCCTGCGCTCGCCGCGGCCAGCTGCACGTCGTTCAGGGCATTGCGTGCTGCTTTTGTCTGCTGTGGCACATTGGCTAACTGGGTGTCGAGATCCGCGATTGCGGAGCGGATCGTGCCTACGTTCCGCTTGGTGTTGTCGAGTTCGCCGATGGTTTCGTTGGCGATGGCGTTGGTGTTGCCGCTGATGGTGCCGTTGGCCGAGTTGACGGCTTTGACGAGCACGTCGCTGACGGTGGAGACGAAGGTGTTGTTGACGGTGCGGTCGACCACGGTCGCGCCTTGGTCGGTGATTTTCGGCGAAATCGGATTCGCCTTCTCGTTCACGTAATATTCGAGCGTGGGGCGATGCTTGCTGTTGGTGACGACGTTGGCCAGATCTTCGCTGAAGTCGGAAGGGATGACGATTGCGGCGTAGCAGTCGCCCGACTCCACCGCTTCCATCGCGTTGGCTTTGCCCATGAACTCCCAGCCGAGCTGGTCGTTGCTCTTCAGCGTGCCTTCGATTTGATCGCCGAGATTGACTTTGCCAAGCAGCGCGTTGTCTGTGCCTTCGTCCATGTTGGCCACGGCCACTTTGATGCTGTCCGTGTTGCCATAGGGATTCCAGAACCCGTAGATGTTGAACCATGCGTATAGCGGGGGAATGAGAATCAGGCCGATCATAATCACCCACGCGGCGGGTACGGTGACCAATCGTTTGAAGTCACGGCGCAGGATCTGCAGTACGTTGTGCATTGTCTCTCCGGTTTGGTGAATCATTCCTCTCATAGCGATACGTATTTCGTAGCGCTACGCGGTACGTATCGTATAACGCGCTCCGGGACAATCGCCATCGCGTTTCATGGATGACGGAAATCGGGTCGAGTACTGCGGCAAAGCCTCGGCAAAACCATCGCCGGCTGACGTAGCCCCTTCCGCTCACGTCCGTGACAAATCGCCATTTCTGTATGTCCGTGAGCGAAAGGTGGTAATAAATCGCTATTTTCCGTCCGTATTTATACCCCCATTCGCTCACGATGCGCTATGCATCGCCATTTCTTGCGGACGTGAGCGAAAGGTGGTGTGCGAATGGCGATTGCAGCCAGCTGACGTCCCCCTCTTTTGCTCGCGTCCGCCAATAATCGCACCTGAACCGCTTTTCTTGCGGCGGATATTGCCTACGTTTGGTAGCGTGGGCTGAAGGAAGGAGCGGCATATGAGCGAAACCGCACAATCTGAATCACGATCCGAGGATTCCGCCGCGGGCAAGACGGATGGAGAAATCAAGGCGATTGCCGCCGAAACCGAAATCGCGGCTATCGAAGAAGGCGGAAAGCAGGGCACTGGCGAAGTCGGCAATCCCGCTGACCGTCGTCTGCCGTTAATCGTTCGCATTTACGGCATCGTCATGCTTATTGAAGGCGTGGTGACGCTGCCGATCATCGTGCTGTCGTGCCTGTACGTCGTGCAGGCCGTGCTTTCCGGCGATATGACGTTCGACGCGCTGAGCCTCACCACGATTCTGTCGGCGATTCACGCGGTCGTGCTGATGGTCACCACCTGTCTCTTATAGACATCTGACGCTGCCGACGAAGGCTTAGG
>ERZ1027010.767-NODE-767-length-12348-cov-4.966648_pt1 | contig 12348 bp, 9 predicted proteins | sample MGYA00519448_ERZ1027010 | MGnify/ENA primary metagenome ERZ1027010 (study PRJEB26926, sample SAMN06164694) | human gut metagenome | biome: ENVO:00009003; feature: ENVO:2100002; material: ENVO:00002003 | host: Homo sapiens | place: USA | collected 2012 ... | reverse complement strand
ACGAGATCTAGTACGGTCTCGTGGGCTCGGAGATGTGTATAAGAGACAGGGCGTATATTGTGCAACTAAATTCTTCATTCTTCATTCTTAATTCCTCATTAAACTAAAGTTCCAAATCTCCGCCGATAACCTCATGCCAAGGCAATCCTTGCTTGTTAAGCTGTTCCATGAACGGATCCGGATTGAATTCTTCTACGTTCCACACACCCGGTTTCTTCCACAGGCCTTTAAGGAACATCATGGCGCCAATCATGGCAGGAACGCCGGTCGTGTAGCTCACGCCCTGCATACCTGTTTCCTTGTAGGCTTCTTGGTGACTGCCATTGTTATATATATAATAGGTGTGTTCCTTGCCGTCCTTCAAACCGCGGATGCGGCAACCGATAGAGGTTTCGCCTTCGTAGTTCTCGCCCAAATCCTGCGGGTTGGGGAGTACGGCTTTCAGGAATTGCAGCGGAACGATTTTCATGCCGTTGTATTCCACTTCGTCAATGCGTGCCATACCGATATTTTGGATAACACGCAGGTGAGTCAGGTATTCTTGTCCGAATGTCATCCAGAAACGTGCGCGCTTGATGGTGGGGAAGTTCTTTACCAGAGACTCCAATTCCTCGTGATAAAGAAGGTAAGAGTCACGCGGACCGATGTTCGGGTAGGTGAGATCTTTATGGATTTCCAGCGGTTGGGTGGTTACCCACTTGCCGTTTTCGTAATAACGTCCGTTTTGGGTGATTTCACGAATATTGATTTCTGGATTGAAGTTGGTTGCAAATGCTTTATGATGATTTCCCGCATTGCAGTCCACTATATCCAAGTATTGAATCTCATCAAAATGATGCTTGGCTGCGTAGGCGGTATATATGCCGCTTACACCCGGGTCGAAACCGCAACCGAGGATGGCAGTCAGTCCGGCATCTTCAAAACGTTTTTTGTATGCCCATTGCCAGCTGTATTCAAAGTGAGCGACATCTTTCGGCTCGTAATTGGCGGTATCCAGATAATTCACTCCGCTTTTCAGGCAGGCTTCCATGATGGTGAGGTCCTGATAAGGGAGAGCCACATTTATGACGATTTCAGGTTTGAAACTATTGAAGAGCGCCACCAGCTCGTCCACGCTGTCTGCATCTACCTGGGCGGTTTTGATGTTAGGGTTACCGATTGCTTTCACAACGGCGTCACATTTGGATTTGGTGCGGCTGGCAATCATGATTTCTGTGAACACATCCGGATTTTGAGCCACTTTGTGCGCAACAACGGTACCTACACCGCCTGCACCGATAATAAGAACTTTACCCATTTCTTCTACTTGCAAAAGTTTTAAATATGATTATCATTTTTTCGAAGAGCAAATATAAGGCTTAATTCTCAGATAAACATTAAAATCCTGTTAAATACTTTGGGGAAAATATTGCTATTTCTAAACAAAGGGTTTGCTTTTGGGTTATTTTACATATCTTTGTTCCGTAAAAATTAACTTAAACAAAAAAATAGCAATGAAGAAAGTATTTGTTTCCCTTTGTATGGCGGCTACTCTGATGGGGCTGTCATCGTGCGCTTCGACTAAAAATGCCGCGACTCTCTCTTCTTTGAGTGGCGAGTGGAATATTATTGAAATAAACGGCAGTGCGGTTGTACCTGCTCCGAATCAGGAATTCCCGTTTATCGGTTTTGACACAAAGACCGGAAAAGTATATGGAAATAGCGGTTGCAACCGTCTGATGGGCTCTTTTGACGTGAATGCCAAGCCCGGACAGATAGACCTTGGCGCGCTGGGAAGTACCCGCATGATGTGTCCTGACATGACAGTCGAGAAAAATGTTCTGGCTGCTTTGGGACAAGTAAAGAAGTATAAGCAACTGGGCAAGGAGAATATGGCTTTGTGCGGTTCTTCCAACCGTCCTCTTATCGTATTGCAGAAGAAGGAAGCCGCTTCCAAGTTGTCTGATTTGAACGGCAAATGGATAATTAGCGAGGCTGACGGACAAGCTATTCCGTCGGGAATGGAAAAACAGCCAGCCATTGAGTTTGACATTGCCGGGAAACGCCTGCATGGCAATGCGGGATGCAACATCATCAACGGTTCTTTTGATGTGGATGATGCCAATCCTACTGCTATCTCGTTTCCAAGGGGTATCAGCACCATGATGGCGTGCCCGGATATGGAAGTGGAAGGCCGGGTATTGAAGGCGTTGAACGCTGTTCAGTCTTTCGGTAAGCTGGCAGGCGGCGGTATGGGCTTCTATGATACGGACAACAACTTGGTAATGGTGCTGGTAAAGAAATAACGGGCGTTTACCGCCTTCTTTATTCCTTCTTTCTCAGCCCGGCGCGTATCCGGCTTAATGATTGCGGAGTGATATACAGGTATGAAGCCAGATATTTCAGCGGTACATCCTGTAATAGCTCCGGATCTTCTTCCATCAATGTAAGGTAACGCTCCTTAGCGGTGGGCGGCGCTCCATAAGCTAATGTCGAGGAATCCACCGACAGTATTTCACGCTCAAAAATCTTTCTGCCGAAGTTTGCCATTTCAATAGAGTGCGAAAACAGGTTTTCCAATTCGGCTTTGCTTATACAATAAGCCGTACTGCCGTTTACGGACTCAATGTTGATTTGTGACGGTTCTCCGTCCACATAGCCCCATGAAGAAAATGCAACCTCGCCAGGGCCGACAAACCACAAGGAATTTTCCGTGCCGTCTGCCAGATAATATGCCCGCCATATGCCTTTCCTTATAAGGTAGAAATTAGAATTCCGTTCTCCTTTCTTGATTATGAGCTCTCCTTTGGAAAAAGAAACTTCTTCCATGTGGGACAGTATATCAAATAAACTTTTCTCAGGCAGTTTATATTTTTTGCAGAATTTCTTCACCATGATTTCCATGCTGCAAAGATATGTTTTTTTCTTTCTCCTTCCTTTTCCTGTTTATATAAATAATGAGTATGAAAAGAGTGGTTAATAGCTCTGCCAGTGGCGTAGCGAGCCATATTCCCGGCTTGCCCAATAGTAAGGGAAGCCCGTAGAAGCAAAGGGCCAGCAGAATAAAACCGCGCAACAAGGTGATGAAGGTGGCATATTTGGCACGCTCCACACTTTGGAAATAGCCGATGGAGACGATGTTGATAGCGAAAAATACGAAACCGCATGCGTATAGTGGCAAGCCTTCCACCGCTATGTCATAGGCAGGATAACTCCGGTCGATGAACATGGCTACGATGTCTTTGCTGCAGAATATCGTAACCAGGGCGAAGCATATGCCGCAACCGATGGCTGTTTTTAAGGCAAGGAGGTAGGCACGGCGTACGCGGAGTGTCTCGTTGAGCCCGTAGTTGAAACTGATAATGGGCTGTGCCGACTGTGCAATGGCATTGTATACCATAAATATAATCGGGAAGAAATAACAGGCAATACTGAATGCCGCCACACCGTCTTCTTTCAGATAATGAATGAACACAAGGTTGCCTACAAACATCATGCAGGCAATCGCCGCTTCACACAGAAAAGCAGACGATCCTAACCGGCACATATAGCCGATGTTGCGTTTCATCAGCTTCATACTGTTGCGGCTGAGCTTCACCGGATAGAAACGCAGCGCACAGTTGCGCCGTGAAAGGTAGACGATAATCATCAACGCTCCTACCGTTGTCCCTATGGCGCTTGCAAAAGCCGCGCCGAACATACCCCATCCGAAAGGGAAGATAAACAGGTAATCGAGTATGATATTCAGAACGGCGGCAACTATGTTGCATAGCATGGCAAAGTTGGGCGAACCGTCCAGCCGCAAGAAAAACATTCCCGAATTCAGCAAAGCTGTAAAAGCGGAGAAAGGTACAAACCAGAGCATGTACTCCACTGCCAGAGGTTCGAGACGTTCCGAACCGCCTAACAAATGCACTATTTGGGGCGCAAACAAGCAGAACAGGGTAGAGGTACATGCCAGCAATAAGGAAGATACCACCACAGACTGTGTAATGTTGATACGTGCCACTTTGGGTTTATTGTGTGACAAGTGGATGGAAGCCACCACAGATGCCCCTACACCGAACATCAGGCCGATGCCGGTGGAAAACAGCCATAACGGCGCCACGATATTGACGGCAGCAAGGGCGTCGCTGCCTATACCTTTTCCCACAAAGATACCGTCGGTAATGACGAATAATGCGGAAAATATCATTCCCAGTACGGTAGGAAGCAATAATTTGCGGAACAATGCCGCAATGTCCATGTTCTTAAAGTCAATGCTGTCTCTCATCTTTTCCATAATCTTCAGTCTTCTATGTATGTTTTATTGTTGCCTGTCTCTTTCTTTAAGAAGTTTGATGGCAAATGCTTATTCGTTCCATCATGGAGAACTTTTCGTTCCACCGTGGAGAACCTTTTGTTCCACCATGGGGTACTTTTCGTTCCACCACGGTGGAACGAAAGAATGTTAGCGATGCGCCCTCCTAAATGTCCCAAACAATTTCTTGTCTTTTCTTTTTCGGGGGGCAAAAGTAGGACTTTTGAGCGGGATAGGAATTAACAAATGGTAATTTCCGACAGAAAAAATATATTTCACTCTGCCAAACTGACAGACAAACTGTCACATTCATAAATCTGCCTCCTCCTTGAACAATTTGGCACGGCGTTTGTCTTTTTATTGGCGCCTGCCAACGAGGCGGACACCAAAACAGAATAATAACAAATAAAATAATAACGATCATGGGAAAAATTATTGGTATTGACTTAGGAACAACAAACTCTTGTGTTTCCGTATTCGAAGGAAACGAACCTGTAGTAATTGCAAACAGCGAAGGCAAACGCACCACTCCCTCGGTAGTGGCATTTGTTGACGGTGGCGAGCGCAAGGTAGGTGACCCTGCAAAACGCCAGGCTATCACAAACCCGACGAGAACAGTGTTCTCAATCAAGCGTTTCATGGGTGAGAACTGGGATCAGGTACAGAAAGAAATAGCCCGCGTACCTTATAAAGTAGTGAAGGGTGACAACAATACTCCGCGTGTGGATATTGACGGACGTCTCTATACTCCGCAGGAAATCTCTGCAATGATTCTGCAGAAAATGAAAAAGACCGCTGAGGATTATCTGGGACAGGAAGTGACGGAAGCTGTTATTACCGTTCCGGCTTACTTCTCCGACTCTCAGCGTCAGGCCACTAAAGAAGCCGGTCAGATTGCCGGTCTGGAAGTAAAGCGTATTGTGAACGAGCCGACTGCCGCAGCTTTGGCTTACGGTATCGACAAGGCACATAAGGATATGAAGGTTGCCGTATTCGACCTCGGTGGCGGTACATTCGATATCTCTATCCTTGAATTCGGTGGCGGTGTGTTCGAAGTATTGTCAACCAACGGTGATACTCACCTGGGTGGTGATGACTTCGACCAAGTTATCATCGACTGGCTGGTTCAAGAGTTCAAGAACGACGAAGGCGCCGACCTGACTCAGGATCCGATGGCTATGCAGCGTTTGAAGGAGGCTGCCGAAAAAGCCAAGATTGAATTGTCTTCTTCTACAAGCACGGAAATCAACTTGCCGTACATTATGCCGGTAGGTGGTGTACCCAAGCACTTGGTTAAGACTTTGACCCGTGCCAAATTCGAAGCTTTGGCTCACACTTTGATTCAGGCTTGTCTTGAACCTTGCAAGAAGGCTATGAGCGATGCCGGTCTGGGCAACTCTGATATAGATGAAGTTATCCTTGTAGGTGGTTCTTCACGTATACCGGCTGTACAGAAATTGGTTGAGGACTTCTTCGGTAAAGTTCCTTCCAAAGGCGTGAATCCGGATGAGGTAGTAGCCGTAGGTGCTGCCGTACAGGGTGCTGTTTTGACGGACGAAATCAAGGGTGTTGTATTGCTGGATGTTACTCCGCTGTCTATGGGTATCGAAACTATGGGTGGTGTAATGACCAAGCTGATTGACGCTAATACGACTATTCCTTGCAAGAAGAGCGAAACATTCTCTACCGCCGCCGACAACCAGACGGAAGTTACTATCCACGTATTGCAGGGTGAACGTCCGATGGCTGCACAGAACAAGTCAATCGGTCAGTTTAACCTGACAGGTATAGCTCCGGCACGTCGCGGTATTCCTCAGATCGAGGTAACATTCGATATCGATGCCAACGGTATCTTGAAAGTATCTGCCAAAGATAAGGCTACCGGTAAGGAACAAGCCATCCGTATCGAGGCTTCCAGCGGCTTGAGCAAGGAAGAAATTGAAAAGATGAAAGCAGAAGCCGAAGCAAATGCCGAAGCTGACAAGAAAGAACGTGAGAAAGTTGACAAGCTGAACCAAGCCGACTCAATGATTTTCACTACTGAAAATCAACTGAAGGAACTGGGGGATAAGTTGCCAGCCGACAAGAAAGCTCCGATTGAAGCTGCTCTGCAGAAACTGAAAGATGCCCACAAGGCACAGGATTTGGCTGCTGTTGATTCTGCAATGGCTGAACTGAATACTGCTTTCCAAGCTGCAAGTGCTGAAATGTATGCTCAGAGCGGTGCTCAAGGCGGCGCACAGGCCGGTCCTGATATGAATGCCGGACAACAGGGTGGTGCTCAGGATAATGGCAAGCATGGTGATAATGTACAGGATGCTGACTTTGAGGAAGTGAAGTAAGATAGTTGCTAATCGCGATAAATAATAATCAAAAAAGACGTGTAAAAGATTACACGTCTTTTTTTGTCTTTTTTGATAAATACAAAAAAATAGAAGTATCTTTGTCAGGCAACTCAAATGCAAACAAATATTATGCCTGTAAATAAATACATTCTGATACTGTGCACATTCTTTATTGGATGCTTTCCCCTCCATGTTTTAGCTGAAAAAGATAAAGATGTTGCTTTGCAAGAATATTCAGCACTTTGTCGGAAAAGTATTTCCCTTCCACAAGCTCCGCAGATGTGTGACACACTTGCCGATATGGCAAGGAAAGCGAATAATAATGATGTGGAAATCTATGCGGCGGCTATAAAGCTGGAATGCTATTACTTCAAGAATGATGAGCAGCAGATAATCAATCAGGTGGAAGTTGTGAAAAAGCTGTGCAGGGCATATCAGAACTATTACTATTATTACTTTGTTTGGGGAAACCGCTTGATAACTTTCTACATCAAACAGAATAAGATAAACATTGCCCTCTATGAAATAAAGAAGATGTTGCAGGAGGCACAAGCTGACAATTATCAACCGGGAATAGCGGAATGTTTCCGTTCCTTTGCCGTGATTTACTTGTCGCAGTCTGCCTTCGGACTTGCGATGGAGTATTACCAGAAAGAGATTGACGTATATGAGAAAGCGGGTATTGATTACCTCAATCTGCCTGTGGAATATTCCACGTTGGCACAATGTGCCATAGAACTCAATCTGCCCGATAAGGCTGCGGAAGCCATAGAGAAAGGCCGTGAGCATATCAGGAAGAATGACCCCTATCAGACTTTTGTCATTAAAAAAGCTAATCTGCTCCTTTGCCTCTATCGGAAAGACTTTGCTAAAGCCGAAGAAGAATATGCCGCCATAGAAAAACTGTTTAAGGAAAATACAAGGCTGGATAACTTCACGGGTGATTTGTATGATACACGTCTGTCTTACTACAAGGCTACCGGTCAGCGGGATAAGGCAATGTCGCTTCTCCATTTTCTGGAAAATGAAGCCTGCTACAACTGTACGGCTTATTTGGCTAACAGTCTCAAGAAGCAGAAGGCTGACATTTATATGGAGAATCGCGAATATCGGCTTGCCGCCCAAGAATATCGCGCATATATAGAAGGTAAGGATACGTTGAATACGAAGTCTTTACAAAACTCGGTCAGTGAGTTCAATACGATTCTCGAAGTAGAGTTGCTGCAAAAAGAAAAAAATATCCTGCAGATGGCGGTGCAGAAAAAACAATTATACGTCACTTATCTGATTATCGGCTTTCTGGTAGTGCTTTTAGTGACAGGATGGATTGTATGCCTTCGTATTTATCGTTTGAATAGCCGATTGAAGAAATCGGAATCCGACCTCCGGGTTGCTAAAGAGAGTGCCGAGCAGGCCAGTAAGATGAAAACGGAGTTTATTCGTAATATGTCGCATGAGATACGCACTCCGCTCAATTCGATTGTAGGCTTCTCTCAGGTGCTGAACACTCATTTCAGTGCAGATGAGGAAACGAGGGAGTTTGCCAATATTATTTCGCAGAACACTTTCAGCTTGTTGCGTTTGGTGGATGACGTATTGGAGATTTCGGCTCTCGATCAGAACAATACCCTTGTCTATGATGTTTCCGAGAATATTAATAATGCGTGTTATCAAAGCATGGAACAAGCTGCTTATTCCGTACCGGAAGGGGTGCAGCTGGAGTTTACGCCCACGTGTCCCGAGTTGATAATTAAAACCAACTCTGTACGTGTGGCGCAGGTGCTTACCAAGTTGCTGCATAACGCCGCTAAATTCACTAAGCGGGGAAAAATAACTTTGAATTATAAGATTGAAGATAAGAATATTATCTATTCGGTGACCGACACCGGTATTGGCATTTCCGAAGACAAGCAAGAGGTCGTATTTGAGCGTTTTGTCAAGGTAGACAGCTTTACACAAGGTACGGGTCTGGGGCTTCCGCTCTGCCGTATCATTGCCAACGGGTTGGGCGGAAGCCTGACGTTGGACAAGACGTACAAAGACGGATGCCGTTTTCTGCTGACTTTACCTTTTGTACCTTGCTAAGATAGGGAAGGTCGGTTTCCTGTTTTACCTTTTTTTCAATACGCTGTTCACCACCCTGATAGAAGATACCAGCTTGTTGGTAGAAGTGAATACATCTACATTCCATACGTGTGATGAACGTCCTTTATGCACGATAGTTGCCACCGCTCGCACGGTATCTCCTTCGTGTGCGGAAGATATATGGTTTCCGCTGACTTGCATACCTACGACTATCTCATCGGGTTGGCAGGTTATCATAGAGCCGAGTCCGGCGACGGTTTCGGCAAGCGCAAGGGTTGCACCGCCATGCAGAATGCCAAAAGGCTGGCGGGTACGGTGGTCCACGGGCATGGTCGCTTCTATACGGTCTTCCGAGGCATAGGTGTATTGGATGCCCAAATTACCCATTAGCGCATGGCGTGCCCGTGCATTCAACAGGTCAAGTGGGATTTCTGCGGCGTGAACTTCGGCTAAAATCATTTTCTCTACGGCTTGGGCGACACCGTCTTCTTCATTGGAAGCCGTTACGTAGTCGGCGCAAACTTTTACAGAGTCTTGTGAGTGGCCCATGGCTATGCCTAAACCGGCAATCTGTAGCATATTGACATCACATACACCGTCTCCAATGGCAATTACTTCCTCGCGGGTAATGTCCAAATGTGAGAGTAAAGCACCTAACGTGTTGGCTTTATCAATTCCGCAAGGTACGACTTCCAAAAAATAGGGTTCCGAACGAAAGACATCTAAAGTACCGTCCAGACGTCTTTTCCAATGTTCTTCCAGTCCGGTCAATGCTTCTTCGTCGTCACTGACCAACATACATTTACATGGCGCGAAGTCTACTGCTGTGGAGAATTCTTCTTCCTTGATAATCTTCAGATTATTCAGTTTGGCTTCGGCATGGATATGTTCGTTGCCGGGACTGTTTGTCAGGATAGTGTCATCATGATAAGTGAATATGGCGAAACCATTCTTGCGTGCCTTCTTTTCCAGATAGGGCAGCATTTCCGGGTTGATTCGGCGCTCGAACAGGATTTCTCCATTTTGCGCATTGATTATCTGGCAACCGTTGTAGGAAACAATAAAGCCCCCATAGTTATCCAGTTCAAGCGTTTTGGCCAGTGGCATGAGTCCATAGGTAGGTCTGCCGGAAGCCAATACAATACGCACACCCATTTGCTGCACCTTGAGCAAAGATGCAAGAGTGCGTTTGCTGATTTCCTTTGCATCGTTGAGGAGTGTTCCGTCTACGTCAAGAACTAATAATTTATATTTCATGGCGACTCGATTTTGGTTATGCTAACAAAGTTAGCAAAATGGCGGTTAAAACGACCGGATTTAATTTATTTTGGCTAAACTTATCATAGCAGTTTTTGCTGGCGGAACTCTTTAGGAGAAATCCCGGTATTCTTCTTAAAGAAACGGCTCAGGTAAGACTGGTCGGTAAAGTTCAACTGTTCTGCAATTTCAGTAACGGAAAGGTGCGGTTCATTTAAGAGAACTTTGGCTTCTGCTATCAGCTGTTCGTCTATCAATTGCTTGGGAGTTTTTCCATTCATGTATTGAGTGGTGATTTCGTATAAATAGCGGGGAGTAATGCAAAGTTTCTCCGTGTAAAACGGAACTTGATGTTCGCATACACTGTGCTCGCGTATCAGTTGCATAAACTGATGGCAAAGCATCTGTTTCCTGCTATACTGCTTGTTGGCTGCCAGTTTCTCCGGGATAGTGTTGAATAGCCACATTAACATGCTTTGCAGGAAATTGAATTCCTGCTGCTTTCTGAACTGGAGAGTGTTGTCTCTGAACAGCATTTGCGCCATATCCATCCACAATACGATTTCCCGCCATGTTTTCTGACTTCTTTCATCTGCTGTATGGCGATAGTGCGGATGTTCGTGAACATAGTTGAAGTAGGGAGTGTCAATCGGCAATATAGCTTTCAGGAAAACGTCTTTCGGGAATAACAGCATACGTATCCTGAAGTCTGTTGAGACTTGTTTTACCTGAATAAGACTGCCGGTAAGAAATATGAGTTCGGTTTGTTCGTCAACGGTATATTGCTGTACTCCTGTGGAAATGATGCTCTTGCCTTGTGTGCAAATCAAGTAGATGCCGCATTTGAAGCGGTATGGACGTTGGTTTAAGTATGACAAATCCGTTTCTTCATATTTGATGGAGGATGTATCGGGCAATAGCGGTTCGTACATATGAATAAAGTTCTGTTTTGCGCAGCAAATGTACTTATATTTTGTGGTAATAATGTATATTGTTCCTAAAATGAAACGTTTTGTGCAAGATAAGCCATAGCCGGTATTGTAAATATAGGGTAATTTTGCCGCCGGTTTATAAAAGAAGGATAGTGATGACAGGCAGACAAAATTCAAAAGGTTTTATATTGGTGTTTTTGGGGACGTTGAGCGCTTTTGGTCCGTTTGTTATGGATATGTACCTGCCTACTTTGCCGGCAATGTCGGATTTCTTTCGGACCACATCTTCAAGGGTGCAATTAGGGCTTACTACGAGTATGGTGGGCTTGGCGATAGGACAGCTGGTTTTTGGTCCGTTAAGCGATAAATATGGCCGTCGTTCTCCGTTGTTGGTAGCTATGGCTCTATTCTTGATTTCCACTGTCGGTTGTATCTTCTCCCGGAATATCTCACAGTTTGTAGCATTACGTTTTGTGCAGGGTGTTGCCGGGGCAGGGGGAGTGGTCATATCCCGATCCATTGCTACTGATAAGTATTCTGCCCATGAACTTGCGGGGATGCTTGCCACTATCGGCGCCATCAATGGGATAGCTACGGTGGTTGCTCCGATAGGGGGAGGGATGCTGGCCGATTTCAGCGGTTGGCATGGAATCTTCTGGTTCTTATTTATATTGGGCGCTCTTTTGATTATCGGAAGTATACGTTTCAAAGAGTCCTTGCCGAACGGGCAAAGGCAAAACTTCAAGTGGGGGGATATGTACCGTCGTTTTGGCGTAGTTCTGCATAACCGTCAGTATGTACGCTATATTTTACAGTATGGGTTTACGATGGGAGTTTTGTTTACCAATATAGCTTCAGCTCCTTTCATCATGCAGCAGCATTATGGACTTTCACCTATGTTATTCAGTATTTGTTTTGGGGTCAATGCGGTCGCTATGGTTATATCTTCCGTTTTGTCGGTTCGTTTTTCCACAATGGAACGGGCGTTATATGTAGGAAATCACGGTATGCTGCTTATCTCCATATTAGTCTCCGCCGCATTTTTCCTGAATTGCAGTTTCTGGGTGTATGAGATATTGATTTTCTGCCTGCTTTCAATGGTAGGAATGTCTTTTACAGCCTCCAATACTTTAGCAATGGATTGTGAACGCAGAAATGCCGGGGTGGCTTCAGCCCTTTTGGGGGCGATAGGTTTTGCATTTGGCGGAATCGTATCACCTCTGGTAGGTATGGGAGATATCAGGATGTCTACCGGTTTCTTATTTTTCATGGGAGCGTTATGCTCTTGTGTGTGCGCTTGTTTCTCTTTTCATCGGTTGCCTTTCTATAAGAAAGCTTTAAATTTTGCTCCTTATAGATTAATAAATGTTTTTTTGCAGAAACTGTTGTAAAGAGTCGGTTGATATTTATATCTGTCTCTTATACACATCTGACGCTGCCGACGAAGGCT
>ERZ1027010.765-NODE-765-length-12354-cov-10.089113_pt1 | contig 12354 bp, 9 predicted proteins | sample MGYA00519448_ERZ1027010 | MGnify/ENA primary metagenome ERZ1027010 (study PRJEB26926, sample SAMN06164694) | human gut metagenome | biome: ENVO:00009003; feature: ENVO:2100002; material: ENVO:00002003 | host: Homo sapiens | place: USA | collected 2012 ... | reverse complement strand
GGTGCAGCTGGGAGTTCAAGTTCATTGAGCTGGACGATGCCTTTACCACCGGCTCTTCCATCATGCCGCAGAAGAAGAACCCGGATGTTACCGAGCTGATCCGCGGCAAGACCGGCCGCGTCTACGGCGACCTGAACACCCTTCTGGTGATGATGAAGGGCATTCCCCTCGCCTACAACAAGGACATGCAGGAAGATAAGGAAGCCATCTTCGACGCAGTGGATACGCTGGAGCTGTGCCTGAAGACGGTCACTCCCATGCTGGATACCATGAAGACCATTCCGGCCAACATGCGCCGCGCCGCCGCCAAGGGCTTTATCAACGCCACCGACTGCGCCGACTACCTCACCAAGAAGGGGATGCCCTTCCGCGATGCCTACAAGCTGACCGGCTGCATGGTGTCCGACTGCATCGCAAAGGACAAGACCCTTGAAGAGCTGACCCTCGACGAGTTCAAGGGCTACAGCGCTCTGTTCGAGAACGATATCTACGATGCCATTGATCTGGTCAAGTGCTGCGAGGGCCGCACCAGCTACGGCGGCCCCAGCGAAGCCAGCGTGAACAACCAGATCGCACTGGCAAACGCACAGCTGGATGCGTGGGAGGAAAAGAACGCATGAGCGTGAAAGTTTTTATTGATGGCTCTTCCGGCACCACCGGCCTGCGCATTGCCGACCGTCTGGCACAACGCCCGGAGATCGAGCTGCTTTCCATTTCCGCAGAGGGCCGCAAGGATGTGAACGAGCGCGCGAAGGTGATCAACTCTGCCGACCTCGCCTTCCTCTGCCTGCCGGATGCCGCTTCCAAAGAGGTCATGCCCCTGCTGCGCCCGGACGTGAAGGTGCTGGACACCTCCACCGCCTTCCGCACCGATGCCGCATGGGACTACGGCTTCCCGGAGCTGGCGGGCCAGAAGGAAAAAATCAAAAATTCCTGCCGCGTGGCAGTACCCGGCTGCTATGCCAGCGGCTTTATCAGCATTGCCCGCCCGCTGGTGGAGCTGGGCCTTGCACCGGCAGAGTATCCCTTCAGCTGCACCGGCATCTCCGGCTACTCCGGCGGCGGCAAAAAGATGATCGCCGAGTACGAGAGCGCTGATCGCCCGGCGCACAGCAAGCTGGATGCACCCAAGAGCTACGGTCTGGGCCTTGCCCATAAGCACCTGCCGGAAATGCAGAAGATCAGCGGCCTTGCCCACACCCCCATGTTCGTGCCCGTGGTGTGTGATTACTACTGCGGCATGCAGGTGCTGGTGCCGCTGGATCTGACGCTGGCGGGCAGCACCGCCGAACAGGTGGCTGCAGGCATTGCCGGGTACTATAAGGACGCTGCCACCGTCAAGGTGCACGCTCTGAACGAAGCCCTGCCGGAGAACGGCCTGTACTCCAATGCCATGGCCGGTACCGACCACATGGAGCTGTACATGACCGTGAACGCTGCAGGCGACCAGATGATGCTGGTCTCCCTGTTCGATAATCTGGGCAAAGGCTCTTCCGGCGCAGCCGTCCAGTGCATGAACCTGATGCTGGGGTTGGAAGAGACCAAAGGGTTGGAATAAAAAAGAAAACCCTCTCAGTCACCTGACGGTGACAGCTCCCCCGAAGGGGGAGCTTTTGGCAAAAAGATAAGGTTTCCCTCTTGCTGAAAAGCTCCCCCTTTTGGGGGAGCTGGCAATGCCGCAAGGCATTGACTGAGAGGGTTCGTCCTGTGGGAAAGGAAGATCATTATGCAGTATCAAGAAGTTGCGGGCGGCATCTGCGCGCCCAAGGGCTTTGCAGCGGCTGGCGTGCACTGCGGCATCCGCGCAAACCATGCAGAAAAATACGATCTGGCACTCATCAAGGCGGACGTGCGCTGCGCCGCCGCTGGTGTGTACACCACCAACAAGGTCTGCGGCGCACCCATCAAGGTGGACCGCGCCCACCTGAAGGACGGCTACGCACAGGCGATCATCGTGAACAGCGGCAACGCCAACACCTGCGCCGCCAACGGCGTGGCTCTGGCCGAAGAATGCTGTGAGCTGGTGGGCAAGGAGCTGGGCATCGACCCGCAGGACGTGCTGCCCGCTTCCACCGGTGTCATCGGTCAGCCCATGGTCATCGACCCCTTTGCCCGGGGCATCCCTGCCACCGCCGCAAAGCTGGCTGCGGACGAGCAGGGCAGCACCGATGCCGCCACCGCCATCATGACCACCGACACCCACAAAAAGGAATACGCCATCCAGTTCGAGCTGGGCGGCAAGACCTGCACGGTGGGTGCCATTGGCAAGGGCAGCGGCATGATCGCCCCCAACATGGCAACCATGCTGGCCTTCTACACCACCGATGCGGCGGTCTCGCCCATCCTGCTGGAAAAGGCCCTCAAGACCGTGGTGCCCGGCACCTACAACCAGATGAGCGTGGATCTGGACACTTCCACCAACGATACCTTGATCATCATGGCTTCCGGCCTTGCAGGCAACCCGGAGATCTGTGAGGAGAACGCGGACTACGAAGCCTTTGTTGCCGCGCTCACCGCCATTGCAGAGCACATGTGTGCCGAGCACGCCGGTGACGGCGAGGGCGCCACCCACCTCATCACCTGCGAAGTGACCCACGCCCCCGACCTGAAGACCGCCCGTGCCGTCAGCCGCAGCGTGGTGTGCTCCAACCTGTTCAAGGCCGCAGTGTTCGGCCGCGATGCCAACTGGGGCCGCATCCTGTGCGCCATCGGCTACACCCCCGGCGACTTCTCCATTGATAAGGTCTGCGTGTGGCTTTCCAGCAAGGCCGGTGAGGTGTATGTGTGCGAAAACGCCGCCTACCACCCCTACAGCGAGGACGAAGCCGCCAAGGTGCTGGCTGAGCACGATGTGCTGGTCAAGGTGGACATGGGCACCGGCGATGCATCCGCAAAGGCATGGGGCTGCGATCTGACCTACGATTACGTCAAGATCAACGGCGACTACCGCACCTGATAACCCTCTCAGGCGCTGCGCGCCAGCTCCCCCGAAGGGGGAGCTTAAAACGAACGACAAGCAGCTGATTTTATGAAATAAAGTGACCCGTCCAGCAAAGGCTCCCCCTTGAGAGGACAGACTTCCCCCGCGCCGGGGGAAGATGTCGCGTGAGCGACAAAAAGGGGAATCTGGCAATGCCGCAAGGCATTGACTGAGAGGGTTCAGAGGAAATCTTATGAAAAACGAAGAAATGGCGCGCCTTTTCTCTGAGGCGACACCCTACATCCAGAAGTATCACGGAAAGACCATGGTGGTAAAGTACGGCGGCAATGCCATGATCAACGAAGAACTGAAAAATGCCGTCATGAACGATCTGGTCACCCTTACCCTGCTGGGTGTGCGCGTCGTGCTGGTGCACGGCGGCGGCCCGGCCATCAACGAGATGCTGAAAAAGGTGGGTGTGGAGAGCCATTTCGCAAACGGTCTGCGGGTGACCGACGATGCCACCATGGAGATCGTGCAGCAGGTGCTAGCCGGTAAGGTGAACAAGGATCTGGTGGCAAAGCTGCGCGGCCGCGGCGTGGGCCTGTGCGGCATGGACGGCCAGATGCTGCGCTGCACCGAGCTGGACCCCCAGCTGGGCCATGTGGGCGAGATCGTGCATGTGGACGCTACCCTGATCGCAAGCCTGCTGGACGGCGGCTTCATCCCCGTGATCGCCACGGTGGGCATGGACGATCTGGGTCAGGCCTACAACGTGAACGCCGACACCGCCGCTGCACAGATCGCGATTGCGCTGAAAGCGGAGAAGCTGGTATCCATGACCGATATCGCGGGCCTGCTGCGGGATAAGGACGACGAGAGCACCCTCATCCCCGAGGTGGAGGTGTCCGAGATCGAGGGCTATAAGTCCGCCGGCATCATTGCGGGCGGCATGATCCCCAAGATCGGCGGCATGGCCGATGCCATCTATCAGGGCGTGCACGAGGCGGTCATCATCGATGGACGCGTGCCCCACTCCATCCTGCTGGAGCTGTTCTCCAACCGCGGCTCCGGCACCCGCTTTTACCGCCGCAGCCACCGCGAATAAGCATTGCGCCGGTGCCGTGCAGGCGGTATAATAAGAAAAATGACCCTCTCAAGCCTTTGCCAGCATTTTCTGGCGCGAAAGCGCCTGAGAGGGTTTTCTGTTCACAGTCTCTGTTCACAGGAGGGTACACCTATGGATTCTGAAAAAGTCATCAAGCGGGACGGCGAATACGTCCTGCACACCTATAACCGCAACCCTATTGTGCTGGAAAAAGGCCACGGCCTGCGCGCCGCAGGCCCCGAGGGTCAGCAGTATCTGGATTTTACCAGCGGCATCGGTGTCAACAGTCTGGGCTACTGTGATCTGGACTGGGCCGAAGCCGTCTCGGAGCAGGCCCACAAGCTGCAGCATACCTCTAACCTTTACTACACCGCGCCTTGCGGCAAGCTGGCCAAAAAGCTGTGTAAGCGCACCGGCATGAGCAAGGTGTTCTTCGGCAACTCCGGTGCCGAGGCCAACGAGGGTGCCATTAAGGCCGCGCGCAAGTACAGCGTGGACCACTACCGCAAGGACCGCACCACGGTCATCACGCTGGTGAACAGTTTCCACGGCCGCACCATCGCCACCCTGACCGCCACCGGTCAGGAGGTGTTCCACAACTACTTCGGCCCCTTTAACGAGGGCTTCCTGTATGCTCCGGCAGGCGATATCGAAGCGCTGGAGGAGCTGGTGGACCGCACCACCTGCGCCGTGATGCTGGAACTCATTCAGGGCGAGGGCGGTGTGATGGCGCTGGACCCGGACTACGTGCAGGCCGTGCGCAAGCTCTGCGATGAAAAAGACCTTGTGCTCATCGTGGACGAGGTGCAGACCGGCGTGGGCCGCACCGGCACCTTCCTGTGCTGCGAGCACTACAACCTCAAGCCGGACGTGGTCACGCTGGCCAAGGGTCTGGGCGGCGGCCTGCCCATCGGCGCAGTGCTGATGAACGAAAAGGTAGCCGAGAGCATGGGCCCCGGCACCCATGGCTCCACCTTCGGCGGCAACCCGGTGGTCTGCGCCGGTGCCAACGTGGTGGTGGACCGCATGGACCAGAGCTTCCTTGCCAATGTCAACGAGCGCGCCGTCCAGCTGCGCGCAGGCATCGCAAAGCTGCCCCATGTCAAGAGCATTTCCGGTATCGGCCTGATGGTGGGCATCGAGTTCTACGACCTCAAGGCCGCAGATGTGCTGGCCGCCTGCCGCGAAGCGGGCCTGCTGGTGCTGACAGCAAAGACCCGCCTGCGCCTGCTGCCGCCGCTGACCCTCAGCGAGCATGATGTGGACATGGCGCTGGAGATCCTGGGCGATGTGCTGAGCAAAATGGAGCCGACGGCTCCGAAGGAGCAGGCATGAAAAATCTGCTGAAAATGAGCGACCTCTCCCCTGCCGAGCTGACCCACATTCTGGATGTGGCCGATCAACTCAAGGCACAGCAGAAGCTGGGCGGCACGGCCCCGCTGCTGGCGGGCAAAACGGTGGCTCTGATGTTCTCCAAGGCGTCCACCCGCACCCGCACCAGCTTTGAGGTGGGTGTGTACCAGCTGGGCGGTTTGGGCAACTACATGAACACCGCCGAGCTGCAGGCCGGGCGCGGTGAGCCCCTCAAGGACACCGCCCGGGTGCTGGGCCGCTACTACGACTGCGTGGTGTGGCGCACCTACCGCCAGAGCGATCTGGAAGAGTTTGCCGAGCTGGCCGGTGTGCCGGTGATCAACGGCCTGACGGATTACGCCCATCCCTGCCAGGTTCTGGCCGACCTGATGACCATTCGGGAGCGCCGGGGCAGCCTTGCGGGCCGGAAGCTCTGCTTTGTCGGCGACGGCAGCAGCATGGCAAACAGCCTCATCGTGGGCGGACTGCTGGCTGGGATGCAGGTCACCTGCGTCTGCCCGCAGAGCTACCGCCCGGCGGCGGATGTGCTTATGTTTGCCCACAAGTACGGCAGCGCCTTCCACCTGACCGCAGACCCTGCCGAGGGTATTCAGGATGCCGACGTGGTGGCAACGGCTGTGTGGAACACCGCCAAGCCCGGCACGCCGGAAAGTGAGCAGCGCCTGCGGGATTTTGTGGGCTTCCAGCTCACCGGCAAGCTGCTGGAAAGCGCCAAGCCCGACGTCATGGTGCTGCACTGCCTGCCCGCCCACCGGGGCGAGGAGATCTCCTCGGCAGTGTTCGAGCAGCACGCACCGGAAATCTTCGATGAAGCCGAGAACCGCCTGCACGTGCAGAAAGCCGTGCTGGCCATTCTTCTGGCGGGGAAATAAGATCTGCAAGGGTGCATCTGCCACAGGGCAGGTGCACCTTTTTATTTGCACAACCTGTCTGAAAAGAGAAGATAATTCTTGTGCGCTTTGCTGCTTGACGGAGACAGGCGGAATTTGCTATACTGTCTACGGTCAATCAAGTAAGGTTTGTTACTCTCCGGAGGCTTTCCCTTATCCATTGCAGGTAGGGGTGAACTTTCGGTTTTTTTATTGGTGCGGAAATGGAGGACACAGGCGGATGAAGGTCATCAAGAACATCAACAACAACATCTCCCTGTGCCTGGACAGCCGCAACAATGAGGTGGTGGCCTTTGGTAAGGGCATCGGCTTCACAAAACCGCCCTACGATGTGCCGCTTTCCAAGATCGACCGCACCTTTTACGATGTGGACGAAGAGCAGCTGGCGGTGCTCAAACGCATCCCGGAAGATGTGCTGGAAGCGGCGGCTGAGATCGTGGATCTGGCCAATGAGAAAATGGACAATCAGTTCCGGGAGAACGTTGTGTTCACGCTGGCAGATCACATTGATTTTTCCGTTCAGCGCTACCGCAAGAACATCAACATCAAGCTGCCGCTGCTTTACGAGGTGCGGCAGCTCTACCCCGGAGAATCTGAGCTGGGCAAGCAGGCGCTGGATATCCTGAAAAAACGCCTGAAAGTCTCCCTCCCACGGGAGGAAGCCGCAGCGATCGCTCTGCATTTCGTCAATTACAAGGCGCAGGCGGAGACGGCACCGGATATCGATTACGGCTCCATCATCGAGCAGGCCACGGTCATCGTGGAACGGGAGCTGCATGTAACGGTGGACCGGGACAGCTTCAACTATTACCGGTTCGTGACCCACATGCACTACATGATGAAGCGCACGCTGGATAACACGATGATCGACAGCCAGAACCGGGATCTCTTTGAATCCATGAAAAAAGAGTATCCGGCTATTTATTCCTGTTCAGTCAAGGTAGCAGCCCTGATCGAACAGCGCTTGCAGAAATCCCTTTCCGAAGAGGAAATACTCTATCTGATCCTACACATCAATCGTTTGTGTGCTCGTGAGGATTGTGACCAATAAAGGCAGATCGCCTTTGGAGGGCTTTACCCCAGAGTACCGCAGAGAGATGCACCTGTGTGCCCCCTTTGGGGCCGTGTGCGTATTTTTGCGGTGCGCTGGGGTTTTTTATTGAAACAGAACCGCCCGGGAGCGCGCCCCGGACGGGTTTGTGATAGAATATAAAACCATTGGAACTGTTTGCAAGAACAGGGAGGAAAACAAACATGGCAAAAAATTATGATGCGCTTGCCGACAGCGTTGTCGAGCTGGTCGGCGGCAAGGACAATGTGCGTTCTGTTGTTCATTGTATCACACGGCTGCGTTTTAATCTGAAGGACAAGAGTGCTGTTGAGCTGGACGAAATCAAAAAAATTCCTGGTACTATGGGAGCACAGTGGGCAGGAGACCAGCTTCAGATCATTATTGGTCAGGATGTGGACAAGGCTTATGATGCGATTTGCAAGAAGTATGCTTTTCAGCAGCAGAAAACGGTGAATGAAAATCTGGATGCGCCAAAGAAGAAGTTTACAGTCGGGGCATTTATGGATGCGATCACTGGCTGTATTGCTCCGATTATTCCGGTCATGATCGCATGTGGTATGCTGAAAGCGTTGCTTCAGGTGCTGTCCTACGCAGGCGTTCTGTCGGTCGATGGCTCTACCTATAACGTTCTCAGCGTGGTAGGCGATGTTGGATTCTATTTCCTGCCGGTCATTATCGGTTATACCGCAGCGAAGAAATTCAACGTAAATGTATTCATCGGAATGGCATTGGGTGCTTGTCTGATTCATCCGAACTTTACTGCGATGATCAACGCGGGAGATCCAATCACGCTGTTCGGACTGCCCGTGTACAGCGGCTATTATCCGAGCTCGATTTTTCCGATGATCCTGACGATTGCAGTAGCAGCACCGATCGAAAAATTCATCAATAAAGTGATCCCTTCCAGCTTGCGTTATGTGCTGGTGCCGACATTGACGCTGATGGTAGTTGCTCCGCTGGAGTTGATTGTTCTGGCTCCTCTGGGCGCTTATGCTGGATCCTATCTGGCGGCTGCTATTGTTTGGCTGTATAATGCAACCGGATTTATCGGATGTGCAATTCTGGCAGCTATTTACCCGTTGATCATCATGACTGGTATGCACACGGCAACTTCTCCCTATATTTTCAGTGCGCTGGCAACGTATGGCTATGAACCGCTGATTCTGCCTACCATGCACATTTCGAATTACAATCAGATTGCAGCTTGTCTGGCTGTTGGCTTAAAGAGCAAGGATTCCACCTTGAAGCAGAGCGCCTTCTCCTGTGCACTGACGGCTTTGATTGGCGGCGTGACCGAACCTGCGCTGTTTGGTATTACGATCCCGCTTAAAACGCCTCTGTATGGATGCATGATCGGTGGTCTTGTCGGCGGAGCAGTTCTTGGTCTGAAAAAGGTGGTTGTATATAGTCTGCCCGGTGCGGGAACCATCTTCGGCCTGCCGGCTTATATTGGAGGCGGCAGCCTGAGTAACCTGATGTGGATGGGAATTTGCATTGTCATCGGAATGGTTTCAACCTTTGTTGCAACAATGGTGCTGTACAAGCCAGAACAGAAGTAAAAAACCATCTGATTACAGGAACCCTTGAAATGTGGCAGAGATGATGAATGGGGAGAGAAAGGAATACAACATGGCTTTTCCGAAAAACTTTTATTGGGGCGGAGCAACTGCGGCCAATCAGTTTGAAGGTGCGTGGGATGCAGATGGACGAGGCGATACGGTAGTTGATCATTATGCTCTGGGCAAGCGTGGCGGAACTCGCCGCTTTACGGAACAGTATGATGATACGCTTGTCTATCCAAGCCATACAGGAAGTGATTTTTATCATCACTATGCGGAAGATATCGATTTGATGAAAGAGCTTGGGATCAATATGTTCCGGATGTCGATTTCGTGGTCCCGCCTTTTTCCGACAGGAGAAGAATCGGAACCAAACCCAAAGGGAATTGAGTTTTATCACAACGTGTTTCAAAAATTGAAGGCGAACGGAATAGAGCCGCTGGTTACGATCTCACACTATGATCTGCCGTTTTATCTTGCCCGGAAATACGATGGCTGGCTGAACCGCGGCATGATTGACCGATATTTGCATTACTGCCAGACGATTTTTACAGAGTACCGGGATGAAGTGAAGTACTGGCTGACTTTTAACGAACTCAATGCAACGATAATCCCGGGCCATGCAACGTTCTGTTCTGGCATTCTTTCCGCCAATAAACGCGATCTTGGCGGCAGCTCGCTGGATGACGCCTTACTGAATGAAGGAGAAAAGGAGGATTTGAAAAAGCAATATCAGGCTCTGCACCACAAATTGGTGGCCAGTGCAAGAGCAGTAAAGATGGGACATATGACGAATCCGAATTTTCGATTCGGCTGCATGATCGGCGGCACTTGCCAGTACCCGTTCAGCTGCAATCCGGATGATATGATGCTTTCAGAGCAATCCCGTCAACGACTGTTCTGGTTTGTCTCCGATGTGCAGGTTCGGGGATGCTATCCGTCTTATGCAAAGAGGATGCTGAATGAAAAAGGAATTGAGCTGAATGTTCAGCCTGAAGACGCGGAGATTTTACGGCAGGGGACAGTGGACTTCTATACGTTCTCGTATTATTCTACAGGCTGCGTAACGGCTCGCAAGGATGTCTTGCAGGCAGAAGGAAATCTGGCGTTTGGTGTGGCGAATCCGTATCTGAAAGCAAACGACTGGGGTTGGCAGATCGACCCGCAGGGGCTGCGCTATTTCCTGAATGAAGTTTACGATCGCTACCAGAAACCAATCATGGTGGTAGAAAACGGCGTAGGCGGAAGAGATCTGCTGCAAAGTGACGGCACGATCAAAGACCCCTACCGTGTAAAGTATGTGTCGGAACATATAAAAGCGATGAAACAGGCTGTCGAGGATGGCGTAGATCTCCTTGCTTATACACCTTGGGGGATTATCGACCTTGTTTCTCTTTCCACCGGTGAGATGGCTAAACGCTACGGTTTTATCTATGTAGACGCCGATGACCATGGCAACGGCACCTTCAAACGCTATAAAAAGGACAGCTTTGCATGGTATAAAAAAGTCATCGCCTCCAACGGCGAAGAACTGTAACTCCTAAAAAATGAGAGCTGCTGCAAAATAGCTCTCTGAAAAAAATATGCACAAAACCCGGAACCTTTCTAGGGCCAAAACGGCTCAAAAAGGGTTCCGGGTTTCTGTTTTTGCACGATTTCTTTGTGCAGGTTGCTATCGCATTTTTATTTTGCAACAGCCCCTTTCTGCATACAAAAAATCAGACCCTTGCGGCTCCCCTGTCCAGAATTTTGTCGAACCGGGCAAAGAAGGTGGTGGTGGTGATGGTGGCGGCCAGAATGTCGCTGACCGGCTCGGCCAGAAACACGCCGAACACTGCATCCGGCAGAACGTGCGGCAGAATGAAGATGAGGGGGATCAACAGAATGATCTTGCGCAGGCAGGCCAGCAGCAGGCTGACCTTAGCCTGCCCCAGCGCCATAAAGCTTTGCTGGCAGGCGATCTGGAAGCCCATGGCAAAAATGCCCGCCATGTAAATGCGCATGGCCCACGTGGTGTACTGGATCAGTGCGGTGTCCGAGGTGAAAATGCCTGCCACCGCGCCGGGAAACAGCATCATCAACAGCCAGAACAAGCAGGTGTAGGACCCGCACAGCGTCAGCTGAAAACGGAAGGCTTCCTTGACGCGGGCCTTCTTGCCTGCGCCGAAGTTGAAGCTCATCACCGGCTGCCCGCCCTGACAGATGCCCTGAATGGGCAGCGTGCACAGCTGGGATGCGCTGGTGATGACGGTCATGGCACCCACAGCCACATCGCCGCCGTACCGCGCCAGACTGGAGCTGAAGCTGATGGAAAGCAGGCTTTCGGTGGAGAGCATCACAAACGAGGAGATGCCCAGCGCCAGCACCGGCAGAATGATCTGCTTTTCCGGGCGCAGGTAGTCTCTGCGCAGGCGCAGGATGGTCTTTTTGCCGGTGAGAAAGCGGATGATCCATGCCGCGCCCACGGCCTGACTGAGCACCGTGGCAATGGCCGCGCCCCGCACGCCCAGCCCGAACCCGAAGATCAGGATGGGGTCGAGGATAATGTTGATCACCGCGCCGATCACGGTGGTAAGCATACTGGTCTTGGCAAAGCCCTGCGTGGTGATAAAAGGGTTCATGCCCAGCACCACCAGTACGAACACCGAGCCTGCAATGTAGATGCGGCTGTAGCTCAGGGCGTACGGCAGGGTGGCATCGCTGGCACCGAACAGCCGCAGCAGCACCGGTGCCCCGGCATAGAAGCCAATGGTCAGCACCACGGCAAAGAACATCAGCACGGTAAAGCTGTTGGAGACGATCTTTTCGGCCTGTTTCTTGTCCCCCTGCCCCAGAGCAATGGCGGTGCGCGGCGCGCCGCCCGCGCCCACCAGCATGGCAAAAGCGTTCAGCAGCATCAGAATGGGTGTGAACAGCCCCACGCCGGTCAGCGCTGCCGCGCCAATGCCCGCAATGTGGCCGATGTAAATGCGGTCCACGATGTTATACAGCAGGTTCACCACCTGCGCCACCACGGCGGGGATCATGAGCTGCAGCATCAGCTTTTTGATGCTGCCGGTGCCCATATCTTGTTTTGCCTGTGCCATTGGAATGCTCTCCTCTGTACTTCAAATTTGAAAAATATCGTTCCTATTATACTCGGCTCCCGCCCAAAAGAACAGCCTTTTTTGCAAAGAAACCGCGCTTTCTGCCCCAAAAACGCAAAACGGCACGGCTGCGTATGGCTTGCAGCCGTGCCGTAACGGGAGAAAAGTGTTGACGGAAAACCGCTTTTTTGCTATACTGTAAAGGCTAATATATGGAGATGTATCGAAGCGGTCGTAACGAGAACGACTCGAAATCGTTTTGTCCTTAATCGGGCACGTGGGTTCGAATCCCACCATCTCCGCCAACAAAAGGCATCAGCTCAGGCTGGTGCCTTTTTTGCGGCT
>ERZ1027010.763-NODE-763-length-12361-cov-16.538193_pt1 | contig 12361 bp, 8 predicted proteins | sample MGYA00519448_ERZ1027010 | MGnify/ENA primary metagenome ERZ1027010 (study PRJEB26926, sample SAMN06164694) | human gut metagenome | biome: ENVO:00009003; feature: ENVO:2100002; material: ENVO:00002003 | host: Homo sapiens | place: USA | collected 2012 ... | reverse complement strand
AGTTGAGACAAAACCCATTCAATCGCATCCACCTCACCTTTATTTGTTCGTGAAGTGCCCTCTGCAATCTCAGGAGAATTGGTATCAATCCACACAACATGGTTTTCTGGCGATAGAAGTCCCTCAATATCAATACCATGATAACGAGAGAATGGAGTACCTTCTGACTCATAATCCTCATTTATGAAACCACATTCCAATCCACCATCCTTCGTGTAGAATTGTTCAATAACCTTGTTGATGTCTGGATGCATTCTATATTGCTTTCTGAATGTTCCTTTTATAGAAGGATTTGCTTGCATAAACAATCGTTCAAAATGCGATTTCTCTAACTGATCAAAATTATGACGAACAAATTTCTCCAATTCGATAATTTGTTCCTTTTCTTCAACATCGACAGACTGCAATGCTTGATAGTGAAGCTTATAAAGAATATCTTCTCTATCTAAGTTTGGTGGCAACTGACGATGATCACCAATTATAATTGACTTTGTGCCATACACTAGAGGCATGGACAATTCTGATGGGGTTGCTTTTGATGCTTCATCTTGAACTACCACGTCAAAAGCAAGATGTTCGTCGTCTTTGAAAATATTCTTGTAACGCTTCATGAAACGACTTTCGGTGTTTTCTTTATGTGCTTCTATTGCCGCATAGTTCTTTTCTGTAATTGAACTACATGTAGCACCAATCACATTACAGTTGTTTCTATAAAGATTAAACACTAACTTGCGAAGATCTTGAGGAAGATTCATCAAAAAATGAAACCATGCCTTTTCAATAGATTCATCCTGTATCTGAGATCTATTAAGAATGTTTTTTAACCATCTTACCAAAGCAATATTATTGGGTTTAAACAGCTTGTATTCTTCAGACTCTTCAATTGCTTCATTATCTTCCTTTAAGATGAAATTTTTAGAAAAGTCAATACCAGCCCATTTCATCATTTCAGTTATTGCGTAAGGCAATCCTTCTGATGAAAACTTATCACCTGCACCTATACGAATAGGTTTGACAAGATTATGTTCAGAAAACTTCAATCGATCCAAAGCATTATCTACAGCCAAATTTGCCTCTGAGGTTAGGAGAGTCCTATCTTTTGGATTAGATAATGCTAACTGCCATATCAATTCGGCAATAGCAGTGGATTTTCCTGTTCCAGGAGGACCTTGAATTACAGCCAAATCCTTTGCTTCTACAGCTTTTGCTATTGCTTCAACCTGCCATTCATTAAGATGAGAATTCAATTTATTTTCTTCTATCAACTTTACTCGTTCTTTTATTTTATTTTCGTCAACAGGAGTTGCCTTGCTTGCATCAAAAAGATAACTTGCGAGCATGGGATTACGTAGTTGCTCGAAATTTTCTGTTATATAATCGAACGACTCTTGTAAACGATTTACTTTTTCCGAATCACCTTGTAAATCTGTAGCTACCTTTGTGAGTTTCTTTTCACTGATAAGTCTATCAACCGCAGTTATATTGGACTGTTCTACCACAAATGTCAAGACTGGGTAATTTACATTCTTAAGTTTTCCAATTTCAACGCCATTACAGCTAAAGACTTCTCCTCTTAAGGTTCCGATAACAACAGACTCATGTTCTTGTTGACCAAAAACATTTCTCTCTATCAAGAATTTATCTAAGCTTGATAACTGATTAATCTCAAACTCAAAAGAGATTGGAGCATACTCTTTGGCTTCTCCTGTTTCTTCATCTTCAACAGTACAGCCATTTTTTATTTCACTCAAAATGTCACCTAACGCAGAATGAAAGTCTCTTGCTTGTGAATGACTGCCATACGATTGTCTAAAAGAGAGTTCTCCGACTTTGTTTGATGTGATAATAATATTTGGAAAACAGTCTTCCAATTGAGCTTCTATTTCTTCCCTTTTGTCTTTCTGATAATTCCAGATTCTTCCCTCAATGAATGGCTGTGGGAAGAAGTTCATATACAAGCATTCACATTCTTCCTCGAATGTCTTAAGCAACATTGGAGAAAGAGAGTCGATATTCGCATAAAAATTCCAAGAATCCTTAGTTAACGGCACAAGTTCCGTATCGAACTTTTGCTTGAATGACTTTTGGAACAATTCAAATTTAGATTCAGTGTTTGCCTTAACAACGAGTTTTCCGTCAGAAGCATGTAACTTTGCTGTATTTACATCAAGCAGAATCGGTTGCTTCATGTACTGAAGCAAACATTTATTGATTTGCGTAAAAATCTTCCATATCTCACGTATGGATTTCTCTTCACCTTCTAAATGAACAATGTCTTCCGCTACTTGCTCACGAATTTTCTGTTCATCAGCTTTTTTCTTACTTAGTTCATATTTTTTGTTGCCAAATCGATCAATCCCTTTCTCGCCTAAGATCATGACCTTTATTTCATCGTTAACGTTAAGAACATCATTAACATGAAATTTTCGTGCTGGTATCTCTGTAATATGTACTAAGCCAGAACTTCTATCGCCGAGCTCAACAAAAGCTCCAAAATCTACAATTGATGTAACTTTTGCGGTAACTATTTCTCCTTTATTGTATGCCATAAAAATAATGGATAATCGATATTAATAACATTCTAAATTACAGGTTTGCTATTTCCTTTTTTCTGTACTAGTTCTGTAGTACTTTCTGTTTTTTTGTTGTAACTAATTTGAATTGTCAAATTTTGACTACAAAGGTATAAAAATAAATGCAGACTCTCGCATAAATGGACGAAAATCTGCAATTTAATGATGTAAAAAAGGTGTTTTAGTTCAATTTCGGAACAAAAACCGACTTGTTTTGCTAACTAATGTCGCTTTATGGTTGTTTGTTTTTGGGGATTCTTGTCTTTGTCCCTCCACGGCAATTCAGACGTTGACCCACCGCCACTAGTGCCTACATGAGGTTGAGTAGCCCCTCCTGTTGCCAGTTCTATGGCAGCATCAAGTAAATTGGCTTGTATCTCGCTGACTTGCTCGGCGGCACTGAAACAGGCGTTGACAAATTCGTGTTCTGTCAGTTCCCCATTGCTGAAGGCGTGCAATCGCTTGTCGCTGTCGCCAAGGTAGGTGACAGCGGTGTGTTCAATTTCCTTAACCCTTGTCCAGATTTTCAAGGTGATGGTATAGGGATTGTTGCCAAGGAAACGATGACCGATGAGTTCCGCTCCTGATGATAGCCGGTACCGTTGTGGATTAACCATGCGGTCAAGTTCGTCAATTCTATTCTTCTGCCTTTCAATGACAGTATCCTTCTCGACAGACTTCTGCTCTGCGATTTCCGCACGTCTGATGGCAGCATCGATTTCTTTCTGATAGCCATTTCTCAGTTTTGTAATATCTGATTCATGCTTCTGATTCATGACTATTTTCTCCGCCTCAAGTTTCGCTATTTTGGCTTGCAGTTTCCTAATTTCCTCATCCTTTGCAGACAGTTCCTTTTTCGCTTTGGCAAGGTCGCCTTTTCCGAACAAGGCGAGGATGGTGTTCTTGCCCTCCTTGGTTTTCTCTACCTCATCCTGCAACTTGGCGATATCTTCCTCATACTGTTGCATTTGCTGCTTGTAGTGGGTGGATGTAGCAACATGCTTGGCGGTAGAGCCGACTATGCCACGCTTCAACCCGAATGGTTTCATGGCAACAGCATACGTGTCCTGATATTCACGAAGTCTGGCACGCTTGAGCACGTCATCGGCAGACAACCGTGGCCCGGACTTTGTGTTATACTTCCGCTCTCCCTCCCGTTCCCTTCGCAGCCTCTCTGAGGTGACGATGGGGACTATGGTCGCATGCAGATGTGGAGTCTTCTCATCCATGTGCAACACACAGGACACGACATTCTCCTTACCAAAAGTCTCGTTCAACCATCTGAGGTTGGCCTCCATCCACTTGCCCAATCTGCCTTCATCCTGTAATTTCATCATCTGCTCGTGTGTTCCTGTCAGGATGATTCGGATTGCCTTGCACTGGTTGTTGGCGACTTTGCGTGACAGTCCGGCATGGTCTATGCGGTACTGAATAGCCTCGGTTCTGTTCTTAACTCCATCAGGAAATCTTATCAGTTCCCTGTTCAGATGCGTGCGGCTACTGTCCGCATTGTCCGGCACATACGTCTTGCCATTGGCATCCTTCCTCTCAATGTGGCACGACATTCCGCTGTCGTTGCCACTGCCACGCTGGAGGTGGCATACTGCATATTGTTCTTTCATCTTTCCAATCATTTTTTGTGATACATTTTTTTTGTTTGTAGGGTTTATAAAATGCCGTCTTGCCGTTGTAGATGCTGCCGTTCATCCACTTATGGGGCTTTTTCGCTCCGCCACTCGCAGAGAGGAGGTGATGAAAATGCCCTAATAAGCTACGGCATTTTATAAAATCCCTTTTCTCTGACAGCAAGCTGTCCGCATTACGGTTCTTCAACGATTTGCAAGTCAAGCTCATCGATTAGCGTCTGTAAAACAGGGTTGCGGTCTATCATTTTCTGGAGTATCATCTGTGGGGTGTCCTCCATTAAAAGGAAGTCGGCAATGTCGAGTCCCAGACTACGCTGTTCATCTGTCGCCATCGTCTCTAACACGTCATTGACGGATGCGGAACGGCAGACCTTTTTCAGCATGAGAAGTTTGCCTTGCCACTCCTGCGTGGCACCGAGGTCTGGCATCAGCATCACGTCCCTGCCTGCCAAGGCAGAAACGGCACGTTCGTTGAAACAGCCGTTCTTTCCTCCTGTGGCTATCCACAGAACATCGGGCATGAAGTGCGAGGCAATGACAGCCGTCTTCTCACTCTCCACCACAAAGACCTTCCTGTCAGGATATAAGGGAAGAAGATGCTCACCGAAGAAGCATTGGCGGAGGTTAAAGTCTTTCTGCCTCATTTCCGTATGCACCCAGCAGACGTGCGGCTGGGGATGCTTTACCCTCTTGCCTGTCGTAGCATCATACAGCATGACTTTCCCAGTGCGGACAGAGCCTTGGCAATCCACCTGCCAGAATACGGCTGAACCACCCCATTTCTTTGACGTTCCTACCCGGTAAAGGCGACACAGCCTGTCGGTCTCTTCCTTTCCCATACATCTGGCAAGAAATGTGTACAAAGGGTTGATGTCATAGTGTGACAAAGTCTGCTCCATAATGGCATTGTCTATGAATGACGGTTGTGGTTCTTGTCGAGGTGCAAGAGATATTTGTATCATGTCTTGTTTTTCTTTCATCATGGTGTTGAGAATTTCGGGATTTTCTTGAAAATAGTCTCTTGGCGTAAAGTGATAGCCACAACTTTGTTCGTGGTCACACCTGCCGACATAATCGGGAAATGTAATCTCCCTTTTACTGTCAACATAGCGTGTAAAACAGGCTTTGCAGCCACATTTGGGACACTGCTTTTTACACCCGGTATGGTATCTCTCCAAATGAAATCTATATTGTTCCATATTCGTATCTGAAATTAGATTACGGCAATTTCAGTTTTCAGTCCTTTCAGTTTTGCAGAAACCGGGAATGTATGGCACAGGCATCTTTGTATCCTTCTTCTGAAAAACTGAAGAAACTGAAATGTGAAACAGGGACTTATTCATTGCAGTTCGGACTTAGATTCCCCTCAACACTGCCCTTTGTGAATTCTTCAAAGACCGTCTTCCGGTATTCCCCTTGCCGGATTTTATGGACAAGACGGCTTTTGAGAAGTTCTTTGAGGTAGTTCATCACCGTGCGGTCGGTCACCTTTAATTGCTTTCCTGCGGCAATAGCTTCCGCAGTGGTGAACGAATCGTTCAGCATCGAGAGCAGTTCCCTTGACGGCTCGTCACAGGCATCATTGGCGACATACTCCCTTATCCTGTAATAGGAATCCTCGAAATAATCCATCAACCTTATAGCTCCATGCATAGCCTGTCTGGTCACGAACTGGAGATGGCTCTCGCCACACGCATAGCGCAACACCTGTAGGATAAGTGCGATGCGTGCCACATGGACAGGGGCTTTCATCGGGCGGGACTCTATCATGTTGTCATCCTCTATGGCATTTGTCCGCTGTATGGTGGCATTGTGACTTGCGATGAACTCATTCCTGGCTTCTTCCTCCATGTCTATAAGGTGGAAATTCTGTTTCTTCCCGTCCTCACCAGTCTCATAGTCAAGGGTAAGAACCTTGCTGATGATGTTCTGCCATGCCTCCATGGCTGAAGCGGAACGATGGTGTGTAGAGTTGCCCTCTTCCTTCGTCCAGGGTGTCAGCTGCTGTACCTTTGGAAGCGTGAACAGAATACGGTCAAGCAATCCGTTCTCCTCATATCCCTTCTTCATCAACTCTCCCATACGCTTCGTCTGTGTGGTTCCTATCATATTGATGCAGGGGCGTTCGATATGGATTGGTATGGGGTTGTTGACACGTACCACATCCAGTGCGCCTCCGCTCCACGCTGTCAGTAACTGCTCTATCAGCTGTCCGTTGTTGTAGCGGTTGGCAGAATTGAACATCCCCATTATCTCATCTACCAGTATGGTGACACCACGAGGGGAATTATAATGGGAGAGAAGCAGAGCCTCAGGCGTGAAGTCCGATACAAGAGTACGTGAGAGGACAGGCTTGTCCATTCCGCAGTCGCCCTTGCTCTCCTTCGCAGCATTCTGATAGGCGGCCATGTCGGCTTTGAACTTCTCCATCTTCTCATTGTCGTTCCTTCGTATGGGACGGAATGCCGCTTCAAGAGGCGGTGTCTTGCCCAATCCCGGTCTGCCAACCATGATTATGTAGAGTGCGGCATTGGTTATCCATTGGCCTTTCACCCTAACATAGTATGTCCCTCCCAAAGCGGAAGAAACAGCCGAGAGCATGGCAGGAGCGAGATACTCCACCTTGAAGTTCTCGTACCTTACCATATCAAGGATGATGGTCTGCACCCTCTCGGGGAAGGCGTCCAAAGGAAAACCTGAATCTTTGATACCTTGTACCTCCGACATGACCTTGTTGCATATTTCCTGTGCGATCCCCATGCTCATGCCTCCTTTCTTTTGCAGTAGTTGGTTACACTGTCGTTCCTGCCGCCTGTTTGGATGCGGCGGACATCACTCATGGCATACATATTCTTGTTCCCGACCTTGACGGGTACGAGATAGCCACGCTTTGCCCACAGGTTGAGCGTGCCGTCGCACACATTCAGGAGTTCTCTCACTTCACGTGTATTGCAGTAGGTCTCCTCCTGAGGTTTCTTGCTCTCAATCTCTTGTCTGTATGCCATGATTGCCCGTTCGGCGATTCCCTCACCGAACATCTTGAGGTCTGCTGCGGTAACTTCGATTTTGACGTTCACGCCCTGCTCGACCAAGGATTGTAAATTTATAGCCATACTATAATATTTATGAATCTGATACTATGGCCATCATCAGAAATCCCTGATACCTCCCTTCCGATGGCACATGAAAAAGAGGCACCGCCAAACCTCGGGAAAGATTTGACGGTGCAAAATTATAGGGATAATGTAAGGAATTGAAATAAAGTATTTTGTCTTATTTGTCATGACAAATAAGACAATTTGTGACAAAGGGGAAGCTGCAATAAAATCACGATTACGCTTTGATTCTGTGTTCAAATAAATGCAGACTTAGTTACTTTGTGTTGATGCAAAGTAACAAAGTTCGTATCAAAAAAGTAGATAAAGTATAGTAAATGCCAGAATGCCAATTAGCCTTTATGTCTTGTAAAACCATTCCCCCAAATCATCCCGTAGTCGTCTAAGCAATTCCCGGTATTCGTCACTTTCAATATACCGGCATACTTGCATCTTACCATCCTTCATCAACATCTGAGTATCCGTTCCTGCCAGTTTCCCGACGGCTTGTCTTAGGGAATGCTCGCTAAGGAGTTCACTGACATCGGGGAACTGTCTTGTCATGGCTGTGGCGTATTCCACTCCATTGAGAAGAGGAAGTATGAGTGGCATTTCCTTCAGCACGAAATATGGCAGAGCCTGCTGCATGGCAGACCGATGGGTTATGACGTAGCTACGGATGTAGGATATGGTAGCCTCACCGCTTTCTTTTGGCAGATAGTCTATAAGAAGACATGCCTTGGACTTCTTCCGTCCGGGAGTTAAATATTGCACATCCTCCTTTGCAGTTTCCAGCAGTGGTGCTGCTTCCGTTTCGGAATCAATGTCTTTCATCGCATCCTGTAAAGCCCATTTGCCAGTATCACCGTCTTTATTGGCTTTCTCCATGGCGAAATAACGTTCCCAGTCTTCCTTTGTTCGGTAACCGCCCTTAACGCTGACTGCTATGATGCTTTTGGATGCAAGCGAGCATTTCATCCTGTCGATACGCTCTATGTGGGGATTTGACATCTGTTTATCCAACATCGTCACCATGCTTTCGAAACTCTTTCCGTAAAACAGCCAGCTCAGCAAAAGAGGAGCGGACAGCCGGATTTTCATCTTTGTCTTCATGCCAATGATGCGTCTGACTATGTTCGTCCATCTGTGTTTCCCCTCTGTGTCAGGAACAGGCACGGAAAACATTTCGTCAATCTTCTGTGGAAGGTTCTCTTTGGAGACCAGTATGAAAATGGAGTCAAATGTCTCATCCCCATCATCGCCCCACGTCAGCTCCCATTCTTTTGCGATATGCCGCATCTGACCGCTGACAGCCATGAATATCTGATAATAGAAGGTCTCGTCACAGTTTGTCATGATGCGGGCAAACTCGTTATACTCTTCCCTGTGTTCGTTCTTCCATTTGAGGATTCCGGCTTTGAACGCCTCGAACTTTTCCCTGTTTTCTTTGTCCTTCATCATATGTCAATCGAGCAGGTTTACAAGTTCTTTCTTCATTTCATCGTCTATCTTGCGGTAGCGGGCAAAGGCACGGCTTCCCTCAGAGTGTCCCGACATCGATGCTATCAGATTAGGGTCCTTTACCTGCTTGTAGAGGTTGCCTATGAAAGTCTTGCGTGCCGTATGGCTTGTGGCAACCTCCCAAAGCGGACGTGCCTCGTCCTGTCTGGTCTTGGGATTCAGTGTCCGAACCATACGGTCTATGCCTACATGTTTGAGGATGCGCTTGATCATCTTGTTGTACATGGTCTGCGTGAAGCGTGGCAGCAGGGCTTCATCGAGGTCGGTGTAACGCGCAAGTATGTCCTTGGCCTTTTGGTTGAGAGGTACACGCACCGTGCTGGCGTGCTCGTGCTTGGTCTTCTGGGGGATATACTCAATGCACCCATCGACGAGGTTTGCCTTGGTCAGCGAGTTTAGGTCACTCACTCGGCATCCTATCAGACACTGGAACATGAACACGTCACGATATACGGCATAGCACGGGGCAAGGTCGCTCAGATCAGCATAATATACCTTGTCCCTTTCCTCCAGATTAAGGAAGAACGGGTCGCCGTACATTGGCTGGGCTATCTGGTATTGGTCAAAGGGGTTGTTCTTGGTCATGCCCTTCTTGATGCACCATTTGATGACGGTGCGGATTCTGTAGAAGCAGCCTGTGATGCTGTTCTCGGAACGCTCCCACTTGTACTTGCTCTCGGGGATGTCCTTGTATAAAAGAGGGAACTGCTCGCCATAGGTATGCTCCTCCTGCATCCAACGCTTCAGGTCGCGCAAGTCATCTGCTGTTATCGTGTCAACGTTGAACTGGAATCCGCGGCGGTGCATCACTTCCCTCTGGAATCGCTCGTACCTGCCAATCTTGTCAATGTTGGACAGATGATGCTTGCGGCTGTCCGATGCCAGTATGGTCTCGTCAACATAGTGCTGTATCTGTGTCACCAAGCGGTACTCGTCGCTCTTGCTCCCTGCATGGGAGTTGATACTGGGGTGGTGGTATTCCTCAATCAAGGCTTGCAGCCACTTGCCGTCCACTCCCCGGTGGTATTCCTTTGCAATGAGGCGTGTGATGTTCTGTATCTCCTCGTCAAACTTCATGCGCTTCTCGTCCGAGACGAGTGCAACGCGGGATTTGTAGCCCTGCTTCTCCGCACTCCAGTGGTTGGGACTGATGGAGAGTTCGCTTGCCGCCTTGATATCTACGCCTCCCTTGTCACGCAGGCGGAAATACACCCTTGCGAGGTCGGTGACGTTGTTCTTCGATGCGGTCTTCCTTATAAATGCGGTCACTTTCATAGTCTGTATGCTTGCTTAGTTAATCATATCAACGAGTTTGCGCTTCATGTCATCGTCAATGTTGCGGTAGCGGGCAAAGGCACGGCTCCCCTCCACATGCCCGGACATGGACGCAATCAGATTAGGGTCGGGAACCTGCTTGTAGAGGTTGCCGACAAAGGTCTTTCGCGCTGTATGGCTCGATGCCACCTCATACAAAGGTTTTTGCACGGTCTTGTAGCCGTGAGTGTCAAGCACCGTCACCATCCTGTCAATACCGCATTGCTTCAGCAGTTCCCTTATGCCACTATTATAGGTATAGACGGGTTTGAACGGAAACAGTTTGTCCGTATCAGAGTTCTCATATTTGGAAAGTATTCTGAGCGCTTTCTCATGCAAGGGTACTCTTACTGTCTTTGCCTCGCATTTCTTTGTCTTCTGCGGCATGTATTCCACGAAACCGTCTTTGATATTTTTCCGTGTCAGACGGTACAAGTCACCGACACGGCAACCGATATAGCAGTGGAAGACAAAGATGTCACGGATGACCTCCAACTGGGGAGTAGAAGACAGGTCAGCCTCATAGAGGATGTTTCGTTCCTCAATGGAGAGATAGAACGGATCTCCATATACCGGGACTTTGCATCCGTACTGTAGGAATACCTCATTACTTGTATAGCCCATCTTCTTGCACCAGTGAAGAAATACGCAAAAAAGATTCATCGTGTTTATGATGGTAGTGCTTGACTTCTCCTTCGGCTTGTATTGGGCAGGGATATAATCCTTGTAGAAGTCAGGATGCTCAAGATACAGCAGGTGCTCATTGACTACATAGTCACGGAAGTCGTTCATGTCTTCCAAAGAGATTGTCTCGACAAAAAGGTTGAATTCCTTGTTTCCCATAACCTCACGGTTGTAAGCCACATACCTTGTCAGTTTACGGTTCAGGTTTTCTATCTGCCCCTTGGTCTGTCTTGTCCCCTCATGCTGGCTGATATACTCCGAAAGTCTTGCCAGCAGGTTGGGATGCTTACGCTCATACGCGAGATTCGGATGGAGCACATCCTTGACGACCTGTCTCAGCCAGTCCCCGTCTGCCTTGTTCCTGTCAAAGGATGTTTCTATCTGTTCAATGATGGCGGCAATCTGTTCGGGAATGCGCTTCTGTTCATTCTTGTCCACAATGGTGTTCCTGCGATACCTTAGCGCATTGCCGTCCCAATACTTGTCGACCACATGCAACCCGGAAGCGACCTTGATGTCGATTTCCTTGTCGCGCACACGGAAACAGATGCAGGAAACACCTTGTTTCCCGTTCCCCTTTGCCTCTTTGAGATATACGCTTGCCTTCATGTTCTTGTCGGTTTTATGTTTTCTGGGTGCAAAGTTAATATATTTCCCGTAAATGTTCCCAATAATCCCAAAGAAACTTGCAGGCGATTAAAAAGATTTAAGATATTGTTCCCATAAGAAAGTCAACTAAAACACTTGTAAATCAACCGTTTTATTTGCAGTTGTTATGCTTTTGTTTTCATTTGATAGTCAAAACTTAGTAATAAATTTCATTGATTTAAGTTCCACGCTTTCATGTTTTATTATAATCACTTTCAAGGAACTAGAAAGTTACTACAGTTAATTATGAAAAATTTACTTGGATGCTTATCTATTGTTATTTGTTTCGCTATTCCTGTGGCTATAACTTGTGCTTTAGCGGCGTGGCTATGTGATATTGAACCTGATAAAACCTATACTTGGTATTCAGGGATATGGCATGGTTTGTTTTGCATACCCAATTGGATTAGATCCTTTTTTTATAGTGATGTGCTTTGTAAAGCCAATTACTACACTACGGGTTATAATGTTTGGTGGTGGATTACGTTTATTTGGGTATTATTAGGCATTGTTGCTGGTGGTGGAAAGGCACGTAATTAAATTCATGTTAGATTGATTTCATCTTGATTAATTAATCACAAATTAGAGTACATGTAATGAAACGATATTTAGTTATTTGGGGTATTTTTTTATTAGTATCGTGTCAACATCAAGCGTCAAAAGAAAAAGCGTTAGAATATTGGGATAATAATCAATTCCAACTCGCTTTGAATGAAATCTGTAATGCGATAGAGTTATATCCCGATAGCAGTAGCCTCTATTTCTTACGAATGAGAATCTACGAAATAATGTCAAGATACGATGAAGAACTGAAAGATTTAGATAGAATTATACAACTTAACCAAAATAGAGAAGAGGTTATGATTGCATACTATCAAAG
>ERZ1027010.743-NODE-743-length-12559-cov-3.472489_pt1 | contig 12559 bp, 8 predicted proteins | sample MGYA00519448_ERZ1027010 | MGnify/ENA primary metagenome ERZ1027010 (study PRJEB26926, sample SAMN06164694) | human gut metagenome | biome: ENVO:00009003; feature: ENVO:2100002; material: ENVO:00002003 | host: Homo sapiens | place: USA | collected 2012 ... | reverse complement strand
ATCTAGTACGGTCTCGTGGGCTCGGAGATGTGTATAAGAGACAGCTATTATATCAAAAAAAGTTATGAAATAAAAGGGCTTATTTACTGAATTCTGTCAGTACCAGATCAGGGTTTCTGTCCTCAACCATGCCAACACTCCATGCATTGACAAAGAGCAGCAACGGATTTCCCTTAAGGTCTGTGACTTTCTTCATATCAGAAGTTCCCACGATCTTGTCTACTTTTACAGTCTCCTTGTTGGCAATCCAGCGGATATGCTCATATGGCAGGTTTTCCAGACGGATTTCTACATTATATTCATTCTCGAGACGATATTTCAACACATCAAACTGAAGGACACCAACAACACCGACAATAATCTCTTCCATACCTGTATTAAACTCCTGGAATATCTGGATCGCACCCTCCTGAGCGATCTGGTTGATACCTTTTACAAACTGTTTTCTGACAATGTTTCCGAATCCCATGATCAGGAACGATAATCTGGTGATCCAATCACCATTTCTCATGGCCTTGAAAACAGTATATTGATAATCACTTCGTCTTATTTTTTTCTTTTTGCTTACTGTCGCTTCAGCCATCCTGACACCTCCGTCTCAAAGTAAATGTTGCGTTTTTACGTCTCTTTCATAAAATAAAGTGTTCCACCACCCCTGTGGAAATGGAACACTCTATCTTATGATCTGTTTATTTTTACTCTGCTACATCTGTGTTCAATGATGTATTGAATGCTTCTGTCTGCTCAGCAGCATTATCATGTGTAACTTCACCGTTTAAGAGTGCCTTACCAAAATTCTCTGCCGGTGTCCAGAAGTTACTCATCTTAGGTACAAATGGCTGGATCATAGATGTATTGTTGAAGGTATCGTTCTGAGCTGTTACTAATGCATCATTCTTTACCGTATCACTCTCTAAAAGATTTGTGTTACAAGGAACAATGCTTCTTGCTTCATAATGTGACTGCTGTGATTCTTCGTTACCAAGGTACAGGGCAAGTGCTACTGCTACCTGTGGATATTCACAGTTTGGATTTACACCGATTGCCTTTGAACCGGCGAATGAAAGTAACTGCTTGTCAGATCCGCCGATCTTGGCTGTAGGCATAGCTGCGATTCCAAGATCGTCACCAAGTGCATCATGTAATGCCTTATAATCCCATGAACCGGAGAACATAGCTGCGATAGATCCATCTGTCATACCGGAAATACCGACACCGGATTCATCATTTACAAAATTCTTATTCGCTACAAGATCTACAAGGTAATCTGTAACAGCCTTTCCATTGTCTCCGCCAAAGTTGATTCCTGCGTCGTTATCTGTACCATCACCGAATAATGTACATCCGTTTGCAAGATAGAACGCTGCATCATACCAGCTGTTTGTAAGAGGGAAAGCAACTTTTCCTTTTTCAAGCATTGTATCAAGGCTCTTTACATCGCTGTCTGAATATACTTTCTTGTTATAGTATAAAAACCATGTATTTGTTGTAAACGGAACACCATAGATTCCGCCATCTACTGTGATAGAATCCACAACTGCCTGTGAGTTTGTTGACTTTACATAGTCTGCTGTGCTTCCGCCTAACTCCGAGATTGCATTTGCATCGATCAGTGTCTGTAACTGGTCGTTTGCGAACATATATACATCTGCTGATGCGGATACATCCTGTGTTACGGTCTTTCCTGCATCTGCCTCGCTGCATGTACCATATTCAAATGAAAGATCCCAATTTGGATGTTCCTTATTAAATGCTTCACATCTTCCCTGAAGCCATTCACCATAATCCGGTGACTGATCCTCAGCAGGTCCCCATACTGTAATTGTTGCTTTAATGTTTTCTTCTTCTGCAGATGTATCAGTACTCTCTCCTGATGTTGCCTCTGCATTTGATGCTGTTGTGGAATCCTTAGATGTATCATCCTTCTTATCTCCACATCCTGCGAGTAATGACATGCACATAGCTCCTGCCAGTGCAATTGCTGCATACTTTCTAAACTTCATAACCGTTCCTCCTTTAAATAAGTCATGTTTTTTTGTTTGTTTTTTAATACTTTTGCAGTACCTTTACCTTATGACATTATTATAAAAAGGAACCGTTTCACCGTATATATCAATAATTTCAGAAACATGTTGGTTTTTTATGAATGTTTGATTTCTGCATGCAGTTCTTTTGGAAAATGGATCGTGACAGTCGTTCCCCTGCCAACTTCACTGTCGATACAAACCGCATATTCCGCGCCATAATACAGTTTGATACGTTCATTGACATTTCGCACACCATAGCCCTTCGAATCGGCAGTCAGTATCAGCTCCGCCTGTTCTTGGGTCATACCGACACCATTATCGGATACCGCAAACCGGATATCTTTATCGTCCTCTTTTCCACTGATCCGGATCTCTCCTCTGCCATCCTGTTTCAGATCTATGCCATGATGGATCGCATTCTCGAGGATCGGCTGTAAGATCAGGTTCAGTGTTTCATATTTTAAAATGGAATCATCGATATCATAGATAACATCGAAACTGTCATCGTGCATCGTAAGCTGGATATCCAGATATGCTTTGATGTTCGCGATCTCATCCCGGACAAGCAGGATATTCTTTCCCTTATTTAACGCTGTCCGGTAAAAGGTGGACAACGACAACGTGATACGACTGATATCCTCCTGGTCTGCCTCTAATGCTTTCCAGTTAATGATAGACAGGGAATTATACAGGAAATGCGGATTGATCTGCGCCTGCAACGCCCGCATCTCATATTCCTTTTCTTTGATCTTGCTTCGGTATACTTCATTGATCGTTGCATCCAGACGCTTCGTCATACTGTTATAACCATTGATCAGATCACCGATCTCATCCGTACTGTCATTCTCAATCTCCATACCAAGATTCCCGGTTTCCAGATTACGCATTTTCTTCTGAAGCTTACTGATACGTTTCGTTATGAACTCGGAAATTATACGGATACATGCGACTGCTGCGATCAGACTGACCAGGATTGCTGCTGCAGCAATTATTAAGATTGGCTGAATCGAAGAAATGATCAGTCGATCCGGCTTATAGATCCAGATCTTCCAGCCGGATGCCTTCGACTCCCGCTTAATAAACTGATAACCGGAATCCTTCTGCCCTACTGTTGCAAAGAACTGTTCCTCTGATAATTCATACGGCTGTTTTTCTTCTGTAAATACACTCTTTTTAAAGATGCAGTTACCTTCTGCATCCTCAATCACAACGCCATAATTATCAAATACCGTTTCGTTATTAAACGGCTGGAATACGCTGTCATAATCCACCCCTACATAGAGCAGACCCTTCGCCTTTTTCTGCTCCAGCATGGCCATGCGGTTTAACGAATACGCAGTCTTATCCTTCGCATTCACGATCCAGTGAATCTGGTTATCGTCAACTATTCCATAGTCCGTCTCTTCATTTTCAATCGTGGTAATGGGGGCGATCGTACTGCCGTGCTTCACCTGACAGGCATCCGTGTAGATCGTTACCTGCTTTACATCATCATGAAAATACATAATAGAAGAAAGCAGGGGATCTATAACACTTGCCACCTGCTCATAATTCTGATATGTACTCTGATCTGAGCTTAAGATCTTCGCGATCGACTGATTATAGGATATATAATTAGAAAGATTGTTATAAATCTCTAACTCATTATCAAGCGCATCTGTCGTCTGTGTCAGATACGATTCCAGAATCATCGTCTCACGATCCCACAGGATCTTCTTCATCTCATGGTAGGTGATCGTCAGCGTGATCATGATCGGAAGAAACCCGGCAAGTATATAAATGACCAACAGCTTGCCGGATAATCGCAGATTCTGGAACCTTCTTTTTATCCTTTTATCTATCCGTTCTTTATGCATCCGCCTGTCCTCCGCTCTCTCTGAATTTCTGCGGACTTACGCCAAAGAACTCACGGAAGCTGGAACAGAAATAAGACACATTCGGATATCCGCATGCCACACTGATATCTACGATCTTCGTCATGCTGTTCTCTAACATATCCTTTGCCTGTTCCATCCGGTATGCCTTGATGAATTTGCTTAGATTCTGTCCGGTTTCCTTCTTAAATACCGTACTTAGATAGCTCGGTGCAAGATGTACCATATCCGCCAGCATATCAATTCCAAGCTCGCTTCCATAGTTCCGGTAAATATACTGCTTCACCAGTTCTACTTCCCGATGCGCCATCTGTGTCTTTCCTGCAAAACAGGTTTCCAGTCTCCGGATCGCTTCTTCGACAAGCTCCGTCAACACCTGAAAATCTGTCGCCATATATAATTTCTCAATGTCTTTATTTAACTCTGCTTCGTCAGTCTCATCGATGCTTCCGTAGATATCCTTCATCAGATTCGAGAACAGGAACTTGATATAGATCTGGGAGTACTCTGTCTTATGTCTGTACTTCTCACAGAATCTCTGGAAATGCTCCCGGAGTGCTTCCACATCCTTCATCTTGATATCCTGTTTCATCTGCTTCATAAAGGTGTCATCATCGAACTGGATAATACCCGGAGTCTCGCCCTCCATGTTCGGATAAAATACATGGATCTCCGGATGGTAGAATTTGTTCTCCATCAGCACTTCGAGTTCTTCCATCTTATCTGCCACTTCGGACAGATCACCGATATCAGAGGATATCGCTATGTAACAGTCAGCATCATAATCGGTTTTGATGATCTTTACGATCTCATTTGCCTTACGGAGAATATTCATCTCATCCCCTAAGAATAAGATCTCCTGCTGCTGGTTCAGGTTCAGATATTGCAGGATTCCAATTGACTTTAAGTTCTCATTCTCTTTGAAATCCACCCCACGTCTGCCGAAGAAATCATGATTGAATTCCATCAAAAGCATATTCTTGAATTTACCTAGATCAAGCGATAATCCGCTGTATTCCTGTCTGAGTTTCGTAACATCCGTTCCGTTCAACAGCATATAGAGCGCATGCTCATATAAGAATTCCATGCTCTTATTCTTCAGCTCATCCGAAGCCTTTGCCTCTTCCAATTCATTTACGACCTTATTCAGGGTATTCTTGAATTCATTTGGATCGACCGGTTTTAAGATATAATCAACAACTCCCAGCCGGATCGCTTTCTTTGCATAGTCGAATTCATTGCATCCGCTGAATATGACTGTGCGCAGCTTTTTCTTTTCCTTCACAACATGATCGATCAGTTGGATTCCATCCATGAAAGGCATCTTTACATCTGTAAGCAGGATATCAAAATCTTCTTTCTCCAGCTTCTCCAGTGCATCCACACCATTTACCGCCTCTGCAATCTCAAATTCCAGATTCAGTTTTTTTAAAAGAAACCGAATACCGTTTCTTTCTATCTTCTCATCATCTACGATCAATATCTTGTACATATCTATCAACGCCTTTCTATGGTGGAAATATATATCTTATTTTAACACATTTTACAGCTTCCAGATATCTTTATTATATTCTGCGATCGTACGATCGGAGGAGAAGAAGCCTGCCTTGCTGATATTTACCAGAGTCTTCTCAGCCCAGCCCATACGATCTTCATAATCGGCAAGCACCTGTTCCTTTGTCTGAATGTAATCACAGACATCAAGAAGTGTCATAAACCAATCTTTTACGATCAGCTCGTTATGAAGTCTGGCAAGTGATTCCTTCTGACCGATCGCAAGCAGCTCATCACTCACGATAAAGTCTACCAGCTTCTTAATCTCCGGCTTCTCATAATACTCTCTTGCCACATAGTCTGCCTTTGCATAGTGCTCGATCACTTCTTCACTGGATTCACCAAAGAAATAAATATTATCCTCGCCCACCAGTTCTCCGATCTCTACATTTGCACCGTCACGGGTTCCAAGAGTAACCGCACCGTTTAACATGAACTTCATATTTCCTGTTCCGGATGCTTCCTTGGATGCCAGTGAGATCTGCTCTGAGATATCGCATGCCGGAATGATCTTTGCTGCTTTTGATACATTATAATTCTCGATCATGACAACTTTCAAGTACGGACTTACCGCAGGATCATTGTCGATCAGCTCCTGCAGACAGAGGATCAGATGAATGATGTCCTTTGCGATCGTATAAGCAGGTGCAGCCTTTGCTCCAAATATAACTGTGATCGGAGTCTCAGGCAGATGTCCTTTCTTAATCTCAAAATATTTGTAGATCACCCAGAGGGCATTCATCTGCTGACGCTTGTATTCATGCAGTCTCTTGACCTGGATATCAAAGATCGAATTCTCGTTGATCTCGATTCCCTGTGTCTCTTTCAGGTAGTCCTTTAAGACTGCCTTATTGCTCTGCTTGATCGCAAGGATCTCTTCTAATACGTTCTTATCCTTGTAGTAAGAAGCCAGCTCCTGTAACTTATCGGCATCCTTCTTGTAATCCGGTCCGATCAGCTCTGTGATGTAGGCTGACAGCTTTTCATTGCAGTGTAACAACCATCTTCTGAATGTGATACCGTTTGTCTTATTGTTGAATTTCTCAGGATAGATCTCATAAAATGGGTGTAGCTCTGAATTCTTCAGGATCTCGGTATGAAGATAAGCAACACCATTTACACTGTGGCTGTAATGCATATCGATATGTGCCATATGCACACGGGAATCTCCATCTATGATATAAACACGCTCATCCTTATAACGGTTTCTGACCTTTTTATCCAGCATACGGATCACAGGCATAAGCTGTGGAACGACCTTCTCCAGATAAGCAATCGGCCATTTCTCCAATGCTTCTGCAAGGATCGTATGATTGGTGTAAGCACATACATCGGTTACGATCTCTGTTGCTTCATCAAAGGAGATACCCTCTTCCATCAACAGACGGATCAACTCAGGGATCACCATAGACGGATGTGTATCATTGATCTGAATGGCTGCATAATCTGCAAGATCATGAAGATTTGAACCTTTCTCCTTTGCCTCTGCAAGGATCAGCTTTGCACCATTTGCAACCATGAAATACTGCTGATAGATACGAAGTAAGTTGCCGGCTTCGTCACTGTCATCCGGGTAGAGACAGAGTGTCAGGTTCTTCTTGATATCTGTCTTATCGAAGTTTATGCCATCCGGCTCCATGATGCTCTCATCCACGCTCTCGATATCAAATAAATGCAGCTTATTTGTGCGGTTCTCATATCCTGTCACATCGATGTCATACATTCTGGACTGTACGGTACAGTTTCCAAACCGGATCGTGTTGCTTACATCGGTCTTTGTCAGCCAACTGTCTGCCTCGATCCATGGATTTGCAGTCTCTTTCTGGTAGTTATTCTCAAATACCTGCTTGAACAGACCCATATGGTAATTTAACCCGATACCATCTCCCGGAAGTCCGAGTGTTGCCATCGAATCAAGGAAGCAGGCTGCCAGTCGTCCAAGTCCGCCATTTCCAAGAGATGGTTCCGGCTCTACTTCTTCGATATCATAGATGCTCTTGCCGTTTTCTGCCAGCACCTGTTTTACTTCATCAAAGATTCCAAGATTGATCAGGTTGTTGGATAACAACTTACCGATCAGGAACTCTGCTGATATATAGTAAACCTTTTTCTTGCCATCCTCTGTAACCTTGTCCTCTGCTAATTCTTTTGTCATATCAAGCAGCGCAAAATAGATCTCCTCATTGCTGCATTCCTTGATCGTTTTATTAGATTTTTTCTTACAAATCTCTGTTAACATTATATCCTCCTTACAAAAATACTGCTTCACAGCATTTCTTCCATATACTCTTGTTAATTCCCTTAATCTGTCTCTGATCTCGTCTGTAAATTCATCTTTCTTCATCCGCCAGCGCCAGTTTGTACCGATCGTAGACGGAAGATTCATCCGTGCTTCGTTATCCTTTCCAAGCAGATCCTGCATCTGAACGATAACTGTATCGGCAGGGCTCATATATAATACCTGCATCATCTTCTCCGGGATCTCCTGCTCATTTGCCGCTCCCAGATATTTCATCATAAATGTAAGATTGTCCTTTGATGCATTCTCGATATATCCTTTTAATGTGTCATTATCGTGTGTCCCGATATAGACAACGTAATTCTTTTCGTGATTATGCGGTGCATGTTCATTCTCCGCATTTCCGTCAAATCCAAACTGTAAAATCTTCATTCCCGGATAGCCGGATTTCTTCACCAGCTTCTGTACCTCCGGCACAACGACTCCCAGATCTTCTGCGATCACCTTTGCATTTCCTCTGGCACTGTCGATCGCATCTACAAGCTTCTTTCCCGGACCTTCCAGATAGAATCCGTTCTTTGGCTCTCCGTCTGCCGGAATGTTGTAATACCGCACAACCCCGATGAAATGATCGATACGGATCACATCATAGAGACTGGCCGATTTACGAATTCGGTTCTTCCACCACGAGAACCCATCCTGTTCCATACGATCCCAGTCATATAAAGGATTGCCCCATTTCTGACCGTAATCGGAGAATGCATCCGGTGGACAACCGGCTACACACACAGGCTGTAGATCATGATCTAACTGAAATTGTTCTGTATTTGCCCATACATCTGCACTGTCCAGTGCTACATAGATTGGAATGTCGCCGATCAGACTGATACCATGATGGTTGGCGTAAGATTTGAGTGTCTTCCACTGCTCATCGAATTTGAACTGAAGGAACATATAGAATCCGATCTCGTCGTGTAACTGTTCCCTGCACTTACGAAGTGCTGTTTCTTCTCTCTTTAAAACCGGTTCTTCCCAGCTTAACCATTCTTTGTTCTCATGGTCTGCCTTGACCGCCATATAAAGGGCGTAATCCGGAAGCCAGTTTTCATTTTCCGTGAGAAATTCTGCATACTGCTTTGATGTCTCATGCTTTGATCTGCCATATGCTTTTCTCAATACCTCAAACCTTTGTCTGTACAGGCGGGCGTAATCGATGTCATCCGGCTGATCGTACCAGCTGTATGCATCTACCTCCTCCTGTGTCAGTAAACCTTCATGAATCAGAATGTCGAAATCGATAAAATAAGGATTACCCGCAAATGCTGAAAATGACTGATACGGACTATCACCAAAGCTGGTCGGTCCGATCGGAAGCACCTGCCAGTAACGCTGGCCCGCCTCCTTCAACCTGTCAACAAATTCATATGCCTCTTTCCCCAGAGATCCGATTCCATAAGGGGATGGAAGGCTGCTGATTGGCAGGAGGATTCCTGCGCCACGATCTAACGCTTTCTTCATGTCTGATACCTCTTTATTAAATTTTCTATTGAACAGCTATCCATTCGCCTGCATTTAATAAAGGTAAAGGTAAGGTAAAGGTCGTATATCCGGAATGTCTGTTCTGATTTGTATTCTAATATCCTTTTTATACTATTTCTTGCATAATAAGAGCATTTTATGATACTATTCTATCATTCAAAACTTTGAGGTATTCTATCTTACCAAACAGGTGGCATTTGAGACCGCCGGTCCTTAGATGGCGCAGAAGCGGCATCTTAGTACCGCTGCAGGAGTAACTGAGATCTTAGCGAGGTATTTTCGAGCTTAGTTCGAAGTTATGCAGCGCAGAAACGAGCGGAAGCGTTCCCTGATTGGTAAGGTCAAAAGTAATCATAATATATACAATTTGCAATCACAGACAAATAATGAAATATAAGGAGGAACTTATTATGCCTTGGTGGGGATGGATGTTAATCGTCATCGCAATATTAGTTGTAATCTTAGTAGTACTTTACATAGTAGGAAACCGCCTGCAGAAAAAGCAGAGCGCACAGAAAGAAGCTATGCTTCAGGCTGCACAGCCTGTCACGATGCTGGTCATCGATAAAAAGATGCTGCCTATGAAAGATGCAAATCTTCCGAAACAGGTATTGGAATCAACTCCAAAGCGTTACCAGAAAGCCAAGCTTCCTATCGTTAAAGCCAAGATTGGCCCACAGATCATCAATCTGATCTGCGACGATGGAATCTTTGATGTTATGCCTGTCCGTGGCGAAGTTAAAGCTATGGTCAGCGGTATCTACATCACAAGCGTTAAGAATGTTCGTGGTAAGAAAGCACCGGAGCCTGCAAAGAAATCATTCAGCCAGAAGCTTCGTGCAAAACAGAAGAAATACGAGCAGACTTATGAGCAGGAAACTGCCAGCATGAAACTCAGCAAAGAAGAAAAAGCCGCAAGAAAAGCAAAGGCAAAGGAAGAGAAAGAAAGGGCAAAGAAGATCCAGTAATCATGATAAATACTCGTGTCGACCTCAGAAAATTAGTTATTACCTGTCTGGTTCCGGTTACCGCATTACTGATACATAATATTGTCTATCTTGCAGGCACCCGGATCTGTGATCTTACAGGCAGTCAGACTGATTCTGTCGGCAGTATCACATCATGTATTTCATATATTCTTTGTATCTGTATTTTCGGATATTTTTATCTGTCCGATCATTCAAAAACAAAGCACGCAGGAAAGAAAAATCCTTTCCTGCGTGCTTTTGTTATCTTTATTTTACTGCTGATCCTTGGTATCAGTCTTCAGCTCTTAACAACCTGTATTCTTCGTCTGATCGACACTTATAGGCCGGAGCTTCTAATCTCATACCATGAACGGGTACAGCGGTCATTTTCCATCAACAATGGAATCATCCGTATCTGTACAGTCACACTTCTCGCACCGATCGCAGAAGAATTCGCCTTCCGGGGAGTGGCACTGAAGCTGTCTGTCTCTGCATTTCACACGAAGCATGCCGCCCTCTGTGCAATCCTGTTCACAGCATTCTGTTTCGGCTGCTATCATGGAAATGTCGTTCAGTTCTGCTACAGCGTTCCGGCCGGAATCATTCTGGGCTGTCTTGCCGTATGGTCAGGCTCCCTGGTCCCAGGCATGATCCTTCATATAATCTTAAACGCTTCTTCCTATGTGATCGGAAGTATAGCGATCTCCCCCTCTATACTGTGGGGAATCATCGGAATCACCTGTATCCTGACTGCAATTTGCATGACTGCTATATATAATGTGTATAAATAAGGCGGTCTGACTGGCAGTAGGGCTGTATATTGACATTGGCGAAGATTCCGTAATGAAATGCACATTGTCAGTAAATACGGGTGCCTGTTTGAGTCCGAAGGACGAGTTGGCACAGGAGTATTTACGAATAAGACATGTGCATTGAATAGGAATCGTAGCAAGTCAATATACAGCCCTACTGCCAGATAGACCGCCTTATTTATTCTACACTACAAAATATCGTGACAAATGATATACCAGAACCTTCTCATCCGGGTCTTCTTCATAACCGGACAATTTGATCATCTTCTTTAAAACGAACAGGTTGCAGTCACGGATTGCTTTCTGATATTCAAATGTCGGATAGTAGATCAGAAGTTCAATATCTCTTGGCTGTCTCCGTACCGATGCGATGATATTATCCAGTACCTTCTTGAAGGTTGCGCTGGAAAATGGATTGAAGAAATAGAAATAATTGTCTTCATCTCCGATCTCATATGCCTCCGCTTCCACATTCAGGAACTGCATCCGTTCCTCCTGATCAAGGAATTTGCTCTGATAGCTTGCGGCATTTGTCAGAAGTCTGTCATAGACCCTGGCATTGTTCTCGATTCCAACCGTCCGGCAGTAATGTCTGGAATTACAGTAAAAAAGCACTCTGCCAAGTCCACAGCCAAAATCCACAAGCGTATCTTCAGGCTCCATGCTGATCTCATCGAACATCGTCACCAAATCATTATAATATGTAACCTCATAATTATTATCTTCTTCGTTCACCGGAAGACATACATCCATATCTCCAAATGCTGTCTCCGCGATCGTTTCAATCCCCAAAAAGCTATCGAAGGATTTCTCACTACCCATATATATTTATACCCCTTCGTAGTCCGCAGTCACATTCAGACTGCAATCCGTAATATAATCATTGTTAAAATCAATACAGTAACGAATATCAATCCGAATCCCCTTCTCGGACTGCTCCATATGATATTCCTCCGTACAGATATTCATACAGATCGGTCCGACCGGAGTTACATAATGCACTGAGCTGTTCTTCTCACGGTCAAATAACATAACCGTGTTCACACTGCCACGTTTCGTCAGCTGAAGCGCATGCTCATCGAATCGCAGAAGATTCTTCACCGGTTCTTCCACATCTTCAATGAATTCGTCATATTTGATATAGCGGTTTCCGTTTTTCTCAGAGTATGTTCCCCGCGTCTCAAGCTCCAGAACCTCCGGCTCATCATCCGCTCCGGCAACACTCTGTACACCCATTACTTTTATCTTTATATCTCTCGTCGTCATAAATTATCTTTCAAATGCCATCTCAATTAAGGTATTTACAAGGGTCTTGATATCATATCCCTCTGCATCCCACAGCATCGGATACATACTGATCGATGTAAATCCCGGCAATGTATTTACTTCATTAAATATTACACGATTGGTGTCTTTCTCAAGGAAGAAATCCACACGGGCAAGTCCAAAGCCGTCAATCGCATTAAAGATACGGATTGCTTCTGCACGGATCTCGTCCTCAGCTCTGTCTCTTATACACATCTGACGCTGCCGACGAAGGCTTAGG
>ERZ1027010.722-NODE-722-length-12744-cov-4.838128_pt1 | contig 12744 bp, 10 predicted proteins | sample MGYA00519448_ERZ1027010 | MGnify/ENA primary metagenome ERZ1027010 (study PRJEB26926, sample SAMN06164694) | human gut metagenome | biome: ENVO:00009003; feature: ENVO:2100002; material: ENVO:00002003 | host: Homo sapiens | place: USA | collected 2012 ... | reverse complement strand
TCCGAATTTTCCGCCCTGCTTTACAATTTCAGGTTCTTCAAGGGTGAGTTCTTCGGCGGACGGCATTACTATTCCGTATCCTGTGGCTCTGACCTGCTCAAGTGCGGTGCTGACTTTTTCGTACTCTTTCTTGATTCTTGCAAGTTCAATCATACAAGGCATAAGGTCGCCCTCATCGCTAAGTTCGATGCCTGTGGTTTCGCCAAGCACCTTATAGAAAAGCTCCTGCCCCAGCTCAACTGTGACATAGGCAGTTCCCGAGCCAAGCTCCGTTTTATCCTTACTGCAACGGCTGACACTTTCGCACTGCCCTATTTTGCCCGTGAAGCTGTCTAAATCGCCCATACAGGAGATATTTTCCGCAGATGTCCTTACAGCTTCGAATACCTGCTTTTTCAGGTAATGGTCATTGTCGAGGGACGCTAACCACTTCGGCAGTTTTATGCCTATCTCTCTTACGGGAAAGCCCATAAGCACATCTGACAGCAGTTCCTTTATATTTTCTTCGGTGATGTAAAGGCAGTTCAGCGGTGTAACGGTACAGCCGTACTTTTCTGAAAGCCTGCAAGCAAGCTCTTTTGATTCTTCCGATGAGGGATCGCTGCAGTTAAGCACTACGGTAAACGGCTTTTTTATGCTTTTCAGCTCGTTTATCACACGCTCCTCCGCCGCCTCGTATTCCTCTCTCGGAATATCGGTGATACTGCCGTCTGTGGTGACCACAAGTCCTATGGTGCTGTGTTCTGTGATTACCTTATGAGTACCGACCTCCGCCGCCATATTGAACGGCACTTCCTCGTCAAACCATGGCGTTTTGACCATTCTCGGCGCTTCGTTTTCTATATAGCCCTTTGCGCCGGGAACTATGTAGCCTACGCAGTCGATAAGTCTTACATTCATTTCTACGCTTTCGTCAACGGTGATACTTACCGCTTCCTCAGGCACGAATTTTGGCTCTGTGGTCATTATCGTTTTTCCTGCCGCAGACTGAGGAAGCTCATCCACTGCCCTTTCCCTGCGGAATTCGTCTTCGATTGACGGTACGACCAGCACATTCATAAACCTGCTGATAAAGGTCGATTTCCCCGAACGGACGGGACCGACAACTCCTATATAGATATTTCCGCCTGTTCGCTCGGAAATATCCTTATAAATTGATTTTGGCATAAATTCTCCTTATCTGTCAGCAAAATGCTGTATCTTGAGTATTGTTATATTATCGGAATCAGAAGCAGGCCTGACACTTTGCCGTCGGTGACCTCGTTTTCGGATTCTATCGCCGCCGCAGAAGTGTTATAGCGTTTTGCTATGTTCCATACATCCTCGTTTTCATCGGCAAAATACAGCTTCAGCGAATAATCATCGCGCTTTTGCTTTTCTGCGTTTTCGTTAAGCTCTATCTGCTTTATTATCTGACTTGTGCCGCAAACATACATACATCCCTGCATAAGAAGCGAGCATCTTATTTCGATACCGTCATCGGTAATGCTGTAGCTTACGGACGATATGTTCACGACAGGCTGTATTACGCAACCGTCGGTAACCATACCAAGCTGTTCGGTAACATCAAACGGCAGATTTTTTTCAATGAATACAGGCTCGCCGTCCTTTACGGCGCTGATAAAGCACAGCAGTTTACCGCTCACTTTAAGCTCGCCGTTTTCACACGGTCTGCAGATTATTTCCGACACGAAGCATTCTGCATCGGTAACGCTGTCGGGAATGCCGTTTTCGCACTCGATAAGCTGTTTTATATTAAGCGTTCTGCTGATAAATCTGTGGTCGGATTCGGTTTTCAACGCAGAAGTGGTGTAGCTTGATTCGTAGGACGTGGAATACATATCGGTGACGGGATAAATGCTTTCTTCAAGCGTTGCGGTAATCTGAGAGCCGATTGTCAGCTCACAGCCGAATACTCCCGACGCATCGTCATCGGCGGACTTTACCGTAAGAGCGCATGACAGAACTCTGAACAGGGCGTAGCAGGTGTGCCTTTCGTCAATACCCTGCATATCGACTATTTGGCTGAGGGGAATCTCGGCTTCCATTGTCTGAAGATATGTGCCGTTATCGCTTCCGACAAGATAGAGCGCTTTCAGCTTTGCCTCGCCCTTAAGCACGACCTTGTCTGCGATTATCTTGCAGTCATTCACGACCGCTGTGGCATCACAGCTTACAACGGCTTTCACTGTGCCGTCAATGCCGGATACGCCTATATCTTCACGGACAACAAACTGCTTTCCTGCGGTGAGCTTTCTTGTACAGCTTACTTTATTTTTTCTTGTCTGTATGTTACAGCCTTCAATATCCGTTATTATCTCAAACGGTGTTATGTTCTCGACCTTTATCCTGAAGCTGACCGCTCCCCTGACATCAATGCGTCTGCCCGAAACCGCACGGCAGGTAGTATAATCCACCTTAGGCTCGACAGTAACCGTGCCGTTGTCGGCTGATTTCGGCAGATCGACCGTTTTTGAATAGCTGTAGCGATGCTCTACGCACTCCATACCTCCACCCTCGCTAAGATAGAGTGCGGTGATGCATATCACACCGTCGAGTATCAGCTTGTCGCCCGAAATGTTGCAGGATACTATTCCGGGACGAAGGGTGCATCTTAATATTCTGAAAATGTCGGGGTAATAATCCGGCAGGACATAATCAAACTCGACACCCTGCTCCGCCTGTCCGTCATATATCACTTCTGTGACAAATACAGGCTCTTTCTTTACGGAAAAGTCCATATAATCCTCCTTTAGCTGTTTCCCTCTTGTACGGGTTTTAACACAATATATGAGGGTGCGGGACATAATATTACTGTTTGTCAGGGAAAAAGAAAAGGCTGTACCGAAAAGGTACAGCTCAAATGTATTAAGTTAATCAATAAAATCCGCCGTCTACTCCGAGTATCTGACCTGTGACGAAGCCTGCAAAGGCAAGATATACAGCCGCCTTTGCCACATCATCGGGCGTTCCGAGTCTGCCGAGCGGAGTTTCTGCAATAAGCTCGTTCATCTCATCGGGCGACAGGTGAGCATTGTTCATAGGGCTGTCGATTACTCCCGGGGCGATGCAATTTACGGTTATTCCGCTGGGGGCGACCTCTTTGGAGAGCGATTTTGTGAAGCCGATAAGTCCTGCCTTGACCGTTGAGTAAGGCACTTCGCAGGATGCTCCGTATACTCCCCACACCGACGAAATGTTGATGATGCTTCCCTGTTTGCGATTTATCATAAAAGGCAGTACCGCCTTTGTCATATTGAATGCGCCCGTAAGGTGAACATCAATCATATTGTACCAGTCAAGCTCGGTGACATCGCTCAGCATTTTAATCTGGGATATGCCGGCATTATTGATAAGCACATCTATTTTTCCGAAATCAGCAGCTATGCGTTCTACCGCAGCCGACACCTCTTTAGCGGAGGAAACATCTGCCTTATATGCCTTGCAGCCGAGTTCATTTTCAAGCTGACTGGCTTTTTCATCGGAGCTTTTGTAGATTATAGCAACATCGTTTGTTTTTGCGAAGGCACGAGCCATAGCACTGCCGATAGCTCCTGTTCCGCCTGTAATAATTACTGCCATAGTAATCCTTTCGATTATAAAACGGGCATTGCATCACCTGCTAAGTTAATGCAATGCCCTGCTTATTTACTTGCCTGTTACCTTTATCTCGTCGCCGTCTGCGTCAACGTCTATCTGTGATATGTTGCCGTCGGCTTCGACTATGATATTTGCTACCTTGTCCTCAATATCCTTGCGGACGACTTTGCGGACATCTCTGCCGCCGAACTTGCCGCCGGACGCTTTTTTCGCAACAAGCTCATAAGCCTCATCGCTGACGTTAAGCGTTATATTTTTTTCGAGCAGAGGCTCTTTCATCTCGCCTATCATAAGTCCGGCAATGCCCTTGTAGGCATCGAGGGTGAGGGGCTTGAACACTACTACCTCGTCAACACGGCTTAAGAATTCGGGGCGAAGGAATTCGCCAAGAGCCTTCATCGCCTTGTCCTTTGAAATATCCGCCTCGCTCTTTGCAAAGCCAAGACCGCTTGTATTGAACGATGAACCTGCGTTTGAGGTCATGGCAATTACGGTATTCTCGAAGCTGACCGTTCTGCCGTGAGCATCGGTTACCTTGCCTTCGTCAAGAATCTGCAGGAGAATGTTCATTACATCGGGGTGAGCCTTTTCTATCTCGTCAAAGAGAATTACGGAATAGGGCTTTCTGCGCACCTTTTCGGTGAGCTGGCCTGCCTCATCGTATCCTACATATCCGGGAGGCGAGCCGATGATTCTCGAAACGCTGTGCTTTTCCATAAACTCGGACATATCAAGCCTTATAAGCGGATCAACCGTATTGAAAAGCTCATTTGCAAGCACCTTTACAAGCTCGGTCTTGCCGACACCGGTAGGTCCTACGAAAATGAACGACGCAGGTCTGCGACGTGCGGAGAGCTGAACTCGTGTTCTTTTTATAGCGGCAGCTACAAGCTCGCACGCTTCGTCCTGACCGACTACCTTTGATTTAAGCACGGTTTCAAGGTTTGCGATACGCTTGAATTCGGTTTCAAGCAGCTTGCTTGCGGGGATACCCGTCCACAGCTCGATGACCTTGCAGACATCGTTTTCTGTAACGTGTACTTCCTTTATCATAGGCTCAAGCTCGTCAATACGGGCTGTATTCTTAGCAAGCTCGGTCTTTATCTCGGCTATACGCTGATAATCCTTGTTCTCGGTTTCGGCGGACAGGTTGTTTTCTTCGGTTTCAAGAGCCTTGTTTTTCTTTTTAAGCTGTTCGTACTCGGTAAGCTCCTTGCTGTTTATGCTGGCGCAAGCCGCCGCCTCGTCGAGCAGGTCTATCGCCTTGTCGGGAAGATACCTGTCGGTAATGTAGCGTTCACTGAGAACGGCACAGCTTTTTAAAATATCATCGCTGACATACAGCTTGTGGTATTCTTCGTAGTATTCCTTGATGCCCTTTAAAAGCTCGATAGTATCCTCTATTGACGGCTCGTTTGCCGTTACGGGCTGGAAACGTCTTTCAAGTGCGGAGTCCTTTTCGATATACTTTCTGTACTCGTTGAACGTTGTAGCGCCGATGACCTGCACCTCTCCCCTTGACAAAGCGGGCTTGAGGATATTTGCGGCATTCATCGTGCCTTCGCTGTCGCCTGTGCCGACAAGGTTATGAACCTCGTCAATAAAGAGGATTATATTACCTGCGGTCTTTATCTCCTCAATAAGCGCTTTCACACGGCCTTCAAACTGACCTCTGAACTGCGTGCCAGCGACAAGGGAGGTAAGGTCGAGCATATAAAGCTCCTTGCCCTGAAGTCTGAAGGGAACATCGCCGTCCGCCAGCTTCTGAGCTATGCCTTCTGCAATAGCGGTTTTACCGACACCGGGTTCGCCTATTATGCAGGGGTTGTTCTTTGTGCGGCGGGATAATATCTGCATAACACGGTAGATCTCTTTCTCTCTGCCGATTATACGGTCAATCTCGCCTTTTTTTGCCTTGGCGGTAAGATTGGTGCAATAGGTATCGAGAAATTTTCTCTTTTTCTCCTCTTTTTTCTTATTGTGCTTCTTATCGTCCTTTACATCCTGCTTTTCACTTTCGGTCTGACTGTCCTTGTTTGCGGCAAACCGCTTGAAGAACGGAATCATTGTGCCTGCGCCGCCCGGTGTGAAGTCATCGTCTGCACCGCTGTCTGCGTCTGTTTCTTCATCGACGTCACCGAAAATCATTTTATAGCTTTCTTCAAGGTCCTCATCGCTGATTCCCATTTTTTCAAGGTAGTCGTTTACCTGCGGAACACCGAGCTCTTTTGCGCAGATAAGGCAAAGTCCTTCATCACGCTTGTCGTTGCCCTGTATTGTTGAGATAAAAACTACCGCTTGTCTTTTTTTACATCTTGAGCAAAGCATTTATATCCAACCTTTCTTTAGGTTCTTTTGTATTTTTATTGTATTGTAAGCTGTTATCGCTTATGCAAAGCGGCGGTTTCGTAAAATAACACTGCCGTTAACAGCTTACTTATTATTATAGTTCTCTTTTGTTAACTGAGTATTTAGTTAAGGAAATCGAGGAACGAGAAGTTGTATATTTTACTGAACGCAAAAGACTTGTTGATTGTCATATCGTTCAGGAATATAAGCGTGTTGTTTGTCAGCTCAACAGCCATATGGGCTATTATCACAACAATGAACACAATTACAAGTCCCTGCAAAAGTCCTGCTACACCGCCCAGAAGCGAATTCAGCTGTCCTATAAGCGGCAGCTTGTTTATAACGGATGTCGCCTTTATTAATATCGAGAGGATAATAAATATAAGAATGAACAGAACGACAAATATGATCGTTCTTAACGGTACAAGCACTACGGGCTTTGCAACATTGTCAAGAACAGCCTTGCCGGGATTGCCCGACGACTGCACTACGCTTACAACAACGCTGTTTATCGTACCGCTGTCAAGGTCCTCTATCGTCTTGCCTTTAAGGTCGAGAGCAGGAACGGTTTCACCAACTTTATCTATTATTTCGTTTACGCTGTCGGCAATCTCGCTGTTCTTGATATTCTGTGCAAGAACCTCAGTAAGTATCATATTCTCGATGCCGTACTTCTCAATATCGCTTTCGTATATCTGCACAGAGCCGAGATTGATATTTGAATAATCAATGTTTTTATCCACGCCGAATGAGGTAAGATCGACCTTGCTTATGCCTGTGTTGCTTAAGTTCACATTACCGAGATTTACGGTTACCTTGCCTGCCTTGTCGGCTTTCAGCTCAAGGCTGTCAATGCTCTTACCGTTTATTTTTGCCTTTTCCATATCTATCTTGCCTATCTGTGTAACAACGTTGTCACCGAGCGCATCGTTTATAGAAGTCGAGATAGTCTGTTCAAGCGGTTTACTGATAAAGCTGTCATATATCCAGCCTGAAACGCCGTTGCTTATCATAAGCGCTATCACAAATGACGCCGCAAAGGCGCACAGCCTCAGCACCATTCGGACAAAGCCCTTTTTAGCTCCTATGAACATCATACCTATAAGTATAGCCGCAAGAATAACATCATAAAACCAGAAAAATTCAGTTCCCATATTCTTTCCTTTCTGCAATTAAAGCTGTATGCAATCAAGGCTGTCATACCCCATAAGAAGTATTGAGCCGCCAACCTTTATAAAATCCGAATAGCTGTCTTTAAGCAGAGTTTTCTTTACAGACGCCAGCGAATAATCATACTGTGTTATATCAGATTCTGTCATTACAATGACAGAGTTATCGATAACTCTTATACGCTTTACATCGGAGGATACCTCTGCCTGGGCGGTCACCTCGCACTTTTCGTCAAGAAGCACCAGCTTCTTTCCGCCGTCCGTATAATTATCAAGCACAAAAGCCTTTTTCGATGAGAGAGCGTCAAAGTTCTCTATCGTTCCCTGATAGCTGTAATTACCGATAAGCTCACCGCTGTCAGTGTTATAGGTGCGTATTTCGCTGTCGCCCGTTACGGTCAGCGTACCGCCGTTTACCGAAAGGGCAAGTGAAACGCAGTCGCTTATCGTCTGAGTCCACAGCTCAGTGCCGTCGCCCGAAATATCGTATTTAGAGAGCTTTGTGACAATATCGCCGTTATCCGAGGTCACTCTTGTAACATAGATAAACCTGTTGTCATCGGAGAATGCGACCTGCATAACATTATCGTCAATGAAACGCTGTGTATACAGCCATTTTCCGCCGCCGTCATAAACGTAGATAACGTTTGAGTATCTTCCGCCCGATGTCACAACGGCTGTATGCTCGGAGCTGCCGAGAAAAACGGATACTATGACTTCATCGGGGATATTCTGCTTGAATATCTCGCTGGTCTTGTTGAACAGAGAAAAATCGTGACCGCCCTTATCGTAAATAACCACACGTTTTGAGTTTGAAACGGTCATAGGGTGAACATAGCCGTGCTGTAAGGCAAAATTCTGTCCGCCGTTCTCATTATACGAATAAAGATAAGTGTCGCTGAGTAGCGCAAAGCTGTCATTCATAGCGCAGAAGCTGTAGTCTGACCTGCCGGTAAGACTTATCGGGTAGCCTGCCGTTTCGGTCGTGGTAGTCTGTATCCTTGAGGCGATACCACGCAGAGGCTCAAATATCGTATCACGGTATATCCATACAGGAATAAGAGCCAGAATAACAACAAGCAAAATTATAAGGTTTCTTATCCGCTTTGCTTTCTTCTTCTTTTTCCTGTAAAGAGAAATATCGTTTATATCGTTGTTTTTATCCGTTTCAAGAGGATTTTTTTCGGGTACTTTCATATTTACCCCACTTTCATTTAAACATCGTTTTCGTAAAATACCTTGTTGAGATACAGTCCGCAGGGGGGAACGGTCTTTCCCGCAAACTCCCTGTCAGGCTTTGTAAGTGCGTTTATTATATCCTGCTCTGTACGCTTTCCCTCGCTGATATAAATAAGAGTTCCTACTATAATTCTTACCATATTGTGAAGAAAGCCGTTTCCGCAGACTTTAATTTCGACAAAATCACCCGTCTGCTCAATATCTATCGAATAGACGGTTCTGACGGTGGTCAGCAGATGCTCTTTAGCCTCTGCCTTGCAGAAGGACGCAAAATCATGCTCTCCTACTATAAGCCGAGCCGCTTTCCGCATTTTCTCAATATCGGGCTTATAGGGATAATGAAGTGCAGTATCCGCCGAGAAAACATCACGCACGTCACCTGTGTAAATCCTGTATATGTATTCCTTTCCCTTGCTGTCAAACCTTGCGTGAAAGCTGTCGGGCATATCTTCGCAGGAAAGAAAGGCTATATCCTGCGGTAAAAGTGCGTTTCCGCCTTTTATAAAGCCCTCGCAGGGAATGGGGCAGTTCGTTTTTACATTGAACACAAACGCTCTTGCGTGCACACCCGTGTCTGTCCGTGAACAGCCGTTTATCGTTATATCCTCGCAGAGCAGTTTTGAAAGCACTTCCTCGACTGTCTGCTGTATGCTGTTTGCATTGTTCTGGCGCTGGTAGCCGTGATAGGCGGTGCCGTTATATGCCATTGTTACTTTAAGATTACGCATAGTTCACCTTAAATTCCGGGTACAGCCACATAAATGTTCATAAGAATGATTAATGTGAACATTACAGCCATTACAACCGTTGCGACAATATCCCTTGCTCCGAATTTAAGCTGTTTCATCCGTGTTCTGCCCTCGCCGCCTCTGTAGCAACGGCACTCCATAGCAAGAGCAAGCTCGTTTGCACGCTTGAAAGCGGACACGAACAGCGGTATCAGCACGGGTATCAGAGCCTTTGCCTTCTTTACAAGTCCGCCTGTGTCTAAGTTTGCTCCTCTTGCCTTCTGAGCCGACATTATCTTATCGGTTTCTTCGATAAGAGTAGGGATAAATCTCAGTGCTATAGTCATCATCATAGCAAGCTCGTGAACGGGAAAGTGGAGCTTCTTGAGCGGCGACAGCAGACGCTCTATTGCGTCTGTCAGCGCTATGGGGGAGGTCGTATAGGTAAGAAGCGACATTCCGACAATAAGGAACACTATCCTCACCGTCATAAACACCGATGTATTTATGCCCTCTGCGTAAATCGTGATAAATCCCAGCTTTACAAGCGGGTCTCCCTCGCCGTGTATAAAGAACAGATTCAGTATACAGGTAAACAGTATTATCGGCATAATGGGTTTAAGGCTCTTGAAAATCAGCTTGAAGCTGATCCCCGACATCATATAAATAATCAGCATAAACAGTCCCGCCGAGATAAGCGAGCAATAATTTCCCGCCATAAACAGCATTACGACATAGGCTATATCAAGCACTATCTTGAAACGGCTGTCGAGCCTGTGGATTATTGAATTGCCCGGGAAAAACTGTCCTATTGTAATATCCTTCAGCATATCGTTCCTTTATCTATATACTGCATTATTCTGTCCTTGGCACGTTCAACAGTATATATATCTTTTCCTAAATCTACACCTTTATCTCTCAGCTTCATCATAATCTTTGTGATCTGAGGAACATCAAGACCTATCTTTATAATTTCGTCCTGTCTTGCGAATACGCTGTCTGTATCCTCGTGGCAGAACAGCTTGCCCTTGTTCATAACAAGCACCTTATCGGCATATTTTACTATGTCCTCCATAGAGTGAGAAACAAGAAGTATCGTCTTGCCGTATTTCTTGTGGTAATCGCTTATCTTGCCGAGTACCTTTTCCCTGCCTATAGGGTCAAGTCCTGCCGCAGGCTCGTCAAGGATAAGTATCTCGGGATCCATTGCGATAACGCCTGCAAGTGCGACACGGCGTTTCTGTCCGCCCGAAAGGTCAAACGGCGAGCGTTCGAGAAGTTCCTCACGGATACCCATATTTTCAGCCGCCTCACGCACTCTGCGGTCGATCTCTGCTTCATCGCAGCCCATATTCTTAGGGCCGTATGCTATATCCTTGTACACCGTTTCTTCAAACAGCTGATACTCTGAATACTGGAATACAAGTCCTACCTTGAATCTTATCGAGCGTATATCAACGCCCTTGCTCCAAATATTCTGACCGTCTATCAGCACTTCACCCGATGTTGGCTTTACAAGGCCGTTCAGGTGCTGGATAAGCGTTGATTTTCCGCTTCCCGTGTGACCGATTATTCCGCAGAATTCGCCTTTTTCTATAGTAAGGTCTACATTATCCACAGCGGTTGACTCAAACGGAGTGCCGACGCTGTATTTATAGGTAAGCCCCTTAAGTTCTATCACATTCATTTTTTATTCCTTATTTTTGAGAATGTCGTACAGCACCTGTGCGCATTCATCTTCATCTATTATATCATCGGGAACGTCAAGTCCGCATTTTTTAAGCTCGTACATAAGCTCGGTCGCCTGCGGAACGTCAAGTCCGACCGACTTTAACAGCTCAACCTGTGAGAATATCCTTTTCGGCACATCGTCAAGCAGTATATTGCCCTTGTCTATAACTATAACACGGTCGGCCTTTGCAGCCTCCTCCATATAATGAGTTATCAGCACAACGGTTATACCGTGCTCCTTGTTGAGCGTCTTTATGGTCGCCATTATCTCTTTTCTGCCCTTCGGGTCAAGCATTGCGGTCGGCTCGTCCATTACTATACATCGTGGCCGCATTGCGATTATGCCTGCTATTGCAACTCTCTGCTTCTGACCGCCGGAAAGCTGATGCGGAGCGTGGTTGCGGTACTCGTACATATCAACCGTTTTCAGTGCGTCATCTACCCTTTTGCGTATTTCATCGGGCGGTACGCCGAGATTTTCGAGTGCGAACGCAACGTCTTCTTCAACTATAGTCGCTACTATCTGGTTGTCGGGATTCTGGAAAACCATTCCGACAGTCTGACGTATATCATATATCCTGCTCTCGTCTGTCGTATCTATACCGTCAACAAGCACCTTGCCCGAGGTGGGAAGAAGAATGCCGTTGAAGTGCTTTGCAAGCGTTGACTTGCCGCTTCCGTTATGGCCAAGCACAGCTACGAAGCTGCCCTTTTCTATCGAAAGGTTTATGTCGGTAAGAATGCGGTTCTTGCCTGTTTCGTCGCCGTTTTCGTCAAATACGGTATAATCGAATATAAGGTCTTCGGTTTTAATTATCTCGTTATCTTTCAATCCGTTCTCCTTTGCCGCCGTTTAATCGAAATATACTACAGCGGTGTTTCCCGCAGGCACTGCAAGCCCTGTCTGTTCAACGGGAAGTCCTATCTCCTGCGAATCTACTCTTATCTTGTATTTTCTGCCTACCGTCATCTGTAATAGGTAAGTCATTACCGATGAGGAAAGACCTGTCGTGTAGCTGTTGAGTACAATGAACAGAGGGTTATCGGAAAGCACCTCGGTGCACATATTCATAAGGTCGCATATGCTGTCCTCGAGCTTCCACATCTCGCCGTTTGTTCCTCTGCCGTAGCTTGGGGGGTCGAGGATGATGCCGTCATAGCGGTTGCCTCGCCTTATCTCCCTGCCGAGAAACTTTACCGCATCGTCTACTATCCACCTTATCGGCTTGTCGGAAAGACCGCTGAGCTTTGCGTTTGTTCTGCCCCAGTCCACCATACCCTTTACTGCGTCAAGGTGACATACCTTTGCGCCTGCCTTTGCACAGGCGAGCGTTGCGCCGCCGGTATAGGCGAACATATTAAGCACGTTTATCTCCCTGCCTGCGTTCTTTATAAGCTCTGAGCATAAATCCCAGTTGACCGCCTGCTCGGGAAATATTCCCGTATGCTTGAAGCCTGTGGGCTTTACCATAAAGGTAAGTCCCTTGTAGCTTATGTTCCAGCTTTCAGGGAGCTGTTTTCTGTATTCCCAGTTTCCGCCGCCGCTTGATGAACGGTGATATACCGCATCCGCCTTGCTCCACAGCGGCGAGGGATTGGGGTTTTTCCATATTATCTGCGGGTCGGGTCGCACAAGCGTTATTCCGCCCCATTTTTCAAGCCGCTGACCGTCAGACGCATCTATGAGTCTGTAGTCCTGCCAATCCTGTGATTTTCTCAAGTTTGTTCACCTTATCCTGTAACTGTCTACTGTCGGTCGTATCGTATTAAGAAACGAATTTTCGCCTATCCTGTTTATTTTAAAGAATACCGCCTGACTGCCGCCTGTCGACATTACCGAAACGAATATTCTGCCATCTGTCTGAAACAAGGTAAAGTTCATACTCACTCTGCCACTGCCGAGATAGCTGTAACGCTCGTATGCACGG
>ERZ1027010.700-NODE-700-length-12913-cov-5.075828_pt1 | contig 12913 bp, 9 predicted proteins | sample MGYA00519448_ERZ1027010 | MGnify/ENA primary metagenome ERZ1027010 (study PRJEB26926, sample SAMN06164694) | human gut metagenome | biome: ENVO:00009003; feature: ENVO:2100002; material: ENVO:00002003 | host: Homo sapiens | place: USA | collected 2012 ... | reverse complement strand
CGAACAGCTTCAGCAAGGTTTCCTGCTTGACGCCGATACCGAGATAGGCGTCTTTCAACTTGGCGGCAGTAACATACCCGTCCGTCTGCATCAGTTCTTGGTAGCGGCGGTTTACCTCCACTCGGATTTTATCCACCGCGAGGTTGATTCTTTGCGCTTCGACGCTCTTGCCCGAAGCACGGTTGTTCTTCACGTCCCACAACCGCAGGGGAACGTCCATCTTGCAACTAAACTGTTTAATCTCTCCGTCCACCGTAAGGCGGCACATCAAAGGCAGGTTGCCGTTAGGCTTCTCGCTGCCTTTCTTCACGTAAAATAAGACCTTGAATGTACTTCGCATAACTCACTCCTTTTTTTGGTTACAAAATTAGTTTATAGTGAGTTACCGACAGCTATGCAGAATTACGCAAATCGCAGAAAAAGAACCATTTAGCAAGAAATATGCACCCATTACGGGGGTAATGAAGTGGTAACTGAACTTCTGCACCGTTTGGCTTCGGGGTGGCATTCCGTTGGCTCTGCACAATAGAAAAACAAAGCGTAACGAACGCTCTTTCAGCTAATTCGCTACGCTTTGCTCAAATTTACAATTCCGCTATGTGTTTATTTTAGAAGAAATCACAGAAATGATTGCCAATGATATTGAAGATATTAAATCTCTAATTGAGACGAAGAGGGGGCTGTTTATATTGGAAAAGAAAATAGCTTCTCAGTAGATATTGGATTTAATTACGAAAAATAGAATGCCGTTTGACTATTTTGTTGAATGGCATTCTTTTTATATATGTTTTGCCACTATAAGGAAGATAATATTGTGTGTTCTGAATATATGGGGATTGACATTAAAGAACTGTGTTGTAAATAATGGTCTGTTTTGTTGTCCGTGGTTAAAGTATGTCGGACCTTTATAGTGAAATTAAATGCTATAAAGTTATGGATGTTTTAGATGTTGATTTGTATCAGTTTGAGTTAAATTGTAGAGATTGTTTTAGGAGAGTTGTACTGAAAAAAGAAAAAGGAGTTGAACTGATTGTTCTAACTCCTTGTATATCTGAAAGTAATATTAAGTTCTTGAAAATTAGCTCTTTGGTTCCCCCAGACGCGTACTCTAACCGGGCTGAGCTACACCCCGAATTGCGGATGCAAAAGTACAGCTTTATTTTGAAATAGCAAATAATTCCTTAACTTTTTGTTGTATATTTGTTGTATGCTATTGTTTATTAGTGTATTATGATGATACAAATGGAACTGTTTTGGATTAAAATCTGAATCCGAATAGGTACGAAAACTATCCTTTTAATTTGGTTTCATTGGAGATTTATATTTATTTTGTGTTCAAAATACATGAAAATTACCAGTCAATGAGTATGATATATAAATACTTGAGTCATCCCTATCCACAATATGGAAAACCGTGGCAGATAATAGCATCTTCCGTTGTATTTGTTGTTTTGGTGTTAATAGTTTTTGAACCGTTTCATTATCGTTTGGATTCCATATTCCAGTTTTGGATTTTAATTCATTTTGTACTTATAACGGTGTTTGGAACAGCTGTTCCTCTTATACTGTTTCCAAAAGTGTTTAAAGGATTCTATGCACCTGATAAATGGACGATAGGTAAGCATATAGCGAATAATCTATTGTTTGTACTGTTGTTGAGTATAGAGATTATTGTGTATGAGCAGATTCTATTACCCGGATTAAATATAGAGCACACAAGTATTTCATTCTTAGGTGAAGGATATACGCGTATTATACTTACGGACTTATTGGTTGCGTTTGCCATTGCTGTTGCACCGATTGGCTTCACATTTGTACTAACGCGGATAGCTGTGCTAAATCAGAATCTTCAGGATGCTTTAGTATTAAACAATGTTTTATCGGACAGAATAAAATCAGAGATAAGGGAGGATGAGCAGACTGTCACATTGACCGGAAGTACCAAAGAACAATTAAAAACAAATCCGGATAACATCCTTTATATTGAAGCGGCTGATAATTATATGGATATTTACTATTTGGAAGAAGGGGAAGTTAAGCATAAGTTGTTGCGTTCGACTATAAAGCAAATTGAAGAACAACTGAAAAATTATGGCTTTTTTGTACGTTGTCACAGAGCTTATATCATAAACATGAACCATATTGACAGCATTGAAGGTAATGCAAAAGGATATAAGCTGCAACTTCTAAATGTGTCTAAGGAGATACCTGTGTCAAGAACCTATATACAAGTATTAAAAGAAAGAATCATGTAACCTTTTTTCTGTGTCATTTGCCACAAAAAGTAGGGGCGAGGCTACTTTTTCTGCATTTTGCCACCAATTTTTTCTGTCTGTCCCAGCTTTTGTGATACTGATTTTTTTCATTTTATGTTTGCAGCCAATAAAACTGAAAATAGTGCTGCTATGACAAAAGAAAATTTTACAAAATTGGTTCTGGTATTTACGATGGTGATGTATCCTTTGTACGAACTGTGCTCTCAAAACGTTACTGTGAAAGGTAGAGTATCTATCAATGCAGGTGATTTTTACTATGTCTCTGTCCAAGCAAAAAAAGATTCTGTAATCATTGATTATAGATATTTTGATGCGCCTGACTTTATCATGGAGGGTATCAAACAGAAGAACTTTATTCTTCGGATATCGTCTCCGCTTCTTTATAAACCCTACTCACAAACGGTAAGTTGCGATAGTGTAGCTACCGTTGATGTGGGGCTGATTCAGTTGGAACCGGATGTGATGAGTCTGGATGAAGTTACAATCGTTGCAACACCGCCTAAATTGAAGTTCACTGAAGGTAAGATGGTTTATAATATCCAGAATAATACGGTTTTTAAACATCTCACGTCACTGGATGATGTGCTCCGGAGAATCCCGTTTCTTTCTATTTCTGAAAACAAGATTGATGTGTTTGGCAGAAAGAATACGATAATACTTGTTAATGGACTTCCGCCCAAGAATACAAACTGGGAGTTGCTTTCTTCTGACAATATCAAGGAAATAGAAGTAATAACCAATCCTTCGGCAGAATATAATGCAAGCGGAATGGCGGTAGTCAACATCATTACGCGGCAGGCATTTATCAGAGGCTTTAACGGACAGATAACTTCAACTGTATCAAAGGGAGATTTTTGGCGCTTGGAGAATTCGCTGCAATTAGGATATGCCACCGATAAGTTCAATATTTATGGAAGTGCGAACTATAATCCCAATAAACGGAACTTTATTGAAAAATATGGTCGTGATTTTCCAGACGGCAGTCAGATGTATAATACCATAATTCAGAAAAGGAATACCGCTAAAAACCATAATGCGGTGCTGGGCTTTGACTATATTCCACATTTTCGGCATATTATCGGAGTACAATATCAGAATTTTAATACGCATCCTACAAGGAGAACTACGAATGTAAATAATCTCCGGACAAACTCCATAACGGAAACCGTTGGAACAAATATAGACGGTGATTTTAAAAACTTCAGAAATATTTATGATCTGAGTTATACTTTTCAGGTTGACTCTATCGGTAAAAAACTGTCTGTCAATATGGGATATGTTGATTATTCGTCTTATGAAAATAACACCATAACAGTGTTGCACGATAGCCGGAATACGGATAAGAGTTCTTGTTCGGAAGCTGATATTACACTATATACAGTGAATGCCGACTATACACATAAGACGAAACAGGGGATTACCGGAAAAGCGGGTGTCTGTTTTTCACGTAATAAGAATAATAGTTACTATAATATGCAGGATGGAACAGAAAGCTATGATTCCGGAAAAGCAGCAATAGAATCATATAATGGGGTTGATATTAATGAGGATAAATTTTCCGGATATGTTTCTTTGCGTAGACAATGGAGCGACATACATATTACAGCCGGAGTGCGATATGAATATGTAAATTATGAGAATAGGAATAAGCAAGGGGAAAACTATACCAAAACTTACAATGATTTCTTTCCTTCGTTGGAAGTTGGCTATAAAGTAAATGAGCGGTTGCAAACCAATCTTTCTTTTTCGAGAAAAGTCTTGTATCCTGCGTTTCAGGATCTTGACCCGTCTATGCACTATGTTGACCCGTTTACATACTACGTGGGAAATATGAACCTGCGACCCGAATATTCTTATAATATAGGATTGGATTTCGTATATAATAAGTTCGTCAATGTTTCACTGGCTTACAATAAGATTCAAAACCCGCTTATATCATTCTTTGTCAAACGGCTTGAACCGGATTCACCTGTATGCTTGGCTATGGCGGAAAACCTGGATTCGCAACATATCTGGACTGCATCGGCTTCTGTTCCTTTTCAGTATAAGAATTGGACAATGCAGAATTCTGTTGGAGTAACCTTCAATAGTGTAACGTTTCGGAGTGAAAACATACCGATGAAGAGGAAGCGGACAATGGTTTATCTTTATACTTCTCAAGGATTCAGGTTTCCTGCTGATTTTAATTTGTTTCTGACGTATCAGTACAATTCAGCGGGGGTAAACGGCATTTTTTATCACTCCGGCAATCATGTTATGAATTGCGCGCTAAGTAAGTCGTTAATGAAAGGACAGATGGTTCTGTCACTGAAATATGATGATATGCTTAATAGTCGGAAGCAAAAGGTATGGACACAAATGCATGATATTGGATTTTCGCAAGAACTTGATTTCGACTCTTCTTTTATAAGTCTCTCCATTATGTTTAAATTTGGAAAATCGAAAAGTTCATATCAGATGAAAGAGAATAGCAAAAAGGAACTGCAGAGGATAAAATAAAGTAGTATGGGGATAGATTTATATCCCCATACATTCCCGATAGAAGTCGAAAACTTCGAATATGGTTTCCTTATCTGCCGTTTGGTTCAGGCAAATATCGCCCACTTCTTTCAGTAGTGTAAAGTTAATGATGCCGGCGGTATTTTTCTTGTCATGCAGCATCAGTTCGTAAAGACGGTCGTATTGCTTGCAGTTGAAGGTAAATGCTCCGTAATTCTCCTTGATAAACTGAATGGTTTGGCGCATTTTTTCTTTTGGAAAGCCTGTTTTTATGTGCGACAGATAGAGCTCGCATACGATTCCCCAAGCTACGGCATAACCATGCAGCACCGGACGGTTCTCTGCCAAAGCAAGGCTTTCGAAAGCGTGTCCTACGGTATGTCCGAGGTTGAGCGCTTTGCGTATGCCATGCTCTTTAGGATCTTGTTCCACAATATCCTCTTTCACTTGGACAGAACGGCCTACCATGGCTTTGAGAGCGGTATAGTCTATTTTCTCCGTATCGAAAGAGAGCAGCTCCGCCAAATGTTCGGGAGTGCTGATAAGGCCATGTTTCAGCATTTCGGCATACCCGGAAAAAAAATTATGGGCATCCAGACTGCGGAGGAATTCTGTTTCCAGCAATACGCTGGCGGCAGGAGCAAAGACTCCGATTTCGTTCTTCAGCCCGTTGAAGTTGATTCCGGTTTTTCCGCCTACTGATGCGTCTACCATAGCAAGCAAAGTGGTGGGGATGTTGATATAAGCTATTCCCCGCTTAAAGGTGGAAGCCGCAAAACCGCCGAGGTCGGTAACCATGCCGCCGCCCAGATTTATCAATAATGAATGGCGGGTAGCCCCCCGTTCGCTCAACGCTTGCCATACGGAGACCAGTGTTTCCAGATTCTTATGTATATCTTCTGCGCCGATAATGATTTCGACAGCATCTTGCAGTGCAGGGATACTTTGCAGTTGCGGCAGGCAAAGGCGGTGGGTATGTTCGTCGGTAAGAATGAAAAGCTTATCGTGCGGACACTTCTCAATGGCATGCGTCAAGCAGCTTTCAAGTTCTTCGCAAAGGATTACTTCTTGTTTACTCATGAGAAAATTGCGGATTTGTGATTTATTGCGGGACAAAGATAATTCTTTCGGCAATAAATGCTACCTTTGTCTTATGAAAATAAATCTGAAATCATAAATCTGAAATTCAAATGAAAGCTTTACTTCCCGTATATTGTCGTCCGCTTGGATATTTTGTAATAGCACTCGCCCTGTTTCTTCCGTTCCTGATGATGATGATGGGCAGGGTTACGGATGCCAATCTGTTGTTTTATAAAGAGTGTTCCAAACTTTTGATGATGCTGGGAGCATTGATGATTCTATTTGCTTTGACGAAAGGCGAATGCAAGGAGGTGGAGGATATACGCAACAAAGCTACACGTAACGCTATATTCCTGACGGTGCTTTTCATTTTTGGAGGTATGCTTTATCGCGTGGCACAAGGGGATATTTTATCTGTAGACTCCTCTTCTTTCCTGATATTCTTGATTATGAATGTTCTTTGTTTGGAATTTGGTATAAAAAAAGCGACCGTTGATCGGTTGTTTAAGCGGAATAATCGATAATTAAACAAAATCAATCTGTAAGGCATTAAACCTTTTGCCCGTAAGTTTGTCAAATGAAGCAGTTACAAATAAACATTGTTGATCATTTAGAAGACAGGGCATGAAAAGATTTATCACCGGAATGATGTTGTTGCTGGCAACTGCATTGTCCGCTTTCTCACAAACAAAAAATATTACTGTATCCGGCCGCGTGGTTGAGGATACGAATGAACCCGCGGTACAAGCTACTATCCAATTATTGTCATTGCCGGACAGCGCCTATGCTGCCGGTGTTGCCACTACCGGCAAAGGCTATTTCACCTTACCGAAAGTGAGTGCCGGAAAGTATGTATTGAAAGTTTCCTACATTGGTTTTAAGAATAAGTTTATCCCTCTGCATCTTTATGCTAACGTGCTCAATAAGAATGTCGGTACACTGACACTCGAAACGGATGCCATTATGCTCGCTGAGGCTGTAGTGACCGCTGAAGCGCCGCAAGTGCAGGTGGTGGAAGATACATTAATGTACAACTCCACCGCTTACCGTACGCCGGAAGGTGCGATGCTGGAAGAACTGGTAAAAAAACTTCCCGGTGCGGAGATTGATGATGACGGTAATGTGAAGATTAACGGCAAGGAGTTGAAGAAAATCATGGTGGATGGAAAGGAGTTTTTCGGCGGTGATGTGAAAACCGGCTTGAAGAATCTGCCTGTCGATATGATTGATAAACTGAAAACCTACGACAAAAAGTCGGACCTGGCCCGTATCACCGGTATAGACGATGGTGAAGAAGAAACAGTACTCGACCTCACAGTGAAGAAAGGTATGAACAGGGGTTGGTTTGGCAATGCGGACGTGGCTTATGGTACGGAAGACCGCTACATGGCACGTATGATGGTGAATCATTTTGTGGATAAAACACAGTTCTCTTTAATCGGTTCGGCAAATAATGTGAACGACCAAGGATTCTCCGGTGGTGGCGGCGGTCCGCGCTGGCGCAGGAACAACGGTTTGGTGGCTACAAAAACATTAGGTGCAAACTTTGCCACAGAGTCATCCAAATTGGAGATTGGCGGTAGTGCACGATATAATTACAGAGGTTCGGACATTATCAGTACCAATTCGTCCGAGCGTTTCTTGCAAAACGGGAATTCATATTCCAACTCCAATTCTGTCAATAAGAACAAGAATGTTAACTTTAATGCGGACTTCCGTCTGGAGTGGAAGCCGGATTCTATGACGAATATTATCTTCCGTCCGAATTTCTCTTATGGTAAGACTGATAATGCATCTGCTTCAGAGTCGGGCACATTCAATACCGACCCGTACAACTTGGTTGCCAACCCGAACGACTTTCTTAATTTTGACCAGTTGGAGGATGATCCTTTGAAAGATATTCGTGTCAATGCTACAAACAGCGCTTCTTTGAGTAAGAGCAAGAGCATTTCTACGGCGGCCACTTTGCAATTGAACAGAAAGCTGAACGACAGAGGGCGTAACATCACTTTCCGCGGGCGCTTTGGTTACGGTGATAATGATAATGACCAATATACACAGTCGGAAACCCGTTATTACCAGATTCTGAATGCATTGGGAGGAGATTCTGTTTTGTATCGCAATCAATATGTTACGACTCCCACTTATAATTACAATTACAGTGTTCAGCTGACTTACAGTGAGCCGATTGCCAGAGCTACTTTCTTGCAATTCAGTTATCAATTCCAACATAAATATAGCGAGAGTGACAAGACTACTTTCGATATGCTGAGTTTTCCGGACTGGGACATCAACGGGCCTTTGCCTTCCGGATATGAGGCACATCCGGTGGATAGTTTAGGTAAGTATGCGGAGTATCGGTATTATAATCACGATGCTTCTGTATCGTTACGCTTCATTCGTGAGAAGTATCAGTTGAGTGCGGGAATGTCTTTCCAACCCCAGCATTCTATACTGTCTTATAAACGTGGTGATTACATGATTGATACAACGCGCAATGTGTTCAACTTTGCTCCGAATATTGACTTCCGCTACCGCTTCTCCAAAGTGAGCCAATTGCGTTTTATGTATCGCGGACGTAGCAGCCAGCCAAGTATGGAGAATTTGCTACCTATTGTTGATAATTCAAACCCATTGAATATCCGGGTGGGGAACCCGGGCTTGAAGCCTTCATTCACACATAATATGCGTTTTTTCTATAATACGTATAATGCGGAGCTGCAGCGCGGCATGATGGCACATGTCAATTTCTCGACTACACAGAACAGTATCAGCAACAGCACCATATATAATGAGCAAACGGGTGGACGAACTACTATTCCAAAGAATATCAACGGTAACTGGAATGCTTTCGGTATGTTCGGATTCAATACGGCATTGAAGAATAAGAAGTTTACAATTAATTCCTTTTCCAATATCAGTTATAATAATAATGTAGCTTTCTTGTATAATAACGATACCAAGGTGGATGACAAGAATACTACTACCGGACTTACGCTGAGTGAGCGGTTGAACGGTGCTTATCGTAATGAATGGTTTGAATTCGGGTTGAACGGTTCTATCTCTTATACTGCCGAACGTAGCAAACTGCGTCCGGAGAATAATCAGGAACCTTATACTTTTTCTTACGGCGCTTTGACTAATATAACGATGCCTTGGAAGATGACGCTTTCTACCAATATCACCAATCAAAGCCGTCGCGGCTATACGGATAGCAGCATGAACCGTAACGAATTGATTTGGAATGCCCAACTTTCGCAATCTTTTCTGAAAGGTGCAGCTACCGTAAGTTTTGAGATGTATGATATTCTAAAACAACAGAGCAATATCAGTCGTTCGCTGACGGCGGATGCCCGTTCGGTATCTTCTTACAATGGTGTCAACAGCTATTGTATGCTACACTTTATTTACCGTCTGAATATATTCGGAAATAAGTCTGCGCGCGAAAGTATGCAAGGCAGAAGGGGCTTTGGCGGTCCCGGTCCCGGTGGGCATCGGGGCGGCTTTAGTGGAGGACACCGTCCATTCTAATGTTAATCAATGTAATAGGTCGTAAAAGTTCTTTTGTTTTTTATACATTTGTTTTACCCTTTATGACAAATGTATGCTTGATTGGAACTTTATAGCCGGCCTCATAGCCACAGTAGCATTCGATATAATCTATTTTGGTGCGATTATCGGAACAATTACGGTTATTATTCTTGATAACCGTAACCCGGTAAAGACGATGGCGTGGATACTGATACTGATGTTTTTACCGTTAGTGGGCCTTGTGCTTTACTTCTTTTTCGGTCGTAGTCAGCGGCGTGTACGTGTCATAGGGAAGAAGAGTTACAACCGTCTGTTGAAAAAACCGATGGCTGAATATCTCGCTCAGGATTCGTGTATGCTTCCGATGAATTACAGCCGTCTTATCTCCTTGTTCCAAAATACCAATCAGGCTTTTCCGTTTGATGGGAATCGTGTGGAGGTCTATACGCGTGGGTTTTCCATGCTTCAGGCTTTGCTGCGCGAGTTGCAGAGGGCTGAGAAGCACATCCACATGGAATTCTATATCTTTGAGGATGATGCTATCGGGCGTATGGTGCGTGATGTGCTGATAGATAAGGCAAAGCAGGGGGTGGAAGTGCGCGTTATTTATGATGACGTGGGGTGTTGGCACGTTCCCAACCGGTTTTATGAACAGATGCGTGAGGCAGGAGTGGACGTGCGAAGCTTCTTGAAGGTACGTTTTCCTTTGTTTACCAGCAAGGTAAACTATCGTAACCATCGCAAGATTGTGATTATTGACGGTCGTATCGGGTTTGTCGGCGGAATGAATTTGGCAGAGCGTTATATGCGCGGTTTTTCTTGGGGAATCTGGCGTGATACGCATCTTTTATTGGAAGGCAAGGCTGTACATGGTTTGCAGACAGCCTTTCTGCTCGATTGGTATTTTGTAGACCGCACGCTGATTACCTCTGCCCGCTACTTCCCGAAGGTGGATAACTGCGGCACTTCATTGGCGCAGATTGTAACAAGTGAACCTATAGGGCCTTGGAAAGAAATTATGCAGGGGCTCGTCATGGCAATAACCGGAGCACGGAAGTATTTCTATATTCAGACACCTTATTTCCTGCCGACGGAAGCTGTTGCCGTCGCTATGCAGACGGCGGCTTTGGCAGGAGTGGATGTGCGCTTGATGCTCCCTTATCGTGCAGATAACAGATTGACGCATTTAGGCTCTTGTTCATATTTGGCAGAAGCGTTGAGGGCGGGAGTGAAAGTTTATTTTTATAAGAAAGGTTTCCTGCACTCCAAATTAATGGTGTCGGATGATGAGTTGTCTACAGTGGGCTCTACCAATGTGGATTTCCGCAGTTTTGAGCATAATTTTGAGGTGAACGCATTTATATATGATACGGAAACAGCCCTTCAAATGCGTGAAATATTCTTGCAGGATCAAAGGGAATGCGTGCAAGTATTCTCAAAGAATTGGGCGAAACGTCCTTGGTATCGTAAAGCTGCGGAAAGCGTGGTACGCTTGTTGGCACCGCTTTTGTAGTTGAAAGTTTCAACTAAACAGTGAGAAGTTTACGCTGCCGTATACTCTTCTTTCTACAAAATGAGGGTGGTCTTCAAAATTGTTTGTTTTTCCGTGTTCCAAAACAAACAGGCCGTCTTCTTTTAAAAGATTATTCTCAAAAATCAGGTCGGGCAGGGTTTCAAGTCCTTTTAGTTCGTAAGGTGGATCGGCAAAGATGAAGTCGAACTGTTCGCGGCCTCCCCGTATATATTTGAATACATCACCGCGGACAGGCAGACATTTATCGGTTTTCAGCTCTTGCATCACTTTGCAGATAAAAGCGTAATGGTCGCGGTCTTTCTCTATGCTGACAACCTGTTCACAACCTCTGGATACAAGTTCAATACTGATACTGCCTGTACCGGCAAATAGGTCGAGGGCACGTACACCTTCTTCAAAGTCTATATAATTGGATAATACATTAAACAGGTTTTCTTTGGCAAAATCTGTAGTGGGGCGTGCCTTGAATGTATGAGGCACGTCAAAGCGTCTTCTTTTGTATATTCCGCTGATTACTCGCATAAGTTAATGGCTTGTAGGTCAAGATTAGCGGCAGGGTTCATGATGAATACCTGTCGGATGAATTTTCTCAGTTCGGGCAGCAGTTGTTCCTTGTCGGACAATTCACCGGTGAGATGAAGTTCGTCGCGTTCCTGCTCCATACCAAGTTGTTTCCAGATATAGAGAATGTAGTAGATACGGTCGCCGGTTTCCTTGCAGGCAAAGACATTGGCAAAAGTTAGCCGGCCTCGTTCGTAAGCATAGATGTCTATAGCTTCTTTCCGCAGGTGTACATACATTTTTCGGCAGTTGCCCAAACGGCTTTTGGTAGCAAAGAACTCTATAAACGGACTTGCCTGTGAGTAGAAACGGATGTCTGGATATTGCTCGCGTAAAAGGGAGCAGGCGCTTTTGTCCATACCGAACAGTACAACTATATTGTTTTTATGCAATATATTGTATTGTACCAGTTCATTGTCTTGTTGGGGGTGGTTATGATAGAATACAGTTTCTATCTGCTCGTCTTCGAAAAACTCCAGAGGAATGAACGTAAACCGTTTGTTTGCCATGAGTATGTTGACACGGCGGAATGAGCGGTTCAGCCACTCCACTTCCCGGAAAGCCTGTTTTAGGTTGGCGGTAAGAGACAAGGAAGCGTCTACCTCGCGTTCGTAGAAAGCAAGTTCACCGTCACCGAGGGGATTGAATATAGAAAAAGAAAATCCATCCGTACTAAGACGGATGGATAAGGTATATTGTTCCGATTTACTAAAATCAGTCGTTTCTATCATACGTGTGTCGGTGGATTATTCCCAGTTACCGGCGTTGTTGTTAGCTGTTTCCAAGCTACCAATCATCAAGCCGGAGTATTTGCCCAACTTAGTCTGAAGGTCTTTCAAGTTAGCAATTTCCTGCTTGTCCAGACCATTCAAATATACATCGTACGGAGTCTTAACTTCGAGCAGACAGAAAGGAGCGCCGGATTTAGCGGTATCGTTGCGGATTGCCATTTCAAATTGTGCACCATTTCCGAAAGGAACGTATCTCATAGAATCTGCATTGAAACCTTTCGGGAAGATAGTATCCAATACAGCTACCCACATAGTATCACGTTTGAAGTTTTCCAAGCCCCATTTTTTAACTTCTGAGTAGTTACCGGTTTTCTTGGCTTTATTGATGATGTTGATAGCTTTCTTTTCTGTCAAACCGTCTTCCAACTGCTTGTCATCCAATTCGCCTTGTTTGAAGATGAACGGAAGCTTTTGGTTCTTTACGAACTCAATCAACGTATCGAAGCTGGCTGTGTATTGCTGGTCGTGCAAACCGCGATATTCCAACTGTGCTTTACGAATGTCAATCAGACGTGCAATGACTGCTGCGTCTCTGTGCTTCTTGGCTTTTTCAAAGTTTATAGGACCCATGATACTGGCATAGCAGATATAAACTAAGACCAGAGCACATAAGCCTAAAACGATATTAAATACTGTTTTCA
>ERZ1027010.697-NODE-697-length-12928-cov-4.723141_pt1 | contig 12928 bp, 10 predicted proteins | sample MGYA00519448_ERZ1027010 | MGnify/ENA primary metagenome ERZ1027010 (study PRJEB26926, sample SAMN06164694) | human gut metagenome | biome: ENVO:00009003; feature: ENVO:2100002; material: ENVO:00002003 | host: Homo sapiens | place: USA | collected 2012 ... | reverse complement strand
CCTAAGCCTTCGTCGGCAGCGTCAGATGTGTATAAGAGACAGGGCCGGACAGGCACAGCGCGTCGAGTACGGCGGACGGGCCGGGAGCGCAGGTGACGGGCAGGCCGCGTTCGATGGCCCTGCGGACGATCGCCAGTCCCGGATCGTTGATGGTGGGCATGCCCGCGTCGGATACGACGAGCACGGTGGCGCCTTGTTCGACCTGGTCGAGCAGACCGTCGGCCTTGTCGCGTTCGTTGTGGTCGTAGTAGGCGACGACGCGGCCGGGCACGCGGATGCCAAGGCGGTTCGCGAGCGCGTATAGGCGGCGCGTATCCTCGGCTGCCACGATGTCGGCGCCTTCCATGAGGGCGATCAGGCGGGCGGACGCGTCTCCGGTGTTGCCGATCGGCGTGGCGGCGAGCACGACCGTTCCGCGCGGAATGTTGACGTCGGCGACCAGGCCGTCAAGTCCAGATTCGGCGCGTTCAGTGTTTTGCGCGATTTCTTCGGTGGTTTCAACGTTTTCTTCGTCCGACCGTTCACTCAAGTTCTCCATATTTTCCAGTATCGCCCACAGCGTCCCCAAGCTTGCGTCGTTTCCGGCAGACAATCGCACACACTTCTGCCCGAAGCCACGCAAACCGGTCACCTTCCGACGCAACCAGCAGACAATCGCAATTGCTTCTTCCCGAAGCATCGCAAACAAGGCGACAGCAGCAACAACCACAAGATTGACGATTTGTGCAGATTTGCCACCCGTCGTCGCACTGCGACGCACACTGCATAGACCCGTTGGTAGTCTGTGATTGGTTCGCAACGGCACATTCGTTGCGCACGATGGAAAAGCAAGCCACACGAACCGACCCCGCGCAACCGCGCAAAACCACACAGAGAGACCTATGAATATCATCAATTTCTTCGTCAACCTCATCAAGGACCCCCGTACCGCGATCGCCAGCTGGATTGCCATGGGCGTCGCGCCGACCCTCGGCTTCATTTTCCTTATCGTCTTCATTGAGACCGGCGTGGTGTTCTTCCCGTTCCTGCCGGGCGATTCGCTGCTGTTCGCGGCCGGCTTCTTCGCCGCCCCCGACGCACAGACCGGCGTGTCAGCGCTGCCGCTGTTCGCGCTGCTACCGGTGGTCTGGTGCGCCCCGATCATCGGCGACCAGTGCAACTACTGGATCGGCCACTTCTTCGGACGTCGCATCATCGAATCCGGCAAAGTCAAGGCCATGACTCCGGAACGCATCGAAAAGACCGAGAAAATGATTGAGAAGTGGGGTCCGCTGGCTGTGTTCCTTGGCCGCTTCTTCCCGTTCATCCGCACGTTCATGCCGTTCATTTCCGGTATTTCCGGCATGCGTTGGAGCCGTTTCACGCCGTTCTCGGTGCTCGGCGGCCTGTGCTGGTCGACGTTGTTCACGCTGCTCGGCTATTTCTTCGGTGGCATTCCGGCCGTGCAGAAGCATTTTGAATTGGTGATTATTGCGATTCTTGTGCTGTCGCTGATTCCAACGATCGTCGGCCTGCTCAAGGCCAAGTTCGGCAAGAAGAAGCCGGCTGCCGAGGACACTGCGGAAACCGCCGACGCCGAATAAGCAGCGTTCAATCGTCGTAAAAATATCGGCGAATACAACGTAAGCACAACACGCGGAGTGTGGAATTGCATTTTTCCACACTCCGTACTAATATTTCGAGAGTTGTCTTGCTAAACAAGGTGACGCACATGGGGCTGTAGCTCAGTTGGTAGAGCGCTTCGTTCGCATCGAAGAGGTCGCGGTTTCGACTACCGTCAGCTCCACGAAGCCCGCTGCATTCATTCCACCGCAGCGGGCTTTTTCTTTTGCTTTCCGCCGTTTCCGGCATTTCTTGCGATTCCCATACGCACTTTCCAGCGCTCTTCGCACCGTGCATACGCCCGTCCGCACGCACGCACCGCGCCGTCCGCACCGGCCACGCAAACGCAACCCAGCCGAATCGCCATACATGCCGACTTCTAAAAAGCCATTTAACGGGGTCATTTTCGCGATTTTTACGATTTTAACCCCGTTAAAATCGCATTTTTCGCAAAACCCGTACGATAGTCCACGTCAAACAGTCCACACAAACCCAAAAATACGTTAAACTAGCGTTTTAACGGGGTCATTTTTGCAATTTTCGCAATTTTGACCCCGTTAAACCACATCTCAGGGATTATCGGTATCTAAAAAGTCACAAGGAGCACCACATGAGCACCTATCGCAGAGAGCACTATTTGGCCAAGCTCCGTCCTTTCTACAACGATTCCGGTCTCATCAAAGTAATCACCGGCATCCGCAGATGCGGCAAATCCAGCCTGCTCATCACAGTTCTCAACGAGCTCTTTGAGCAGGGAATCCCTGAAACCAATCTCATCTACCTCAACCTCGATCGCCGCGAATACCGCAACGTAACCACTCCGGACCAACTCGATCAACTCATCGAACAAGCCATGTCGAATGCCTACGGTGCAGGACTGCGTTATCTGTTCATCGATGAAGTACAGAACGTGAAAGGCTTCGAAACCGTCATCAACGGCTGGCGGGAGGAAGGTAATTGCTCCATTTTCATCACTGGCTCAAATTCCTATCTGCTGTCCGGAGAGCTTGCCACGAAACTTACCGGCCGCTATATCAAGCTGGAAATGTTCACCCTTTCCTTTCAGGAATACCTCGGCATGCGGAATTTCCTAAACAAACCGGAAATTCCGGTATCGCAAGCCTTCCGCGACTATCTCACATACGGCGGGTTCCCGAAATCGCTGGAATATGACGATCCCGACGCAAAAGCCGCATATATTCAAGACGTCATCGGGCAGATCTTCAACAAGGACATCACCGCCCACAAAAAAGTACGCAATCGCGATACTTTCACCCGTGTGCAGGACTATCTCATCAATAATTTCGCAGCGCCCACGAATCTTTCCGGCATTATCGCGTATCTGAAACACAGCGAAGGCATCAGCATCAAACGCGAAACGCTTGCCAGCTACGTCCGTTTGCTGGAAAGCGCCAAAATCCTCTACAAGTGTCCTCGCTTCGATCTGAAATCCCGCAAGTCGCTCAGGGGCGGGGAAAAATACTATCTTGCCGATCCCGGTATCCGGTTCGCCCGTAATACCGATACGCGAGTCAGCTACGGTCCGTCACTGGAGAACGCGCTATATACGCATCTGCGGTCGAAAGGCTATGACGTCAGCGTCGGCACCATCGGCAAACTTGAATGTGACTTCATTGTCCGAAAGCGCAACCAGTACGCCTATATCCAAGTGTCTATGAGCGTTCAGGATCCGCAGGTCGAGGAACGCGAATATCGCCCGTTCAGCAAATTGGCGGACGGGTATCCGAAATACCTGTTCACATTGGATCCGCTACCATTGCAGCGCGACGGCGTACGTCACCTCAATCTCATGGAATTTCTGCAAAACGACGGCGATATCGACTTCGATTAAATATTAATAATGGCGATTATGTCGTGTGGCGCGCCGGTTGTGCAGACGCACCACACGCATTGCGGAGGCGTCAGGCGTTGCGGCGGCGGATGTAGGCGTCGAGCGTGGCGGCGGTGATGCCGTCGTAGCCGTTGATCGAGGCGAATTGCGGGCCGTTGGAATTGTCGATGCGCATGAAGCCGGTCTGGCCGAGCGTGGTGGCACCGGATGCGGCCGCGGAGCGCAGGCCGGACATGGAATCCTCCACCGCGATGCAATACTTCATGTCTTCGGGCGCGATGCCAAGCTTGCGGCCCGCCGCAAGATACGGTGCGGGCGACGGCTTCTTCTCGACATCGTCATCACCGCACACGTAACCGGCGAACGTGCCGGCCGGTGCCTGCGCGATCAGGTTTTCCGCCAGATGACGCGGCGATGTGGTGACAAGCATCGACGGCACGCCCGCCTCCTTCAGCGACAGCAGCACGTCTTCGACGCCATCGATCCACGGAATGCGCTCGAATTCCTTCTGCGCCACGTAATCGATCATGCCTTTGCCGATTTCCTCTATCGACAGCTTGCAGCCGTGCTCCACCATGCGGCGGGCCACGTCCGGAACCGGCGTGCCGGAACCCTGCCAAGCGAGGTCCTCATCCCAGTATCCGCCGTGGTCGGCTGCGATTTTCAGCTCGCCTTCATGCCAATACGGTTCGGAATCGATCAGCGTGCCGTCCATGTCCCAGAACACGGCTTTGAGCATCAGCTTCGAAACTTCCTGGGCGCCGTTCTGGATACCGTTGTTCAGCTCGGTCATTACGTTTCCTCGCAATCGTTACGCTTCGTTCTCCGATAGCTACATTCTTCGTCAGCTACGACCATTTCAGCAGAGCGGCACGACGGAAGCGCTTCAGCGCGCAGAAAAAACGGGACGGTTCCATCAAGCCGGTCCGCCAATCGGTTCATACCAATCGGCTCGCACCAATCGGTTCACGCAAACCGACTCATGCACAAGCCAATTCGCGCAAGCCAACGCAGCAACCAACCCATAGCAACGGAGGCACTTGGAAATCCCCCAAGTGCCTCCGCGACGAACAACGCATCCGACGAAATCGGTCGGCCGCAATCGCAGCAATCCGTCATAGACCCCTTTTAGACGAATCGCAAGACTTGCGTGCGACTACTCCTGAGCCTCCTGCTCCTGAGCGGCCTTCTCGGCATTCTCCGCCTTCCAGCGGGCGATGCAACGCTCGACGCGCTTGTAGCCGATGATCTTCGGATCCAAGCCGGCCTCGCGGAAAATCGCGGCAGGCGAGCCACCCTCGGCATACCTGCGCATGCAGTCGTCACGGAATTCCTTGGAATAGCAAATTCGATACTGAGTGACTGATTCCACAGCATCGAGAGACCCCAGGTATTTGCGGGTCTTTGCGGTGAACGCAACTCTTGGCACTGTACGCTCCTAACCTTTCTGTATCCACCGCATGCCCTCCCCCGATTCTTCGCGGAAATAAGCAGTCATATTTCATCGAAGCTGTAGGCCAGCTGGAAGAAATACGAACTTCAACGCGGATACGTAATATTATTCCTCACAATAGAGACATCATTGCGAGACAGATGCGGCGTTATGAGTAGTTGCATACCAAAAATCGGGCATACCCCCGCGATATATGCCCGATTTTGCTGTTTTTTTAGATTTTTTTAGGGTTTTCCAGCGCTTTTCAGGAAAGTCAGCGAATGGGCTGTCAGCGAATTCCCCAAACTACCACTGACCTGGAGCCCATATCGTCCCCCTCTTCCGCACGTTCCGCCCGTACGGATTCGCGCGACGGAAGCTGCCGTGCATCGGCTCGCAGCTGCCTGCGCCACATGCGCGCGCGCTGGGACCGCTCGACTTCCACGATGCCACCGTCCGCGTCCGCGGCGAACACGCTGGAACCGGCCGGCTTGCGCAGTCGCTCCACTTGGCGGCGCAGCTCGCGGTTCTCCTCCTCAAGTTCGAGGATGCGCGTGATTCCAGCCAGGTTGATGCCCTCCTCCTGGCTGAGTTGCTGCGCCTGCGCGAGGCGGGAGATGTCGCGCAGCGAATAGCGTCGCGCGCCACCTTCCGTACGTTGCGGTACGACCAAGCCAAGGCGATCGTACTGGCGCAGCGTCTGCGGATGCACGTTGGCGAGCTCGCCGGCCGCACCGACCGAGAAGACGGGCAGCTCGATGTCGAAACCGACTTCGGCGGCACCGTCCAGGTCGGCCCGGCCGGCCACGATCGCCATGGCGCACATTTCATACAGCCGCTTGATCTGCCGTGCGGCGCGCGCTTGGGAGGCTTGGGAAGTCCGCGATGAGCGTGCCATGGCGGTCAGCGCTCCCGAGCGAGCTCGTCGGCGAAGTCACCGCATGCCTTGTCGAATTCCTTCGCCGCATGCTTGGCAACGAGGTTCGGATGCTCCGGAACGCGGATTTCCACACGACCGACCAAATCGCCGTTCTCGTGCGGATTGGCCACGCCCTTGCCTGCGATGCGCACTTCCGCGCCGCTGGACGAGCCGGCGGGCACTTTGAAGGTGATTTCGTTGCCGTCGATGTCCTTCGCCGTCACTTTCGCGCCGTTCACGGCTTGGCTGACGGTGATGGGCAGCGGCATGATGATGTCACGTCCGCGCAGGGTGAATTTCGGGTCTTCGGCGACGGTGATATGCAGGTACAGATCGCCGTTTTTGCCGCCATTGCGGCCCGGCTTGCCCTTACCGGTGAGACGGATCTTCTGCCCGTCGTGCACGCCGGCGGGGATGTGCGTCTTGAACTTCTTGCCGTCCGCGGACAGCGAAACCGTGGCTCCCTTGACGGCCTGGCGGAAGGTCAGGCGGATCTTGGAGTTGCGGTCCTCGCCGTTTTCCGGCTGCGGCTGCTCGTAATCGTCAGCGCCGTAGCGTTCGTAGGCGGAGCCTGCGCCCGGGCCGCCCGCACCGCCGCCGAACATCGAGAAGATGTCGTTGAGGTTCGGATTGCCGCCGCCATTGGTCTGGAAGCGGATACGCGAGCCGTTGCCGCCCATGCCTGCGCCGCCGCCGAACATCGAGCCGAAGATGTCGGAGAACGCGCCCGCGTCGAAGCCGCCCTGGCCGGAACCGCCGGCGAAACGCGCGCCGCCCATGCCGAACTGGCGAATCGCATCGTATTTCTGACGATTCTCCTTGTTGCTCAGCACGTCGTACGCTTCGGAGATGTCCTTGAACTTCTCCTCCGCTTCCTTCGTCTTGTTCAGGTCGGGATGGTATTTGCGCGCCAGCTTGCGGTACGCTTTGGTGATTTCGGCGTCGGTGGCGTCTTTGGAGACACCGAGGACCTTATAGAAATCCTTGCTCAGCCATTCATTCTCAGCCATGATGTGCCTCCTTTCGTGAGGTCTTCATGCAGTAAAAAGTACAGTTTTTCAAACTTTCAAACAGTTGTCGTTGAACCGTTGTTTCAGGTAATCGAAGGCCCCTCGTTTTTCAGAGGGGCCCGATTACTCGTCACATGCGTTTCGCGCGGATACGCGGATTGTGCGAATGCGCGATCAGTTCTGCGGAGAAGCCACGACCACACGGGCCGCGCGGATCACGCGGTCGCCGATGCGGTAGCCGGCTTCCACCACGGTGTCGACGGTTTCCTTCTCGGCATTCGGATCCGGCTTGTGCAGGATCGCGTCATGCTTCGTCGGGTCGAAATCCTCGCCCTTTTCGCCGAACTTCTCAACGCCGAACTTCTCGAACGCCTTGTCGATCTTGTTGGCGACGGCCTTGAACGAATCGTCCATTTCGCTGTGTTCGCGAATGCGGTCGATGTCGTCGAGGGCCGGCAGCAGGGCGGTCAGCACGTCGATGATGCCGTGCTGACGGAAGCGTTCCTGCTCCTTCTGCGCGCGGTTGCGGAAGTTGATGAACTCCGCGCGTTCGCGCTGCAGTGCCTCCAAGTATTCGGCGGCTTCCTTCTTGGCCTGGCCAAGGGAGGTCAGCGTATCGTCGGCTTTGCCGTCGGCAGCGCCTGCCTTGTCAGCACCGTCAGCGGCAGCGGAATCGCCATTTTCTTGCGATTGCGCGGCAGCCGGCTGAGCTGCACCTTCCTGCGTTGCGCCAGCGGCGGCAGCGGCGGAATCGGCGGAAGCGCCGCCAGCAGCGGAAGCGGCGGCCGGGGCGGCCTGCCCGGACAGGTCATCCATGTCGGGCAGGTCGTTCAGGTACTCGTCCTTGTTGAAATCGGACATGATTACTTGTTGTCCTTGTCGTCATCGTCCACGACTTCGGCGTCAACCACGTCGTCGTCGGAGCCGTTGGAAGCGGAGCCGGCAGCGCCTGCGCCAGCAGCGCCGGCCGCACCGGCGGCGTCGGCGGCACCCTGCTGTGCGTAGAGGGCCTGGCCGATCTTCTGGGCGGAGGTCATCAGCTCGGTCTGGGCGGACTTGATCTTCTCAATGTCCTCACCCTTCAGGGCTTCCTTGAGCTCGTTGACCTTGTCGGTGACTTCCTTGGCCACATCGTCGGAGAGCTTGTCCTTGTTGTCATTGACGAGCTTCTCGGTCTGATAGGCGAAGGACTCGGCCTGGTTGCGGGTCTCGGCTTCCTCCTTGCGCTTCTTGTCCTCGGCCTCGTGGGCTTCGGCTTCCTTGACCATGCGGTCGATCTCGTCCTTCGGCAGGCCGGAACCACCGGTGATGGTCATGGACTGTTCCTTGCCGGTGCCCTTGTCCTTGGCGGACACGTGCACGATGCCGTTGGCGTCGATATCGAAGGTGACCTCGATCTGCGGGACGCCACGCGGAGCCGGAGCGATGCCGGTCAGTTCGAAGGTACCCAGCGGCTTGTTGTCGCGAGCGAACTCACGCTCACCCTGGTAGACCTGGATGAGCACGGACGGCTGGTTGTCTTCAGCGGTGGAGAAGACCTCGGAGCGCTTGGTCGGGATGGCGGTGTTGCGATCGATGAGCTTGGTCATGATGCCACCCTTGGTCTCGATACCGAGGGACAGCGGGGTCACGTCGATAAGCAGGACGTCCTTACGGTCGCCCTTGATGACGCCGGACTGCACGGCAGCGCCGACGGCCACGACTTCATCCGGGTTGACGGACTGGTTGGCTTCCTTACCGCCGGTGAGCTCCTTGACGAGCTCCTTGACGGCCGGCATACGGGTGGAGCCACCGACGAGGACCACGTGGTCGATGTCGGAGACGCCGATGCCAGCGTCGCGCAGCACGTTGTTGAACGGGGTGCGGCAGCGGCCCAGCAGGTCGGAGGTCATTTCCTCGAAGTGGGCACGGGTCAGGGTCTCGTCCAGATGCACCGGAGTGCCGTCAGGGGTCATGGCCAGGTACTGCATGGAGATGGAGGTGCTGGTGGAGCTGGACAGTTCCTTCTTGGCCTGCTCGGCGGCTTCCTTCAGACGCTGCAGGGCGATCTTGTCCTTGCTCAGGTCAACGCCGTACTTGTTCTTGACTTCGCCGACGAGCCAGTCGATGATCTTCTGATCCCAATCGTCGCCGCCCAGGTGGTTGTCGCCGTTGGTGGCCTGCACCTGAATGGTGGAGAAGCCGTCGTCGTCCTTGCCGATTTCCAGCAGAGACACATCGAAGGTGCCGCCGCCGAGATCGAAGACCAGGATGCGCTCGTCTTCCTTGCCCTTCTCAAGGCCGTAAGCCAGTGCGGCTGCGGTCGGCTCGTTGATGATACGCAGGACGTTCAGGCCCGCGATGGTGCCGGCGTCCTTGGTGGCCTGACGCTGGGCGTCGTTGAAGTATGCCGGGCAGGTGATCACGGCGTCGGTGACCGGTTCGCCAAGGTAGGCTTCGGCGTCGCGCTTCAGCTTCATCAGGACCTGGGCGGAAATCTCCTGCGGGGTCCACTTCTTGCCGTCGATCTCAACGGTCCAGTCGGTGCCCATGTGGCGCTTGACGGAGCTGATGGTGCGGTCGACGTTGGTGACGGCCTGGCGCTTGGCGACTTCGCCGACCAGGATTTCGCCGGACTTGCTGAAAGCCACGACCGACGGTGTGGTGCGAGCGCCTTCGGCGTTCACGATAACGGTGGGCTGGCCACCTTCAAGAGTTGCGATGCAGGAATTGGTGGTACCCAGATCGATGCCAACTGCGCGTCCCATATTTGGTCTCCTTTGCAATAGGTTCGCTATACGTTCTTTTCGTTCTTCGCTCGAGTTTCGGATCGCCGTTTCCGGATTGCCGTCTCTCATGCTTTCCAAAACTTGAGCCTACACCACTCAACTTTGAATCGCAAGTTATTATTCCCAAAATCGCAAAAATTCTTGAGCACACCTCACTCAACTTTGCGCAAAACCCAAAACCGCCGGCGCTGGGGAGCATCTCAGCGTCGGCGGTTTTGGGGATTATCGGAGGTTATTCAGCCAATCAGCGGTCGTTCTTGGCGGCCTTCGCGGTCTTGACGAGCATCGCGACGGCAACCAGCATGGCGATCGCAACAGCCGCAGCCAGCACCGCGGTGCCGGTCTTGCCGAGCAGTGCGGCGCCAAACGGGCCGGCCTTCGTATCGTTGTTGACCTTGCCGGAAGCGATTACGCCGTTCTTGTCAGCGTTGCCAGCGCCCGGCTTGCCGTTGTTCTTGTCGGCGGAGTTGGCGGCCGGAGCCTGGAAGTCGACGGTCACGGCCTTGCCGGACTGGCGGCCGGTGACGGTGAGCGTGCATTCGGAGCCTTCGGTCACGCCGTCGAGCGCGATCGGAGTGGTCTGTGCGGTCTTGACGCGCACGCCGGAGAGCGGAGTGGAGGAATCGGACGCGGCCACGGTCTTGTCGTTCTTGTCCTTCAGCTCGTAGCTGAGCACAGCGTCGCCGTTGAAGCCGTCGACGTCCGCGGTGAACTTGCCGTCGGCAGCGGAGACCTTCACAGTGCCGTTGTCAGACAGTGCCTTCTGCGATTCTGCGGAAGTGGCCAGGCCCAAGGCGCCGGCGATCGTGTAGAAGTTGTCGGTCTGGTCGGTCAGGCCGATGACGCGCTGCGCGCCAGGACCGGAAGCCGCGATACGCAGCTGGGTGCCGGTGTGCTCCATGTCGCCGCCGTTGTAGCCGCCGTCTGCATCGCGAGAATCGTCCTGGGCGGTGCCGTAGGAGACGACCATGTTGTTGCCATCAGCGGTCTTCAGCACGGTGGACAGTGCGTAAGCCGGCTGGGCGTTGAGGATCTGGGAGGTGTGCGCGTGGTCGGCGGTGACGATCACCAGCGTGTTCGTGAGGTCCACGTTCTGCATGGCGTAGGCAATGGCCTGGTCGAAGTCGTCGGTCTCGCCAATCTGGCCGCAGGCATTGCCTGCGTGGTCCTGCTTATCGATCGAGGCGCCCTCGACCTGCAGGAAGAAGCCGTTCTTCTGGCCGTTCGGGTTGTCGTTCAGCAAATCGAGCGCCTTCTTGGTCGTGTCCTTGAGCGAGGAGCCCTGATTGCCGAGCCAGTCGGCGTTCGGGGTGCACACGGTCGGGTTGGCGTCCTTGGCTGGATCCTTGGCGGTGGCCTTGGACGGGTTGAACTTGGTCGGCATGTTGCCGTCGCTCATCAGCGCGAGCACCGGCTGGTTGTCCTTGTACTGCAGGGCGTTCATGGCAGCCGGATCGTTCTCGACGGTCTGGAAGCCCATTTCCTTGGCCTGCTCCCACACAGTCTTGCCCTTGTATTCACCGCCCTGCACGGTCTGACGGAAGTACTTGGAACCACCGCCGATGGTTACGTCGGCGCGGGTGTCGAGCAGCTGCTCGGAGATGGAGCCGATACCGCCGTTTTCCTTGAGCTGGTTGGCGAGGCACTGCTTGGAGGCATTGTTGGACGTGCCGTCGGTCTTGCCCTGTGGGCCGTAGCAGGCACGTTCGGACGAATGCGATTCCAGCACGGCCGGGGTAGCATCCTGGATTTCGGCGGTGGTCACATTGCCGGTGGCTTTGCCGGCCGCCTTGGCCAGCTCGAAGAGGTTCAGCTGCGGATTGCCGTAAATATCAACGTCAACGGCGTTGTTGTAGGTCTTGGTGCCGGTGGCCCAGGAGGAACCGGAGGCGGAGGAATCGGTTACGGGGGTAAGCTTGCCCGGATTGGGGTTGGCGACCAGCTTGCCGTCGCCATCCTTGCCGACGGCGCTGTCCTTGCTGCCGTTGCCGACGGAGAAGGTCGTGTACTGACCGGTGCCGGCCTGCACGTCGCCGAGCGCGCCGGGCTGGCCGACCGCGTCGAGACCTTCGAAGTGGCCGTTGGCGCCCTTCAGGTAGTCGCGGGCGACGGTGATTTCCGAATCGCCCATGCCGTCGCCGAGGAACAGGACGACGTTCTTCGCGCTCTTGTTGCCGATGGTGGCGATGCGCTGCGCGCCGCCATGCTTGGCGAGTTCCGAGACCGGCTTGCCGTTGGGGCTGTAGGTGGTGTCAGCTGCGAGCGCCGGTGCGGCGAGCGCGCCGAGCGTTGCGACGGAGGCGAGTGCTGCGATTGCGCCCTTCAAAGCTTTGTGCTTGCTCATGTTTCTTCTTTCTTCCATGCAGTTTCTTCCGTGCCGTCCAACCTGCCGTTTCGGTTGCACCCGTTAGGTAACGCCCGTTTCGACCATGTTTTCCGGCTGCGCGGAACCTTTCCGCAACTGCATTGCTTGGATCTTTCGATGCCACCGCCCACGCTATGCGCCGCAAGCCAACGCACACCGCACTACAGAAGAACGGCAGATGAACACTCATCGCCATATGATGACCGCAACATATCCACCGCATGAACAGGGGGAATACGGCCAATAAAATCGCCATATTCCGTCAAACAACACCCCCACCGCACCCCACAAGCCAAAATCCCCCACTGGCTGGATAAATCCAACCTCTCAGACCCCACTCACACGCCAAAAATCCCAGTGACTGGATAAAAACCACCTCTGACGCACCACTCACGCGACTAAATCATCCAGCCACTGGGAAAAATGCCCGCGCCACTCAGCCCCGCGCAACCCGCGCCGCGCGCGTGGCCTTTACGGCCACGAACACGGACCACACCAGCAGCACGCACAGATAGCAGGCGAACATAATCGCCCCAACTCGTGGCGAAACCTCCCCCGCAATCCACGTGCCGAGCGGCGCGGTCACAGCCGCCGTCACGCCAATAATCAGCGCGGTTTTCACATGCGCTAGCCTGCGCTTCAAGTTCGCCGCGCTGGTCGTGATCGAATTCGGAAACATTGCCAACAGCGAAGTGCCGCGCGCAACCAGGTCGGACGCGCCAAACAGCATCGACAGCGACGGCACCGCAAGCGCACCACCCCCAATGCCCAGCAGCCCCGCCAGCGTGCCGATGACCACACCCAGCAACGCCAAGCCAATGCCGGTCACCACCGTCATGACGATCTGGTGGTCGCGCGACGGCACAAAACTCACCTGATTGATCACCACAAACACGAGAAACGCCACGAAAATCCACCGCAGCACCAATTCCGGCAGCCGCGACAGCAGCCAACTGCCGATCTGCCCGCCGACAAACATA
>ERZ1027010.694-NODE-694-length-12945-cov-10.975950_pt1 | contig 12945 bp, 6 predicted proteins | sample MGYA00519448_ERZ1027010 | MGnify/ENA primary metagenome ERZ1027010 (study PRJEB26926, sample SAMN06164694) | human gut metagenome | biome: ENVO:00009003; feature: ENVO:2100002; material: ENVO:00002003 | host: Homo sapiens | place: USA | collected 2012 ... | reverse complement strand
GTCCCAACCCCCAGCAGCCCCGCCGCCGGTTCGACTCGGAGAGTTTGCAGGAGCTGGCGGCCAGCATCGCCGCCTACGGCATTCTGCAGCCGCTCACCGTCCGGCAGCAGGGTGCAGTCTACGAGCTGGTGGCCGGCGAGCGCCGCTGGCGGGCGGCGCGGATCGCCGGGCTGCGGCAGGTGCCCTGTCTGCTGGCCCGGGTGGATGAGGAGGACGCCGCCTTGCTGGCCCTGATCGAGAACCTCCAGCGCCGCGACCTGGACTACATGGAGGAGGCGGCCGCCATCGCCCGCCTGCTCCGCCGCTACGGCCTCAGTCAGCAGCAGGCGGCGGAAAAGCTGGGCCGCAGCCAGTCCGCCGTGGCCAACAAGCTGCGTCTGCTGCGGCTGGAGGAGCCGGTGGCGGAGGCTCTGCACCGCTACGGCCTGACCGAGCGCCACGCCCGCGCCCTCCTGCGTCTGGAGGACCCGGAGCAGCGCCTTGCCGCCGTCGAACACATCGGCAAAAACCAGCTGAACGTCGCCGATGCCGAGGCCTACATAGATCGTCTGGTCGCGCAAAACCAGACGACGCAGCCCCGCCGCCGCAGCGCGTATATCATCAAGGACGTCCGGCTGTTTCTCAACAGCGTGGACCGGGGCGTCCGGCTCATGCAGACCGCCGGCGTCGGCGCCAAAGTCTCCCGCCGGGATACGGAGGACACCATCTGCCTCACCGTCACCATTCCCCGCGCAAAGCCGCAGAAAGAGGTGTCGTAACGCTTTTGTAACCCATTCCTTGACAAACCGTGATACAATGCAGTAATGGCACGGCATTTTGCCGGTATTGCCCAAACCTGATGATACAAAGGAGGGGACACCATGAGCGACGAGTTGAATATGTCCTCTGTTACCGCCGATCCCGCGCCGGAGACGGCCGGCAAGCGCGCGGCCCCGGAAGAAAAGCCTCCCAAGACCCCCGGCAAAAGAGCCGGACTGATCATCGGCATCGCCGCGGCGGTGCTGGTGCTGGCCTACGCGGGCTGCTGTGTGGCCGCCAACGCGCTGTATTCCCACACGGCGTTTCCCAACACCTCCGTGCTGGGCATGGATATGTCCGGCCTGTCGGCGCAGGAGGCCGAGCAGCGCTGGACGGAGCAGGGGAGTGCCCTGCTGGACGGCATGACCATCCGCCTGACCCGTGACGGGCAGGAGATCGGCAGCACCACCCTTTCCGACCTGGGCGTCACCGTTCTGCCTGTCTATGTCTCCAAGGCTGCCGGCTGCGACGTGCAGGACCGGGGCTGGGGCAGCGATGTGACTGCGTTCCTCCGCGGCGGCTGGCGCTTTATCGAGAGCTGGTTCAGGGCCGTGGATGTCACGCCCCAGCTGGACGTGGACGAGGCGAAGCTTACCGCCGCCTGTGAACAGCTGTCCGACACCGTGGACTGCACCGTAACGGACGGCGGCTACCGGCTGGCGGAGGGTGAGGGCCTGTACATCACCAAGCCGCAGGACGGCGAGAAGCTGGACGCGGCGGCGCTGCGCGCCGAGTTGGCGCAGCGCTTCGAGAGCCGCGACCTGTCCGCGGCAGCCCGGTCCGTGGAATGTGTGTTCGCGGCCCACACCGCCGCGCCCATGGACGTGCAGGCGCTCCACGACGAGATCGCCGGCACCATGGCCGCCGCCATCTGCGACAAATCCACCGGCAAGCCCACCCAGTCCCGCGTGGGCGTACAGTTCGATGTGGAGACGGTGCAAAAGCAGCTGGACGCCGCCCAGCCGGGCGAGGAATTCCTGGCTGACGCCCAGGTGCAGTTCCCGCCCGCCGCCACCGAGGAGTTGGAGCAGGCCATGTTCCGGGACGTGATCGGCACCTGCACCACCACCTGTGCCGGCCCCTGGGGCCGCCGCCAGAACATCAAGCTGGCCTCTGCCGCCATCAACGGCCGTATCTATAACCCCGGCGAGGAGTTTTGGTACAACGCCACTGTGGGCCAGCGCACCGAGGCCCGGGGCTTCCAGCCCGCCGCCGCCTACTCCGGCGGCAAGACCGTTACCTCCATCGGCGGCGGTATCTGCCAGGTATCCTCCACGCTGTACTATTCCGCCCTCATGGCGGACCTGCAGATCGTCTTGCGCTACGCCCATATGTTCGACCCCGGCTATATGCCCGTCACGGGCTGTGATGCCACGGTCAGCTGGGGCGGCCCGGACTTTGCCTTCCGCAACAGCACCAACTATCCCATCAAGATCACCACCAGCTACAACGACGAGACCAACCAGCTGACCATCACCCTGCTGGGCACCAAGACCGATGACCACTATGTGGAGATGACCAACCAGTTCCTCTCCTACTCCGAGCGCAAGACGGTCTATCAGGAGTCCGAGCGCATCGCCCCCGGCACCACCGAGGTGGAGCAGTACGGCCACAACGGCTACGCCGTCCAGACCTACCGCAACGTCTACGCCGGCGACGGTACGCTCCTCCGCAGCACCAAGGAGGCGTACAGCGACTATGACCGGGCCGACAAGATCATCCTGGTCGCCCCCGGCGAGCTGCCGCAGTAAATAAAGAAACAGCCCCCTGCCGGGGGCTGTTTTCTGCTTTCGCTGTGTCTTCGCCGGGAGCAGACAGAGAAAAAGACCGGCGAAAGCCGGTCTTTTCTTTCTGCGTATCATTCTCTCCGCAGGGCTTCGATGGGGTTCAGCTTCGATGCCTTCATGGCCGGCACCAGGCCGAACACCACGCCGATGACCATGGAGAAGGCCACGGCGATGATGCACGCCGGTACGCTGATGGCCACCGGTGTCCCCATGATGTGGGACATCATCTCCGCCAGGCCGATGCCCGTGGCCACGCCCAGTATGCCGCCCATGCTGGTCAGCACCGCCGCCTCCGTCAGGAACTGCCAGAGGATGCGGCTCTGCTGCGCGCCGATGGCGATCTTCAATCCGATCTCGCGGGTGCGCTCTGTCACGGACACCAGCATGATGTTCATCACGCCGATGCCGCCCACTACCAGCGAGATAGCCGCGATCCAGATCAACTGCTTGTTGGTGCTCTCCGACAGGCTCTGCAGATCGCTGGCCTGCTGCAGAAGGTCCTTGGACTCGTACTTGTACTTCGTGGTCCGGATGGCGTTCTCGTTCAGATACTTGGCCACATTGTCGCCGGCGGCGGTCATGTCGTTGGTGCTGGTGGCCCGCACCGCCGCGTACTGGGGCTCATCATACCGGTACGGCACCGACCAGCACACGTCCGGGATGAAAATGGTCCCCGCCGTACTGCCCGCGTACATCTGATAATCCTTAAAGTTGTTGATCACCGGTCCGCTGCTGGACCGGGAGGACACCACACCCACCACGGTGAACGGCATCCCGTTGATCTCGATGGTGCCGCCGATGGGGTTCTCACCCTGGAACAGCGACTTTGCCGACTTCGCGTCGATCAGCGCCACATTCCGCCGGTTCTCATAGTCCCCCGCCGTGAAGGACCGTCCGTAGTTCACCGCGTAGTCCACGGCCGTCAGATAGTGGTCGTCCACGCCGTACAGCGACCCGCTGAACGCCGTATTGCCCACGTATACGTTGTCGCACCAATCCCGGGAGTAGTACATACTCACCAGCGACACGCTGCCCAGCTTCTCCATCTCATCCCGCATCTCCCGGGTCACTGGGTCGATACCCTCCGGCAGCGCCGAGTAGTTCAGGTCGAAATAGTTTTGGCTGTCTGTGGCGCCGATGGTCACCCGCACCACGTTGTTGCCCGCGCCGATCAGGTTCTGCTTGATCTGCTCGTTGGTGCCCTGAATGGTGGACACGATGGTGATGATCGCGGCGATACCGATAATAATGCCCAGCATGGTCAGAAACGACCGCAGCTTGTGGCTCCACACGCCCTGAAAGGCGAGATTTATATTTTCCAACATATGGTTATCCCGCCTCCTTTATATGCCGTAGTTGTACAGCTGGTCGGTCGTGGCCTCCTGGGTGTGGGCACCCTCCACCACGTCGCGCCCATAGGGGAACGCCACATAGTCGTCCACGGTCAGCCCGCCCCGTATCTGGGTGTAGCTGCCCCACAGATCCCGGCCGGTCTGCACCCACCGCTGCTCCAGTCTGCCGTCCTCGCCCCGGGCCATCACATAGCTCTTGCCGCTGTCGGTCCGGATGAACATACTCTGCAAATACAGTGAGCTGCCGCTTTCTTCCGCGCTGGTGTCCTTCTGGTACTGTATATCCACATAGTCATTGGGCTGCAAATTCGCGTCCTCGGTGACAAACACCTTGAAGGGGTAGTAGGACACGTTACTGTTGCCGTCGCCCCAGTTGTTGCCGTTGCTGGTGGGATAGTCGTCGATGGACACGATGGTGCCCTCGCAGGCCGCTCCGGTCATCCAGCTGCTGATGGATACGCTGTCGCCCACCTGCACGCTGCCCAGATCCATCTCGCTGAGGGTGCCGGTGACGTAGTAACCGCCGCCGCCGGACAGCTCCACCACGGCCTCGCTGTTGTTATAGGCCTCGTCCGGGTCCCGCACGGCCTTCACCGTGCCGTCGAACTCCGCGTACACGTTGCCGTCGCCCAGCTCCGCCAGCTTCTTGTCCAGCTTCAGCTTCGCCACCTTCAGGTTGACCTCCTGCTCCTTTACCGCCTGAGCCTTCTCCAGAATGGCCTTGTTCAGATCCAGCTGGGTCATGGAGGACTCCAGCAGCTCCTGCACCTGGGCGATCTTCCGCTGCAGCTTCTTGTATTCCTCGGTATTATAGGTTCGGCCCGGGTCAACGTAATCGGCCAGATCACAGACCTGGAAAGAGAAACTCACCGTCCCAGCCACAGGTGTCGTAGGTGTTTCGGTCTGGCCCGTGCCCTGGTTTTCGTTGGCGGTGGTCGTGACCTCGCTGCCGCCGCTGGTGGCATCCGGCGTGAAGGTCTTTGTCAGCGCCAGACCCAGACTGCTGGGAATGCCGCCCTTCTTGTCGTTTTCCCGCGTGACCAGCACAATATACGTCGTGATCTCCGGCATATTGCTGGTGGGGTCTGCTCGGCAAAACTCTCTCAGTATGCCGTTCAGTGTAGCGTCGTTCAGCTTGGTATCCGACAGGATCTGGTAGTATAGCGGATGGCCCTTGTCATAGCCAGTGCTGCCCTCCACTTCGATTTTGTCGGGTTTTGTTATTTTAGCATTCGGATCATAGCCCTCGTGGTTGTTGATCTTGGCGATCTCCTCCGCCAGCTCCTTCTGCAGCTTGTCATACTCCGCCTGCAGCGTCTCCTTGTTCTTCGCCTTCTTCAGCAGCTCCAGCTCATTTTTCATGACCTCCAGGTTCTCCGTCTGCCGGTCATAGTCGATCTTGGCGCGCTCCACGGTGGCCTGTGTCAGGGTGGAGTCATAGCTCACCAGCGCCGTGCCCTTCTTGACGCTGTCGCCCTCCTTGACCCACACCTTCTTCACCGTCTGGCTCTGGGAGATGTAGATCTTCTGCAATTTGTCCGTGGTCACCATACCGCTGGTGTTGGAGGTGTCCCCCCAGTAGTCGGTCATGGCGCACTCGTTGACGGCGTATACGTTCACGTCGCCCCGCTGGGCGTTCCGGGCGATGGTCAGTCCGCCCCACACCGCGCCGCACACGCCCACCACGCAGGCGGCGGCGATAATGCCCTTTTTCAGCTTCTTGCTCATGCGCGGCTTCTCGCCGTCGGGGCGCTTTTCGCCGATATGCAGCTTTTCCCGCAGCGTCAGCTTCTCACTCATAGTCGTCACCTCCCGACAGTACGCCGTCCCGTATGGTCATGACCTTGGCGGCGTGGTTGGCGATGGAATGGTCATGGGTGATCATAATAATGGTGGAGCCGCCGTCATGCAGCTGCTGAAACAGATCCATCACCGCCGCGCCGCTTGCGCTGTCCAGCGCGCCGGTGGGCTCGTCGGCCAGCAGCAGCTTCGGATTGCCCACGATGGCCCGTGCGATGGCCACCCGCTGGCACTGTCCGCCGGACAGCTGGTCCGGCCGGTGCTCCACCCGGTCGGAAAGCCCCACTGTCTCCAGCGCGGCCCGGGCGCGCTCCAGCCGTTCCGCCTTCTTCACCCCGCCGTACAGCAGGGGCAGCGCCACGTTTTCCAGCGCCGTCAGCTTCGGCAGCAGATTAAAGCTCTGGAACACGAAGCCCAGCTCCTTGTTCCGCACCTCCGCCAGCTGCTTGTTGTTGCAGGTGGTCACGTCCCGCCCACCCAGCAGATAGCTGCCGCTGGTGGGCACGTCCAAACACCCGATCAGGTTCATCAGCGTGGTCTTGCCGCTGCCGGAGGGGCCCATGATAGCCAGGTATTCCCCCTCCTCCACGTCAAGGTTCACGTTTTTCAGGATATGTGCCACGGACTTCCCCATGGGGTAGTCCTTGCATATATCGCGCATTTCCAAAATCATGCTCAGCCCTCCATCGGCGGAATGACCGCTGACGCGGAGGCGGCCGCGCCGCCGGGAATCACGGCTGCGGTGCCGCCGTCGTCCGTGACGGTGTCGTTCTCAGCGGGCATATCGCCGCCGTCCATGCCGTCCATGGGCACGTTTTCGTCGGTTTTTTCACCGCCGCCCTCGGGGTATACCTCGCCGCCGCTGGCGCTGGGGTCAAAGGTGGCGTCGTCATAGGTGATGCACGTCATGCCCGCCTTCAGGCTGTCGTCGGGATAGGCGATATAGTCCTCCGCCGTCAGGCCGTCCGTCACGGGATAGGTGTCCGTCTCCGTGTTGTACTCGCCCAGGGTGATGCTCCGCTTCTCCAGCTTGCCCTTGCTGTTCTGAGCCCACACCCAGGGCTTGCCCTCGGCGTCGTTGATGAAGTAGCTGGGCAGGTTGATCAGGCTTTCGTCCTGGGTGTCCTCCTGACCGTAGTCCGGCTCTATGTACACGTGCTGGCCCATCAGCAGCCCCTCGCCGTCGCCCTCCAGCGTCACATAGAAGGGGTACTTGCTGGACATGGCCGTGTCGCTGTCGCCGTAGTCGCTGCGGCTCTGCTGGGCGTTGTTCCAGTCGATGGAGCTGATGCTGCCCTTCCACGTCTGGTCGCTGACCCGGGAACGGATGACAACCGCCGTGCCCTCGGTCAGCACGCTGGCGTTGTTTTCATTCACATAGCCCTTGATGCGGAAGCCGCCCGTCTCCACGATGGTCATGAACGGCAGGGCGTTGCCGGAGTTGTCCGTGCCGCCGTCCGGGTTCAGGGACTGCACCTCGCCGTCCACCGGGGACTTGACGGTGCTGTCGGCGGTGTTGGCCTTCAGCTTCTCAATGTCCTTTTTCTTGGTGGCGATGTTGGCCTTCGTCTCCAGCACCTTCACGTTCTGCTCCCGCAGATCCAGGGCGTACTGCCGCTTGGTGGCGTCGTCATAGGTGCTGTCCATCAGCTTCTGTATACGCTCCAGCTCCGCCTGCTGGTCCTCCAGCGTGGCGTTCAGCTGCTCCAGCTCCAGCTGGGCCATCTCCAGGTCGGTGCGGATCTGGCTGAGGTCATAGGTCAGCAGCACGTCGCCCTTTTTCACGCTGTCGCCCACCTTCACCTTGATGGTGTCGATGGTCATGGCGTCGTTTTTCTTGATGGTCGTCTCGCCCAGCGGGCTGACGATGCCCGCGAACCGGTCCGCCAGACCTACGGACCCCAGCCCGCAGATCATAGACACCGACTGCACGGAGGCCTCGCCCTCCGCTGCGCCGCAGCCGGACACACAGCCCAGCAGCATCACCAGCGCCAGTACAAAAGCCGCTTTTTTCATGTCGTGTTCTCCTTTTTCCTTCCCGCGCGCCCGCGGGATGATTTGCCTATTTACTTAGACGGCAGAAATTGTCATTCCGTTCCGCCGCTGCCCCCGACAATATCATATCATGCGCCTGGCCCTCAAAATGTGAATAAATCGTGAACACACGCTTAAGACCTTACTAAGGTTCCGTATCAAAACGGTGGCAAAACGCCCCGCGGAATATTGACAGCGTGCGGGGGAGTGTCCTATTATTATGGTGTGCCGTGTCCATCCCGGACATCTTACCGGTGTACGGGCGCCTTTCGGCGGACACGGCCCGCGTACGATACCACCGGCAGGAGGTTTTGCCATGAACAAAAAACGTATCCGCCAGATGGATCTGGCCCTGCGCCGCCGCCTTTCCGACCGTCCCGCCGCGGACTATTTTGCTCCCGGGGACGCCCTGCTCCGCGCCCTCGAGACCGAGGGCTATATGCAGCGCTTTGCCGGGCTGTTCAGCGGCGCGCGCCTCCGCTGCGCCGACGTGCTGGCCCTCTGCCGCCCGGAGCTGGAGACGCTGTGCCCCGGCGAACCGTCCGAGGGCTGGCTGGCCTATGCCTACGACTATGCCCGCCGCCTGCTCTACCCGGAAAAGACCGATGCGGAGCCCTTCGCCCCCGGTGCGGTGTTCCTGCTGTCGGTGCTGCAGGTGCTGTTCGCCGCCGAGGCGGAGCTGCTGCCCCACGACCCGGCCTGGACCTTCGATTTCCTGACCGATGATGAGCTGGCCGGCAGTCCCTGTGCCCCGTCCTATCAGCGCTTCCTGCGCCTGTGGAGGCGGGAGTTCGTCTATGAGCTGATGCGTTTGGGCCTGGAGGTCACGCCCTACCGCACCCTTGAGCATATCGCCGGTGTCCACCACCTCGCCGTCACCGCCGCCCGCGCCCTGCGGAAAAGCGGCGTGGCCGTGGACGTGGCCCTGGTCTCCGGCGCCGCCGCCGGCCACGATCTGGGCAAGTTCGGCTGCCGCCCCGGCGAGCGCGTGCCCTACCTGCACTATTTCTACACCGACCAGTGGTTCCGCCGCCGCCGGATGACCGATATCGGCCACGTGGCCGCCAACCACTCCGTCTGGGACCTGGAGCCCGACTACCTCTCCGTGGAGGCGCTGCTGCTGATCTACGCCGACTTCCGCGTCAAGCAGCTCCACGATGCGCAGGGCCGGGAGATCACACGTATCTCCACCCTGGCTCAGGCCTTTCAGGTGATCCTGGATAAGCTGGATGACGTGGACGGCGAGAAGCAGAAGCGCTATACCCGGGTCTACGCCCGGCTGGAGGACTTCGAGCAGTTCATGGTCAGCCGCGGCGTGGATGTCACCATGTCCGGCGGCGATACGCCCCCGCTGCCGGAGAAGCACACCGCCCTTATGACCGACGACGAGGCCCTCCGCGCCCTGACGCTCCGCTGCGTGGGCCACAATATGGAGCTGATGCATCGCCTCACCGATCAGCGCAGCTTCGCCCGTCTGCTGGAGGAGGCCCGCGGCGAGACGGATTGGCGCCGTCTCCGCGCTTATCTGGCGGTGATGGAGTCCTACTCCCTCTATCTGCATATCCCACAGAAGGTCCAGACCCTGACGTTCCTCTACGAGCTGCTGATGCACCGCGAGGGCGATATCCGCCGTCAGGCGGCGGCGCTGCTGGGCGAGATCATCGCTGGTTTCCACGCCGGCTACGCCAAGGAGCGCCCCGCCGACATCCGCCCGGGCCCCCGGGCCATCACCGACGTGGACCAGTGGAGGCTCTATCTGGACAAGATACTGTATCCCGACCATAAGCTCATGCCCCAGCACCGCCGCTGGATCGGCTATACCCTGAAATTCGCTGTCGGCTCCCTGCTGAGCCACTGCCCCGGCCGGGAGGAGCGCTTCCTGACCCCGGTGTTCGCCTACTACCGCAGGCCGGAGGATCTGGACGACTACACCGCCTTCCAGCTGCTGGATACCGCCGCCGCCCTGCCGGATACGGCCTATACGGCCAGCCGCGCCCGGCAGATGACGGACTTTGCCGCCGCCCTGTCCCTGCGTAAGGACCTGACCATCCGCATGGCCGCCGTGCTGTTGCTGGACCGTCTCGCCCGCCTGTACCCGGAGGACGGCCGCGCGCTGGAGGCCGTGACCGCCGTCCCCGACGGCGACAGCGGCACCCTGCGCTATCTCAAGCAGGATGTGCTCTCTCAGGGCGCGCCCCTTCTTCTGCCGGAGGACGTGGTCTCCGAGATCTTCCTGGACAACCTGAAGACCGCCACGCCGTGGATCACCAAGCAGGGCAACCTGCGCCTGCTGACGGACTTTGCCCGCAGCGGCAAAAGCCCCGCCCTCCATATCGCCACCCACCTGTCCAATCTCATCAAGGTCAGCGACCGCGTCACCGTCCGCCACAGCGCCGGCAACGCCCTGCTGGCCCTGGCGCCCCGCCTGACGGCCGACCAGCGCAACGAGGTGGCGGTGGAGCTGTGCCGCGGCCTGGAGCTGGGCCAGCAGGAGTTCACCAAGTATATCCCCGACTACCTGGGCCGTTTTGCCCTGTGGCTGCCCCCGGCGGAGCTGGATGAGGTGCTGGACGACCTCCGCGTGAACCTCAGCTCCTCCGACAGCCGCGTTACCGCCTCCGTGCTGGATACCGTGGGCGTCATCTATGAGGCGTACGATGCCTATCGCTCCCGCTTCCCGGAGACGGACGACGCCTACCGCCGCCGCCGTGAACGGCTGCTGGGCCTGCTGATGCGGGGCCTCAGCGGCATTGACGGCGCCACCCGGCAGGAGGCCCTGTTCGTGTTGGGCCGCCGGGTCTTCGGCTCCGGAGAGCTGGGCCGCCACGAAAAGCGCCGCGCCTTTATGCTCACCCAGCGCAAGCTGCTCTCCGCCCAGGACGAATTCCCCGGCGAGGGCCTGACGTTCTACTACCGGGCCGCCATGCTGGGCAAGCTCTACCGCTTCATCACCGAGGAGCGCCTGTTCCACAAGGGCTTTGACTTCGGCGCGCCCCGCCCCGTGGCCTTCTTCCCCGGTACCTTCGACCCCTTCACTCTGTCCCACAAGGGCATCGTCCGGGCCATCCGCGACCAGGGCTTCGAGGTCCTGCTGGCCATTGACGAGTTCTCCTGGTCCAAAAAGACCCAGCCCTACCGCCTGCGCCGGCGCATCGCCGCCATGGCCGTGGCCGACGTGTTCCACGTCAGCATTTTCCCGGAGGACTTCCCGGTGAACATCGCCAACCCGGAGAACCTCCACGAGCTGCGCGCCGCCTTCCCGGGCCGCAGTGTGTCCATCGTGGTGGGCAGCGACGTGGTGCTCCACGCCTCGTCCTACAAAAAGCCCGTCACGCCGGACTCCATCCACACCTTCGACCACGTGGTCTTCCGCCGCACCGAGCCGGACGCCGAGCCGGCGGATTACAGCTGCATCACCGGCAAGGTGCTGGAGCTGACGCTCCCGCCCCAGCTGGAGGAGATCAGCTCTACCCGCATCCGCGAGGCGGTGGATGCCAACCGCGACATCTCCAACCTCATCGATCCCACGGTGCAGGAGTTCATCTATCGCCGCGGCCTGTACCTCCGCGAGCCCCAGGACAAGCCCGTTCTCCGCACCGAGGACCTGAGCTTCCTGCCCGCCTCGCCGGAGACGGCGGAGAAATTCCTTCGCACCATGCTCTCCGTGCCCACCGCCGCGGCGCTGCGGACGCAGATCGAGAGCCGCGGCGACGACGTGATGGTCTGCCGGGACACCGACGGCACCATTCTGGGCGCGGCCAGCTACGCCTGCCTGGACTCCGCCCGCCTCTTCGCCCGCCTGGGCGACCCGGCCCTCTCCGGTCTGGTCCGCCAGAACGCCGGCGGCCGCACCCTGCTCATCAGCGGGCTGTTCGTGCCCCGGGGCGAGCGCCAGAGCGACCTCTGCCAGCTGCTCATCACCGAGGTGCTGACCCTGGCTCTCAGCCGTGAGTTCACCTATGCCCTCTACCTTCCCCTGGAGGGCGCCGTCTCCGGCTATGGCCGCCAGCTGCTGACGCTCCAGGGCTTCGTCCCGGCTGGTGACAGCACGGACGCCCTGGCCGTGGATATGCGCTGCCCCATCGTCCTCAGCCGCAACGTGGACACCGCGGTGAAGGCGCCCTTCAGCTCCTCGCCCCGGGTGCTTGCCGCCATCGCCGCCGCCCACCGCCGCCTGCAGGCGGCGCTGACAAAGCTGCAGCCCGGATCTCTGGTGCTCAGCCTGTCCGCCGGCGTCATCTACCACCGGCTGCTCCAGCGTATCACCGGCCGCAACGGCGTCCCCGCGGAGCCCACCACGCCCCGCGTCCTCGGCCCGGATATCTGCGTCCCCTACGGCAAGATCCTCCGCGGCGTGGCCGTACCCAACACCGTCACCAAGACCCTGCGTACCGACAAGGTCTACGAGCCGGACCTCAGCACCTATTCCATCGAGGCCTACCCGGACTACTCGCCCCTGCCCGACCAGGTCCGCACCATCCACGCCTTTGCCCGCCCCGTCATTCTCGTGGACGATATGCTCCACGACGGCAAGCGTATCCGCCGCCTGGCCCCGCTGCTCGCCGAGACGAACACCCCCGTGGACCAGGTGCTGGTGGGCTACCTCACCGGCATGGGCCGCGATCTGATGGAGCAGCTGGGCTACGACGTGGACGCCATCTACTACCTGCCCAACCTGCGCCTGCGCTTCGTCGAGTCCACGCTCTATCCCTTCATCGGCGGCGATACCGTCCGCCGCAGCGAGGCCCTGCCCGGCGGCCTGCAGCCCGCCGTCAACCGCATCCTGCCCTACGCCGCCCCCGAGTACACCGGCATGGACGACGAGACCGCCTGGGAGCTCTCCCTCTGCTGCCTCGAAAACGCCCGCGATATCCTCCTGGCCCTCGAGACCGAGTTCCGTTCCCTCTACGCCCGCAACCTCACCCTCAGCCGTCTCGGCGAAGCGGTCATCCTGCCCCTCTGTCCCGACAAGGGCGGCTGCATGACCTACGATCTCTCCCGCGCCGCCAGCACGTATCTTGAGGGAGATATAGAACTCCTGAAACGTATGCGCCCCAGATAAAGGCACATCTTTTGCGCCAATACTTCGTTGCGTCGGCTTGACGTACACACGGTACGCCTGCGCCTCCGCGCCTCGTCTTGACACAAAATCTGAACCTTTATCAAGACTGTGC
>ERZ1027010.679-NODE-679-length-13096-cov-5.177747_pt1 | contig 13096 bp, 8 predicted proteins | sample MGYA00519448_ERZ1027010 | MGnify/ENA primary metagenome ERZ1027010 (study PRJEB26926, sample SAMN06164694) | human gut metagenome | biome: ENVO:00009003; feature: ENVO:2100002; material: ENVO:00002003 | host: Homo sapiens | place: USA | collected 2012 ... | reverse complement strand
TCACTGATATATGAAGAACGCTTTTCGTTATCTATTCAATTTTCTTTGCAAATTTTAAGCCTGTCTAAAATTTTTGTCATTTAAGAATGCAAAATTTCCGTGAACACAAGTTCCCTTAGCATATTACGATTGCGGCATTATTCCGTTGTTCTTTATGCGCTTTTTGGAAAGATAATCCACCGTGTATGTCTTTTGAAGAAGCGCATCGCCCATATACTTTTCGTTGCGCAGTATCTTTGCAACCGTGCTTGTGTGCCAACGAGGATTTCCCGCGCCGGTAAGTATTCCGTCACGCTCCAGACCGGCGGAGATTTTATCTATGCTGTAACCGTCAAGGTATTCACGGTAAATTCTCCGCACCGCCTCTGCCTGCTCCGGGTCAATTACAAGCCTGCCGTTCTCGTCTTTGGTGTAGCCAAGAAAACGGCTGTGGTTGACCTGCACTTCCCCACGCCGATAGCAAAACTGCAAGCCGAGTTTCACATTCTGGCTAAGCGACTGCGATTCCTGTTGCGCCAGCGAAGCCATGATGGTGATAAGAACTTCACCCTTAGCATCCATCGTGTTAATGGACTCCTTTTCAAACAGAACAGGAATGTTCATGTCTTTGAGCTGTCGGATGTATTTCAGACAATCCAGTGTGTTTCTGGCAAAACGGCTGATGGATTTGGTAATAATCATACGATGCCGTTTACTCTGATTTACATTGTTTGACGTATAAAAACCTCCATCTTGTCAATCCGAGATGGAGGTTCCTTGATGCTACGGCAAAAGGGTATAGTGATACCACGGTCAGGAGAAATCTCCATCTCATGTGTGCCACCGACCTTTCCGGTTGCCGGGAGCAATATATTTAATTGAAAAGTCACGTCTGCACTGGAAAGCTGTCTGCGCAAACCGCTGAAGTGATTAATATAGGAAATGAATGAGTGAAATTATGTTGCTGTATCGCTGAACAGAAATTTGCGATGACAAACACAAATTTGACAAACGAAAAGCTCTGTGATATACTTGTTAAAGTGTGTATCTATATTCAGATGCGTTTTTCACTTCCTATGACTTAAGTATATAGGAAAAGCAGATTTTTATTGCATTTGATAAAGAAGATACATTTTATGATGTGACACGTGACATTGTCCATTCGACTAAGATTATTGAACTTCATGAAAACGGAGGAGAATTATTTGGATGGTCGTGGGCAAAGAAAGCAGCAAGAGAGAAACACATTGCTACAGAAACCGGTGTGATTGAAGAGTCATAATAAATGGAGGAACCGAATGCGTATTAGTTATAACCCGTTATGGAAAATGCTTATTGATAGGGGCATGAATAAAAAAGAACTGAGAGAACTTAGTGGAATCAGTACTGCATCAATGGCAAAGCTGGGTAAGGGAGACAATATTACTACAGATGTGCTTTTGAGAATATGCACGGCATTGAATTGTCAGATTAGTGATATTTTAGAGACTTTGCCTGATGAAGAAACTAAGAATAACGAAGATTAAAATTCGTTAGGAGGATTTGGATGGGGCGAAATAACAAAGCAGCTCTACAGGCAGCAAGCCCATATAATGCTGCCATAACAAGAGAACAATTTTTATTTTATGAAGTGCGAACTACTGCCAAGTTGATTCACGAAGGATGTAACCATGAAGAAGTAGTAGAACGTATCGTTTCAGATAATTTATTTCAATATCCGACAGAAAAGTCGGTGAGAAAGATGGCACTTTCCTGCCTGAGAAGACTGGATGCCCTTGAGGATAATTCTCTGGTGGAGGCAATCGCAACACAACCGTCTGATGTGGCAAAGCAGATATGTCTGTACGCCATGATGAAACAGTACCGATTGATTTGGGATTTTATGATTACAGTCATCGGTGAGAAGTACAGATTATCGGACACTACTTTCGGTAAAATAGACTTGAACAGCTATTTTCTGCGCTTGCAGGAGCAGGATGACCGGGTGGCAACATGGAGCGATTCCACAGTTACGAAGTTGAAACAGGTCATTGCAAAGACGCTGGTGGAGAATGAGTATATCGATAGCATTAGAGCGACAAAGCTCAACCCGGTATGGCTTCATCCGGTGCTTGAGAATGCAATCCGTGAAAATGGTGATGAGATTGCTCTTTCTGCATTCAATTGCTTTTCGTAAGGAGGTAGGCCCAAGTGAGTGAATTGAAAGAAAGACTAGATAACCTCAGAGCCTTGATGCAGGAACCGGAGTTTCTTGAAGGCAAAGGTTTAAGCAATGAAGTAAATATACGAATCTTCTGTTATGACCCATCAGATGAGATGATGGTCAGACACTTTATCGAGCAGATTATGACAGATCAGTCAATGAACTGTCACCTGATAGAACATAACTTATATGAAGTGTTTCTTTCCATCTGTGAAGATAAGCGCATCGCAAAAACAATACCTGCGATGGAAGAGAAAAAAGGTAAAGAATTTATTAGAGACCAGATGAGCCGTATGGCTAATAATACAGCTTTTGTAAATAAGATGAAATATGAACCACATGAAGCTGGTGACGTACTTGTCATCACAGGAGTGGGAGATGCATTTCCGTTTATCAGAGTCCACGACCTGTTAAATGCGATGCAGCCAGAATTTCCAGATGTTCCGATTCTGGTGTTCTATCCGGGCAATTATGATGGCCGTGATGTGCAGCTTTTCAATCGCCTGAAGAAAAATCCTTACTACCGAGCTTTCAATGTGATTTAAGGAGGAACAGCAATGGTTATTGAACAATTATTCCAAGAGGATATTAATCGTAAAATCAATGGCGTCGTTAAAGTAGACCAAGATGCTACTGATGTTCTTGTTCAGGAATTGGACGAGTATGTCATCACCAGAGATTTGAAGAAGCACTTCATTACTTTCTTTAATAACTATGGAGAGTCCTTTCATGAAGGCACTGCAGATATTGGTGTCTGGATTTCCGGTTTCTTTGGAAGTGGTAAATCCCACTTCCTGAAAATGCTCTCCTACCTGCTTGCTAATCAGGAGGTACAGGGTGTTCGTACAGTAGAACGATTTCGTAAAAAATTTGAGGATGATCCGGCAACATTCATGTTGATTGATTCCGTTACTAAGGGTCATACGGATACTATCCTTTTCAATATCGATATTGAGGGTTCCATCAACAAGGACAAGACTGCTGTTCTTCGTGTTTTTGCAAAGATGTTTTATAACCACCTTGGTTTCTATGGAGAGAATCTTAAGGTGGCAAAGCTGGAGCAGTTCATCGAAAAGCGTGGCATGACAGCAGAGTTCCGTCGTGTATTTGAGGAGAAAAATGGTGGTCCATGGCTTGAGTCAAGAGATGCCTTTGCTTTCTTTGAAGACGATGTTGTTGATACATTGAAAGAGGTTCTCGGTATGAGCGAGGATGCTGCACGTAACTGGTTTAATGGAACCGAGACCGTAGAGACCAGCATCGCACAGCTTGTTTCTGAGATGAAAGACTATGTGGACAATAAGACGGATGACTTCCGTTTGCTATTTATGGTCGATGAGGTTGGTCAGTATGTAGGCGGCGATACAGACCTTCTTATTAACCTGCAGTCTCTTGTTGAGAAAATCGGCAGTGAGTGCGGCGGTAAGATTTGGGTTGTTTGTACCGGTCAGGAAGCTATCGATGAAATCATCAAGGCTCGTGAAAATGAGTTTTCTCGTATTCAGGCCCGTTTCAAGACCAGACTTTCGCTGACTTCTTCTTCCGCAGATGAAGTTATCCAGAAACGTATTTTGAAGAAAAAGCCTGAAGTGGAACCGGCATTGGAACGGGTATATAGCCAGAATGATTCCGTTCTTCGTAATCTGTTCAGCTTTACTGATGCAATGTTGGACATTAAGGGATACACCGGCCCGCAGGATTTTGTCAGAAACTTCCCGTTCGTACCTTACCAGTTCATTATCATGCAGAAAGTATTTGCTGAAATCCGTAAACATGGTAACTCCGGTAAGCATCTTTCCGGTGGCGAGCGTTCGATGCTTTCAGGATTCCAGGAAGCAGCACAGAAGATTCAGGATAAGGACGAGTATGCACTGGCACCGTTCTACCTGTTCTACGATACCGTACATACATTCCTTGACAGTTCTATTCGTCGTGTTATTGAGCGTTGCCAGAAGGCAGCAGATAACGGAGATGGCATTGAGCAGCAGGATGTGGACGTATTAAAGCTCTTGTACCTTATTCGTTATGTCGATGATATTCCGGCTAATCTTGACAACATCGTAATCCTTATGGCCAATGATATCCGTCTGGATAAGATTACGATGCGTGAAAAGATATGTGGCAGTCTCGACCGTCTGCTTAGCCAGAACTATATCGGAAGAACCGGTGACACTTATAATTTCCTGACTGATGAAGAGCAGGATATTCAAAGAGACATTTACAAAAATACTCAGGTCGATACCTCTGCAATCGTGGAGCGTATCGGTCAGATGATTTTTGCTGATATTTATACAACAAAGAAATATCGTCACGGAAAGTACGATTTTCCATTTGACCAGATGGTAGACACTACAAGCATTGGTGCGGTAACAGGGGGAATGAGACTTCGCATCATGACGGTAGCAACAGACACTGTCGAGAAGAGTGAACTTCGTCTTATGACAGAATCTAAGAATCAGGCGATCGTTGTACTTGCTGAAACACCATATTACGAGTCATTGGAAAAAGCAATGAAAGTGCGTAAATATGTAAAGCAGCATAATGTAGCACAGCTACCGAAGTCCGTACAGGACATCATTCGAAATCATCAGGATGAGGCTAACAAGTATGAAGCATCTGCAGAGGAAGATTTGAAGAAGGCTATCATCGGTGCTGAATTCTATGTGGACGGAGAGCATATCGAGATTAAGGGCGGCGATGCCAAGAGCAAGCTGGATCAAGCACTGGAATATTTAGTTACTCATGTTTATAGTGAACTTGGTCTTATTACAAAGAATGCAGATACAGACGATGATATATTGGCAGTACTGCAGGGTGAACATCTGAACGGTGTTATAGCTGGTCTTGAAGCAAACCATGATGCAGCTGTGAAGATGGAAGAGTATCTTGAGATGCAGTACGCAAAAAATCTTCCTACTTCGATGGCAGATGTACAGAGCCGCTATCAGGCGATCCCTTATGGATGGAAGGAAATCGACATTGCGGTTGTGGCTGCGATGCTGATTTACGACCAGAAGGTCACGATTAAGTACGGTGGCGAAACTATCCAGCCGGGTAATCCAAAACTTCCGGACATGCTTCGTAAGAAGAGTGAGATTGGCAGAACAAGCATCTCTAAGCGTCAGATCATTACGGCAACTAAAATGCGTGCCGTCAAAGAATTGCTGCGTGAATACTTCGATGTAATGGACGTACCGGATGATGAAGACGGACTCGTTAGATATATTGTTGAGAAGTTTGAAGAACAGAAGGCACACTATGAGGAGCTGAATGAACGTTATGAGGGTCATAAATATCCTGACCACCACCTTGTGACGAAAGCTCTCAGCCTAATGGAAAGCGTGCTTTCTCAGCGTAAGGATAATACAGCTCTGATTGACAGACTTCTGAAGGAGAAAGACAGCCTCCTTGATAATAAGGATGACATGCAGAGCGTTGAAGGTTTCTTCAAGAATCAGGTGCAGGTATTCGATGCAGCAGTTCGTATGGAAGCAGAGCTGAGAAATGACCTCTCTTATCTTCAGAAGGAAGAGGAGGCAAATCAGGCACTGAATCAGATTCGTAAGATTACCGTAGGGGATGCCGGACAGAGTAGCGTTTATAAGAGAATCCCTGAACTGAACGGATTGATGGATACTGTTCGTGAGGGTCACGGAAGGCTTCTTGAAGCAAAGCGTGCAGAGATTCTTGAAATCATCCGTCAGTGCTTGTCAGAAATCCATACTCTTGCCGGTGATGTTTATGATGCCAGAGCAATATCTGAGCGTGCAGATAAATTCTTTGATCAGCAGAAAGCAAGAGTGGCAGAGCTGGAAAGCCTGCAGCTTCTTGATGGTCTGGTACCTCAGATGTGGGGATATAAGGATGACACAGTCGATAAAATCGATGGTATCGTTCATCCAAAGCCTCCGGTTGCACCAACCGTCAAACCGAATGAAGGTGGAGCAGTAACTCCTCCGGCTCCGAAGAAGGTTATCAAGAATGTATACCGTCAGGCGGCATTCCCTTCTAAGACTTTGGAAAGTCAGGAAGATATCGATGCCTATGTTGAACGAATGAGAGCGTACCTCACTGCAATGATGAAGGATTGCGACGGAATCAAATTAAGCTAAGGAGACCGTTATGAACAAGAATGCGATAAAAAAATTCGCCACTGAAGCTCGCCGGGAATTAATCTCCCGTGTGAGCCAGAGAGCGTTGAAATACGGTATTTCCGATAAAGAGGTCGGAAATCCAAATGACGATAGTGTGGGTGGGCATTTGCTTTCTTCTACCGAGAAGAAACAGAGAGCTGCCTTGATTGCGCAGATTAAAGAAAAAGGATACGAGCAGGTTATGGAGGAGGTTGCCTACACTTGGTTCAACCGCTTCTCTGCCCTGCGTTTTATGGAGGTCAACGGCTACCTCCCATCCCATGTGCGTGTGTTCACGGACGAGGAAAACAACTTCAAGCCGCAGATTATCTCCGAAGCCATTCATCTGGAGCTGGACGGACTTGATATGGAGAAAGTCTACGCCTATAAGGAAGCCAATGACAATGATGAATTGTATAAGTATCTTCTGATCACGCAGTGCAATGCTCTCAATAGTGTGCTTCCGGGTATGTTTCAGAAAATTGCTGACTATACCGAGCTTCTGTTCCCGGACAACCTCCTTCGTGAAGGTAGTGTGATTCAGCAGATGATTGAGCTGATACCGGAGGATGATTGGAAGGATGCTGTCCAGATTATCGGCTGGCTGTATCAGTATTACAACAGTGAGAAAAAAGATGATGTTTTCGCCGCTCTGAAAAAGAATGTGAAAATCACAAAAGAAAACATCCCTGCAGCAACCCAGCTTTTCACACCGGACTGGATCGTTCGTTACATGGTCGAGAACTCTCTTGGCCGTTTGTGGCTGGAGGGACATCCGGATGTGAAAGAACAGCTTCTTCCTACCGAGGAAGAACAGTCTGCCTATGTTGCCGGAAACCGTGACCCGGAAGATACCAAATGGCACTACTATCTGGAAGAAGCCGAGCAGGAACCGGAAGTGCAGGCAAAGCTTGCCGAGATTCGTAAGGAATACGCCGCACTGACACCGGAGCAGCTGAAAGTGATTGACCCTTGCTCCGGTTCCGGTCATATCCTTGCGTATATGTTCGATGTGCTGATGAAGATCTATGAATCCTACGGTTATACCACCCGTGAAGCAGTGGCAAGCATTGTGGAGAACAATCTGTACGGCTTGGATATTGATGACCGTGCGGCACAGCTGGCTTATTTTGCGGTAATGATGAAAGCCCGTCAATATGACCGCCGCTTCTTCAGCCGTGGTATTCAGCCCCATGTATATGCCATTGCGGAGAGTAACCATGTGGATTCGTTTGCGTTGGAGTATTTCTGCAATGGTGATACCAAGCTGAAAAAAGCCATGGACACCATCATCAGCGAACTGCATGATGCAAAGGAATACGGTTCGATTATCACGGTTAGCCAGCAGGAGTGGTCTGCTTTGTATGACCGCTTTGCAGAGATTACGGAAGATATAAATATGTCCCGTGAGACAGCATTGAGAGAATTATTGCCGTTGGTGCAGGTGGCAGAAGCACTGGTACAGAAGTACGATGCGGTTGTGACGAATCCGCCGTATATGGGGGCATCTAATATGAACCCGAAGTTGAATGAGTTTATTAAAAATAATTACGCAGATTATAAGAGCGATTTTTTCTCTGCGTTTGTTATTCATGCTTCACAAATGACAAAACAGAGTGGTTACTGTGGATTTTTTACACCTTATGTATGGATGTTCATTCAGAGTTATGAAAAAATGCGTAATTACTTGTATAACCAAGCAACCATTGAAACATTGATTCAGTTTGAATATTCTGCATTTGAAGAAGCAACAGTTCCTGTATGTACTTTTGCTTTTCAGAATCGCCATGTACAGAAAAAAGGATGCTATTTGCGTTTAGTAGACTTCCGTGGCGGTATGGAAGTCCAACGACAAAAAACGCTGGAAGCAATCGAAAATCATGATTGCGGATTCTACTATGAGCAAGGCACAGACAATTTCTCCAAAATTCCTGGCTCGCCGGTGGCGTATTGGTGGGGCAACTTCAAAATTTTTTCCCTGCCAAAGATTCGAGATTTCTATGAATCTGCCGGAAGAAATAAAACGCACAACAATGAGCTTTATACAAGAAACTGGTGGGAAATATCTGATACAGACAGGTGGCAGCCGTATGCAAATGGGGGCATTTTTAGGCGTTGGGCAGGAAACGATCTTGATGTTGTTGATTGGTCTTCAACGGCAAAAGAATTTTATGCCAGTCACGGCGGTCTTTATAATCAAAAATACTGTGGTAAAAGAGGCGTTTGTTGGAATCTAATTACATCCTATAAAAATGGTTTCAGAATTAAACATGAAGAACACCATTATAGTTCAGGTGCGCCTACAATTATTGCACAGAAGGACAACTTTGATTTCTGGCTTCTTGCTTTTTTGAACAGTATTGTGGCATCTACTCTTTTGAGTATGTATAATCCTACGCTTAATACAACTGTTGGGGATGTCCTCGATTTGCCTGTGCAGCTAAAGTCAAATGAGTTAATTGAGGCTGTTTCAGAAGAAACGGTAAAACTTTCCCAAGTTGATTGGGATTCCTATGAAACCTCGTGGGATTTCAAGCGTAGTCCGCTGGTTTAGCAGTTACCGATGAATATAGTTTTTGAAAATAACAAAATTAATATTGAAAGGTAGGTGTCGCAAAATGATTTATACTCTTACGCATTTCGACACGCCGCTTATTGAGTTTTCGGCTGAAAACAAGGCAGAGGCAGGCGTTAAAATAATAAAGATACACGATGAAAACAGAGAATTATTCCCACTTGATTTAGCGGAAGTGTCGGCAGATGCCGTCGAATCATGGATAAAGCACCGTTCTATTCCGAAAAATCGTGCTTATGTTGACACTCTGCTGTCTACAATGGGGTTAAGTATAAACCGTCCGTTTGATATTATTCGCGTGTCAAGCGGTCTGAGTCTAAACGACTGTTATTGGCTTAAATCCGAAAGCAATAATAATGATTTTGACAGAGTAAATTTGTACGATAACAGCTTCAACCGTGTTTTGGGGCAAATAGCATTTACCGGATACGGAAGCGGTAATGCTTCGAGACTTACATCAAGCCCTGAATTTACAACGAACGGTATACTGCCCAAATGCTGGCGCAGGGAAAAAGGCAAAATTCTTTTATACAAAGGCGGAACACAAGGTGCATCCAACACCGGCAACGAGCCCTATTCGGAATTTTATGCTTATCAAATAGGTAAAATTCTCGACGTTGATGCTATACCGTATAGTATTTCAAAGTGGAAAGGTATATTGTGTTCAACCTGCGAATTGTTTACAAGCAAGGATGTTTCATTTGTACCGGTGGGAAGAATCGTTCGTTCCGGAGGAATGAAGGCGGTAAGAGATTATTATAAAAACTTAGGTGCTGAATTTGAGAAAGCATTAAACGATATGATTATCTTTGACGCGTTGATTTTTAACACGGACAGACATTACGGCAATTTCGGATTTCTTATTGACAGTCATACAAACAAAATTATAGCTCCGGCACCTCTGTTTGACCACGGAAACAGCTTGTTTAACCTTGTCGGCACAGACGCACTTAAAAGCAAAGAAAGCTTTTGGAAATACGCTAAAACACAGCTACCGTGTGTATATGACGATTTCGTATCGGAGGCAAAAAAAGTTTTAACGCACGATAATCGAAACGCAGTCAGAAAGTTATTGAACTTTAAGTTGCCTAAACACAGCAGGTATAATCTTGACAAAGACAGAGTGAAACTGATTGAATATGCCGTAAGCAAGAGGGCGGCGGAACTTTTGGAGGAATAATTGATATGGGAAAACTGATTTCCGATAAATACGCTGCTTGGAAGCAGGAATGCGAAGACCGCTTTCTGCAGCTCAAAAAGAACGAAGAAGAACTCAACCGCATTTTTATTGACATTTACGGCTTGCAGGACGAATTGACGCCGGATGTGGCGGATAAGGATGTGACCGTGCATCGTGTGTTTGACAGCAAGGATGATGTACCGGAATCCATGAATGGCAGTAACTATGTCCGCACTATGCGTGACGAGATTGTTTCGCTTATCTCCTACGCCGTGGGCTGTATGTTCGGGCGCTACTCTCTGGATGTGGACGGTCTTGTCTATGCAGGCGGTGAATGGGATAACAGCAAGTATGCTTCTTTTGCTGCGGATAAGGATAATATTATTCCTATCAGCGATGACGAGTATTTTGAAGATGACATCGTCGGTCGTTTTGTGAAGTTCGTAGAAGTAGTGTATGGTAAGGATACGCTGGACGAAAACCTGAAATTCATTGCGGATGCCCTTGGCGGCAAGGGTCAGCCGAAGGATGTGATTCGGAATTATTTCCTGAATGACTTCTACTCCGACCACTGCAAGATTTATCAGAAACGCCCGATATACTGGTTGTTTGACAGCGGCAAGAAGAACGGCTTCAAGTGCTTGATTTATATGCACCGCTATCAGCCGGACACCATTGCCCGTATCCGTACCGATTATGTGCATGAACAGCAGGCTCGTTATCGTACAGCAATTGCTGATCTGGAGACCCGTATTGCAAATGCTTCCACCGGTGAACGAGTAAAGCTGAATAAGCAGCTCAAAACACTGAACGATCAAGCTGTGGAAATTCACGAGTACGAAGAAAAGATTCATCATTTGGCAGACCAGATGATTTCCATTGACCTTGATGATGGTGTGAAGGTGAATTACGCTAAGTTCCAGGATGTGCTGGCGAAGATTAAATAAGGAGGTGGCAGCATGGCCAGTATGGATTTAGAAACAATAATCCGAGATTTGAATAAGCGATTTGCTGCACCGCTGCCGGAGTTTTATAAGCGTCGTATCATATTCTGGTATGATGAGGACAGAGAGTTTGAGGACAAGCTGGATGACATCCAGATAGATAATGCAAAGCTGCTGGTGCTTACAGGTACCAACAATTTTGCAGCCAAGAAGCTACTGAATGTGGATGATACCACCGGTAACTATCTGGTTTACAGTCCGATTTCTTATGAGTCGCAGGAAGATGACTGGCTTTTGAATATCGAACTTTACAGTGAAGAGTTCAGAGCTGATTTGGTGTCTATCTGGATGAATGAGATTGACCTTCCGGCAACGCCTGATTTCCGTAGACTTGTTAAGACCTATAAGAAATTCTTCGGAGCACAGAACAGAAGAGCAACATTTGCAAAACTGAATAAAGGCATCAGCACACCATCGCAGATGCATCTTACTGTTATGGCGGCTATCTGTGGTACCGATGATGCACAGCCTGACAGTATTGTAAAAGCTGTCATCAGCGGTGGAACTGATATGGAAACCAACGAGGTATTCCAAAGCCTTGTAAACTATGGAGCCGAAGCCCCGTTCTGGGCACTTGTAAAGCAGGCTACCGGATACTTTGAGGGCGAAAGTTCTACAATTAACAAGCTGGTAACGCATATCTTGCTTACAGCAACGACCAGAACACTTCGTATGGAGTATCTGTCAGGCCTCGATAGCTTCATTTCCACACCACATCAGGCTTGGTGCTATGACTTCGTATCTGAATGGATCGCACGAGAAAATAGACAGGAACTTGTCGAAATCCTGCGAAACGTAGAAGAAGAGCTTATTCTCAGAAAGCGCTTTAAGCAGGTGCCATTGGATGATTTGGTGGGCATAGAGGTATTTCCTTGTGTGAATGAATGCATCCTGACTCAGATTATGACTGAAATCAGCAATCATATAATCAATGTAGATATGATCATGAACACGGTCGAGAAACGTCGAACGCTGGCGTGGTACGATGATGTGGAATGCTACTATGAGGGTATTCTTCAGGTAGCAAAAATGCAGTCGTTCTTCTTGGAGCATTCCGCAGGCTTCCATACCGTAGAGGCAAGAAATATCTGGAAAGAGTACACAGAAGATTACTACCGTATGGATACCTATTATCGCCACTATCACTTAGCGTTTGGAAAGAGCCTGACAGTGGGCAACGACCATCTGGATGACCTTTTCAAGCAGGTGACCGATAAGGTGGAAGGCCTTTATACACACTGGTTCCTTGGTGAGTTGGGTAACAATTGGTCTGATGCCTGTGCAGATGAGTTGAAGAATTATGGACGCATCATGGAAGTTCCTCAGCAGGAAGACTTCTATAATCAGAAGGTAAAGGACGAGGACAATCGTGTATTCGTCATTATCTCTGATGCGCTTCGATATGAGGTGGCGGCATCTCTGGCAGAGCAGCTCCGTCGTGAGACGCAGAGTAAGGTTTCTCTTGGCTCTTGTGCAGGTATTTTCCCGACCATAACAAAGTTTGGTATGGCCGCATTGCTTCCACATAAGCAGTTATCTGTGGGTGAGCGCAGCAATGGAGACTTGCAGATTCTTGCAGACGGAATGTCTACAGATGCAGGTAACAGAGATAAAGTTCTCAAGGCCACAAACATTAATAGCGTAGCCTTGAAATATAAAGATATTGCACCGATGAAGCGTGCGGAGAGAAGTGCGTTGGTTAAGGGTATGGATGTCGTTTACATCTATCATGACAAGGTGGATGAGGCCAGCCATACTTCTGACAGCATGGTATTCCCGGCATGTGATGATGCAATCGAAGAAATCAAAAATATTGTGAGAATCATCCGTAATGAGTTTAGTGGTACTCGTGTTTACATTACTGCTGACCACGGATTCCTCTATACCTACAGTCCTCTGTCTGAGGATGCCAAGGTGGATAAGACAACACCGAGTGAGCAGGATGTAGAGATTGACCGTCGTTATCTGATTACCCGTAAGGGAGCAACTCCAGACTACTTACTTCCGGTGAAGTTTATGGAT
>ERZ1027010.652-NODE-652-length-13401-cov-4.920201_pt1 | contig 13401 bp, 15 predicted proteins | sample MGYA00519448_ERZ1027010 | MGnify/ENA primary metagenome ERZ1027010 (study PRJEB26926, sample SAMN06164694) | human gut metagenome | biome: ENVO:00009003; feature: ENVO:2100002; material: ENVO:00002003 | host: Homo sapiens | place: USA | collected 2012 ... | reverse complement strand
GCCTCGCTGAACAACTGGATCGCACTCTGCCGAATGGATTCCTGAACATGGAGATCATGCTCAGTCATCTCGGTATCGGCATGGCCTACGATGCTCTGGATGGTCTGGATATCCACGCCCAACGCCTGCATCGGCGATACAATTCCTTTTGTTTAATGGGCCTGTTTGACGGAGCATACAATCAAATTGTCAGGTTTTTGGCAATACTGTCGATTGCGTCAAACAATTTTTTCCCCTCCCCAAAAAATTGGATTTTGGAGTGTTTTTCATTGACCGATTGCGGAATTAGCTGTAAAATCTAAAAAAGAATAGTGGCTGTAGAGTGGGGTACTCTACGATCTGCTCGATCTTTAAGTATTATGATAAGGATTACGCCAATGCGGTGCTGGAACTGCAGGCGGCCGTCCGGTTACAGGGAGCAGGTACTGAAAGCTATCGGGGGTCTTGCTATTGCACTTGCCAATGATGGAAAGCTGGAAGAGGCACAGCAGGAGCTGGATACATTGCAGAAAAAAGGCGCTTCCTCCGGTGACTGTGATCTGGTTGCGGCAGAGATTCTGTCCTTGCAAAAGAACTATGATCAGGCGCTTGCGCTTTACATAAAAGTGTTCAATGAGGTGGAGGACCCGCAGCTCCTGAGCCATGCTTACCTGTCAGCCGCAAATGCAGCGCTGAATCAGGACGATATGGAAAAGGCTGTGCGCATTCTGAAACAGGGATGCCAGAACCTTCCGGAAGGTCAGACTGTGCTTCAAAAGGAGATGCTTGCGGATCTTATGATGCAGCAGGCAGCATCTGACAAAGAAAATGCAGAAGAATACTATGCTGAAGCGCAGCAGCTGCTGGAGGAACTGGTGGACAGCGGCTACGATACTATTGCCACCCGGTTGAATCTGGCAACTGTACTGCAGGCATTGGATCAGTACAGTGAAGCTGAAAAGGTTTTGAAAGATCTGCAGGAGCAGTATCCATCGGATTATCGTTTTGATATGCAGCTGGCCTATCTTCTGATCGACCAGCTCCGCACCAGCGGATGGCTCAAATAAGGAGGGAATACCTGCGTCTACCGGACAGATCTTTTGTGTGGTTGGAATCGTTGGCATGATCGTTTCGGCTGTTGCGGCAGTCGTTTCAGCATGGATCCTGCGCAGGCAGGAAAAAAAGCTGAAGGAACAGATCTGGAACGAGTATCAATAAAAATCAATCGATTAAGGGGTATGAAAAAATGCTGAAAAAACTTAGTGTAACGGCTGTTATTCTTGCAATGTCGGCCATGCTTCTGGTGCCGACTGCATACGCGGTGCAGTCAGTAGACGCACCGGCACAGGTGGCTTTGTGACGATTGACGGCAAGCTGTATCATGTTTCGAAGAATGGCTATGCCATCGATCGGTACGCCAAGGGTTTGCACGAGATCGACGGAGGAATGTACTATGTCAAAGAGGATGGCTCGTTCCTGACGAACAGCGCGGTAGAATACCTTACTTTTGATGCGAATGGCCGCTATACCTCTGGCAATGCAACGCTGGACAGCTATGTGGATCAGGCACTGGCTGCGTGCACAAACTCTGGCATGACGAAGGCGCAAAAGCTGCGCGCCGCCTATTTGTATGTCCGGGATCACGGCGCATACCTTGCCCGTCCGCATCAGGCAAGAGGCACAACGGCTTGGGCAGAAGAGAGCGCTTTGTTCATGTTTGAACACAAAAAGGGCAACTGCTACTGCTTTGCAGGCCAGTTCCTTTATATGGCCCGGCGGCTGGGCTACAATGCCTATGTAGTGTCTGGCGGTGTGGGCCGCAAGGACTCGGACCATGCATGGGTCATGATCTGCGAGAACGGAGTTCCCTATATCTATGATGTGGAACTGGAGTGGGGCTATCGTGCCGGCAGATACGGCCATGCAGAATATAATATGTATAAAATGCCGCTGAATAAAACGGTGTTCAGCTACCAGTTTCCGTGATTGCTGAGGTAGCCGAAAAATGGTGCTGAAACATTTGTACACCCTGCTTGTGGTGCTGGTTGGCTTTGTGATCTTCCGTGCAGACAACATGGGGCAGGCCTTCTCAATGATAGGAGCCATGTTTTCCGGGGGCTCTGCCTCTGCGCAGACAGGGCTGCTGCTGGCGCAGTGTCTGACCCCGCTGACCCTGTTTGCACTGGCGGTTGGCCTTGTGGGCAGTACGCCGGTTTTGCCGCTGGTCTGCCGTAAAGCAGAGCAGCAGACCGGAAGCGTGTATGCATGCCTTCAGGCACTGAGTTATGCAGGGGCGCTGGCGCTTTTGCTGGTGGATATCCTGCATCTGTCGGCTGCATCCTATGTGCCTTTTATCTATTTCCAGTTCTGAGGTGGAAAAATGCAAGTGAAAAAATTAGGATATATCCTGTTTGTGGGGGTCATTGCCACAATTTGCATTTTGCCTGTGGCTGTGATGCCTTGGCAGACGGAAAAAGCGGTGGGCAATGAGCAGCTTGCATCCTTTCCTGAATTACGGAAAGAGGATGGTAGCTTCAATACCGGTATCCTGAATGAGTTTTCGGATTATTTTGCGGATCATTTCGGGCTCCGTCATGAGATGATCACCTTGAACGATCAGCTTACCGGAACTGTGCTCAAAACGCTGGACAGCAGCAGTGTGCTGTTGGGAAAAGACGATTGGCTGTTCTATAAAAGCACCCTTGCGGACTATACCGGCGCAGAACTCTTTACAGCCCGGCAGAGTTATGCGGCCGCTCATGTACTGGGTCTGATGCAGGAATACTGCGAAGAGAACGGCATTGAGTTCTGCTTTACCATCGCACCCAATAAAAATTCCCTGTATGGCGGTCAGATGCCGGCACGATATACGGCAGCCTCCGTACGGAACGCCCAACTGCTTCAGCAGCAGATGGAACAGCAGAATGTCCGGTATGTGGATCTGTTCAAAACACTGTCTGACCACGAAGAGCAGCTGTATTACCGTCGGGACAGCCACTGGAATATGCGGGGCGCACAGCTGGCAGCACAGACTTTGCTGAAAGAACTGAAAGGCTCTGAAGCGGAGTTTGATTCCTGCATCAATGGAAAAACATCCCCGCATACCGGCGATCTGTATGAGATGGTGTACCCTGCCGGAAACGAGACGGAACAGGATACGGCATACGACTTTACCTATCAGTATGACGAAAAATTCCACTCGGCAGATGATATCACGATCCACACGGAAAATTCGGCGGCAGACGAAAGCATTTTTGTATACCGCGATTCCTTTGGCATCAATCTGCATCCTTTTCTGGCACAGAGCTACGGCAATGCCTGTTTCTCCCGGAATATGCCCTACCTTTTGACGGCTGTTACAGAAGAGCATCCCGATGTGCTGCTGGTGGAACTGGTGGAACGCAACCTGAACTGGCTGCTGGAACGCGCCCCGGAAATGCCTGCTCCGGAACGCACGGCAGTCCCGGCAGCAGATACCGGTACAAGTGCGAAGGCACAACGGAAGGACAGCCGAATGGAGGAAACTTTCTGCCTGACAGGCGATCTGAGCGGGCAGCGTGTGGATGACGACTCTCCGATCTACATTCTGGCAGAGACCGGAACCTACGAAGCCTCCCCCTGCGGAGAGGGAACACAGCCGTTTACGGCGTATCTTCCGCAGAATGTGCGGGAGCAGCAACTAAAAGCAGCATTTCTGTCGGACGGTGAATGGGTCTTCTGCGCCCTGGCCGACTGACTGAAAGAATAGAAAGAAGGAACAAACAAAATGAATGTAAACTATAAGATGATGGGTGTAGTGCTCTGCGGTGCGATGCTTCTGGCATCGGGATGCGGGGCAAAAGCAGAAACGACCGCTTCCTCGGCTGTGGAATCTGAATCGGTTTCCGTTGTGGCATTGGAGGCTGCTTCGTCGGAGGCTGTGCCGGAAAGCGAGGCTGTCTCGGAGGCAGTTTCTGAAGCTTCTTCTGCGGTAAGCGAGGCGGCATCGGAGAAACCGGCCGAATCCAAGGCAGAGTCCAAGGCAGAATCCAAGGCCGAGACCGCGGCAAAATCTAAGCCTGCAAAGCAGGAGACGGCTGCTTCCTCCAAAGAAGAAAAGACGGAGCCTGTGGAAAGCAAGCCCGTTACAGAGACTGCTCCGGCAGAAACTGCCAGCCTGGAAACTGCCCTGAAGTATGTGGGTAAAGACGTTTCCAAGCTGTATGCCGCTATTGGCAAGCCGAACAGTTCGGAGTATGCTTCCAGCTGCATCGGTGATGGCGAGGATGGCCTGCTGTATTACAACGGCTTTACTGTGACGACCTACCGTGAAAACGGTAAAGAGACGGTACAGGACGCCTATTAAACATGAAATTCGGCCTCTGGCATTCCACCGGGGGCTGAATCTTTATATGGGAAGATGAGAATGAAACGCCAGAAGATCAAACGATATCGGTTTAGCGTGACGCAGAATACGCGCAGAAGAAGGGCGGCAACGCCGCTGAAAGCCGTCGGTGTAGTACTGGTGTGCCTGTGTCTGCTCACAGGGGTCGCTTTTGGAGTTTACAAAGCGATCCAGAGTAAGACTACGGGGTGGCACGGCGAAGGACTGCATCGCTACTATATCTCGCCGACTACCGGCACCCGTGCGCAGGGGCTGTATGAGATCAACTATAAGCTCTACTATTTTGGCAGCAACAACTTTTTGAAGGTCGGCTGGATTGAAGAGAACGGCTATGTCGGCTATGCCAACGCAGATGGAGAGCTCACCCAGGGCGAAGCGAAGATAGACGGAAAATACTACTATTTCCAACCGGAGACCGGCCAGTTGTACACCGGCTGGATCATGCTGGACGGAGTGCAGTACTGCTTTGACGAAACCGGACATCCGCGCACCGGTACTTATCAGGAGGACGGAAAGGTCTGGGAACTGGATAGCGATGGACGGGTCAAAAACCGACTGAACGGTTGGAAAAAAACGGACGGCGTCCTGAAATACTACGACAACAGCGGCGCACCGGCACAGGGCTGGACAGAGATCGATGGAAAGGATTATTTCTTTGTGGACGGTGTCAGTCAGGCCGGCTGGGTTGAAACGGATGCGGGCACGCGCTATTTGGACGGCAACGGAAATCAGATGACCGGGTGGTGTGTGATCGACGGCCAGCCCTATGCTTTTGGGACAAATGGTGAACTGAAGCAGGGATGGGATCATTCCCATGAAAAAAGCTACTATTTTATCAACGGCGTCAGTCAGTCGGGCACATTCGGGGAGGGCGCACTTAGCAGCAACCTGAACGGCAGCGGCAGTGTTCAGCCGGTTGGGGATCAGTCGCCGGAGGAATCGGCGGCAGAGCAGGAGACCACATCGAAGGCACCGACAGCGCCGGAAACTCCGGCACAGGAACAGCAGGAAGAAGGGACGGAAAATACATGAAAACAACAAGACGTGATTTTCTGTGCCTTTCGGCCATGGCATGCGCATGGCTTCTGACGGGCTGCCAGAACCCCACAGTGGAAGAGCGGGCTGTCAGCTGGCAGCAGCAGGAAGTCAGTGATCCGGTCTCTGAAACCGGACCGATGTGGAATGCAGCACTGGACGACAATGCGGTTCTGCGGGATGGTATCCGCGTTCCCCAGAACTTCGAACTGCCGTTGGAAGGTTCAACAGGCTTTGCAGGGGCGGCTGTGATGCTGCTGTACGAGAGACCGGATGGGGCCAGTACGGTACTGCGCAGACTTGCAGCGGGAGATATGTTTTATATCCGGCAGGAGTCTGGCGCATATTGGCAGGTCTGCCTGCTGGACGGCACCGTGGGCTGGTTGGAAAATGAACTGTGTATGATCAATCTGCCCGATGTTCTGCCTTCCATCGTATACGAAAACCCCAATGCCAAGGCATCGATCTTTAAAACCTGCGGAAAGGATATTGAAGGCATTACGGGACAGAAACTGTATGACGGACTGTTCTACAACCAGCGCCTTGGGCGGGATGAGTATCTAATGCCTATCAATTACGCTATGGCAAAAAAGGTTGGTGCAGCGCAGAAAAATGCCTTAAAGGCGGGCGATTGCCTGAAGATCATAGAGACATTCCGGCCCTATGAGGTGCAGATGCTGGTAAAGGATGCAGTGTACGCCAAGGCAAGGACGGACAAGGAACTGATGACGGCGCTGAACAAGGGCGCGTGGAATATCGGCTGGTTTATTGCAACGTCTCTTTCCAACCATCAGCGCGGTGTGGCAATGGACACGACCCTGCTGCGCATCACTGAGCAGACAGAGCACAGCATGGCGGGGTGTCCCTTTGTACAGGTGACCGGTGAGGAATACGCCATGCCCTCTGCCATGCACGAGCTGAGCAGTGCGGCGGCCTGCTTTACCGGCCCGGTAACTTCTAATTCGGCCACCGCATGGAAGCGGGCCACTGCATCGGCATCCATGACAGACGGTGCGCGGCGGCTGCAGGGGTACTGTACCAATGCAGGCATGACACCGCTGGCCTCGGAGTGGTGGCACTTTAACGATCTGGATGCACAGAATAAGGTGCGCATGACCTCTGGAAACGGAAAATTCTGGCTGGACGGCTGTGTCAGCTGGAAAATGTTTGAAGCATAACTTTGGGGTTGCGCTTTGGAGGAATACAAAATGTAGCAACTGAAAAAAGCAAAAAAGCGGTTACGGCAGCGGATAAGATCGAGTTGGGACGGAAATACCTGACCGAGCTGAACTACACCGAGGCTGTGGCGTCTTTTACGGAAGCTATCGGCCTTGACCCGGAACATATTCCGGCATACATGGGCCGTGCCGAGGTGAATGAACTGACGACTGCCAACGAGACCGCATGGGCAGACGTGAGCGAAGCCGAGAACGGCGCAGTCACCGCCGAAGCCCTGACTGCCGCCGCCCCCACTGCGGAAGAGATCGGTGCGGTATCCCTGAGCAAGCTCTATGTCTACTATGGCAGCCACGAAAACCGCAACCGTGAAGGCGAGGGCGTGTGGCTCGTCCTGAACCCCGGCAAAAAAGACCTGACCGCGTAAAGCCCTGCATCACTCGGAAATTGCGCAGCAGGTCATTCGGATCGAGAATGGGCAAACTCTGTTAGGAGGACTGTATTATGAATACCACATTGCGGCGGGATGCGGATGAGATCATCTGTTCCAGCATTCAGGCGGTTCTGCCGGATAAAGCCGTGTGCCGCGCGCTGGAGGACTTTCAGCCCGGAGGCGGCAGAGTGCTGCTGGTGGCGGCAGGCAAGGCCGCTTGGCAGATGGCATACGCCGCCGTGCAGACACTGGGGCGCGTGGACGGCGGCGTGGTGGTGACCAAGTACGGCCATGTAAAAGGCAGAATCCCCGGTGTAAATTGTTATGAGGCAGGTCATCCCGTACCGGATGCCAACGGCTTTGCAGCCACCGAAAAAGCTTTGGCGCTGGTACAGGGGCTGACCGCAGAGGACACGGTGCTGTTTTTGCTTTCCGGCGGCGGCAGCGCCCTGTTTGAAAAGCCGCTTGTCCCCGGCGGGGAATTGCAGGACATCACCAATCAGCTCCTTGCCAGCGGAGCCGATATCGTGGAGATGAATACCATCCGCAAGCGGTTGTCCGCTGTCAAGGGCGGTCGGTTCGCACAGCACTGCGCGCCCGCAAGGGTGTTCAGCATCGTGCTCAGCGATATTCTGGGCGATCCGCTGGATATGATCGCCAGCGGCCCGGCGGTGCCGGATTCCTCCACCTGTGCACAAGCGCTTGCCATTGCGGAAAAATACCGCCTGAACCTGTCAGAACAGGCAAAGGCGCTGCTGGCGCAGGAAACGCCGAAAGCCCTTGACAACGTGACCACTCATATCACCGGCAGCGTCCGAGAGCTGTGCACTGCTGCCGCTAAAGCCTGCCGGGAGCTGGGATATGAGCCCATCCTCCTCACCGACCGGCTCTGTTGCGAAGCCAAGGAGGCAGGCAGCTTTCTGGGGGCCATCGCCCGCACCCATGCGGGACAAGGAAAAAAGCTAGCCTTTATCGCGGGCGGGGAAACCGTGGTGCACCTGACCGGCAAAGGGCTGGGCGGACGCAATCAGGAACTGGCGCTGGCCGCAGCCCCGGCGCTGGCGGGACAGAACGCCGCAGTGTTCTCCGTGGGCAGTGACGGCACCGACGGCCCCACCGATGCCGCCGGCGGCTATGTGGACGGCGACACCGCCGCAGCACTGGCAGCAGCGGGTCGGAACGTGTTCGACACCCTGCAAAACAACGATGCCTACCACGCCTTGCAGGCGGTGGAGGGGCTTATTATCACAGGCGCTACTGGTACCAACGTCAATGATGTTGCCGTGGTGCTGATCGGGGGAGAAGCGCAGGCAGACGCCTGAAACTCTGTCTGCCCGGCGCACCCATAATGCTTGACCCCGCTTTGTCCGCAGTATCCGGGCAGGCGGGGATTTTTTGTTGGAAGTACTTGACAATTTTTTTATAAAATGATATGATTTTGATATCACAAAGAAACGTTTCCGACCCTGATAAGGAGGGACTTGTTATGGAAGAGAAAATTTTGAATACCCGCAAAAACGGTATGGCTATGTTGCTGCTCACCCTGCTGGGCTATGTGGCATCCATCGCCCTGTTCATTTACAGCATCACTCTGCTGAATGCAGACCGGATGCTTCTGGGCGTGCCGCTGCTGATTTTGTCCATTGCGTATTGGATCGCAGGCATTTTCCTGTTCTGCGGCCTTAAGGTGTTAAAGCCGCAGGAGGCGCTGGTGCTCACCCTGTTTGGTGATTACATCGGCACCCTGAAGGGACAGGGCTTTTACTGGGTGAACCCCTTCTGCACCGCCGTCAACCCTGCCGCCGGTACCCGCCTGAGCCAGAGCGGAGACGTGAACAGCAAGGAGAACAGCGTGGCTGCGCTGTTTGGCAATAACGGCCAGAATGCTCAGATGAGCGTCGAGTCCATGAGCAAAAAGATCTCCCTCAAGATGATGACCCTGAACAACTCCCGCCAGAAAATCAACGATTGTCTGGGTAATCCGGTGGAGATCGGCATTGCAGTCATCTGGCGCGTGACCGATACCGCCAAGGCTGTGTTCAATGTGGATAACTACAAGGAATATCTCTCCCTGCAGTGCGACAGCGCCCTGCGCAACGTGGTGCGGGTGTACCCCTATGATGTTTCTCCCAACGTGGACACCACCGGCGACGGCGTAGCCGATGAGGGCAGCCTGCGCGGCTCCTCTGAGGTGGTGGCTGCCCGCATCCGGGACGAGATCCAGAAGAACGTGTCCGAGGCCGGCATCGAGGTAGTGGAGGCCCGCATTACCTATCTGGCCTATGCGCCGGAAATCGCAGCGGTCATGCTGCAGCGCCAGCAGGCCAGTGCCATCATTGACGCCCGCAAGATGATCGTGGACGGCGCTGTGGGCATGGTGGAAATGGCGCTGGATCGTCTGAACGAGAACAAGGTAGTGGAGCTGGACGATGAACGCAAGGCGGCAATGGTGTCCAATCTGCTGGTGGTGCTGTGCGGCAACCGGGATGCCCAGCCCATCGTGAACAGCGGCAGCCTGTACTGATGGCCGAGCCGAAAAAACAGGTGCCCCTGCGCCTGAACGCCAAGCTCTACGATGCCCTTGCCGCTTGGGCAGAGGATGACTTCCGCTCGGTGAACGGGCAGATCGAATATCTGCTTACCGAGTGTGTGCGTCAGCGCAAAAAGAATGGGAAATATGTCTCCGACCAGCTGGATGTCCCGCCGGAGCTGGATCTCCATTGAAGAACCCGTGAAAAAACGTTTGGAGCGCGCCGCAGAGCACGCCAAACGCAAATTATTCACAAGGCCGCTGCACAAGACCGGTGCAGCGGCCTTGCGTTTGTCGGGGAAAAGCCGTGCCTTCCGGCGGGAAGCGGGGACAAATGAGCGCTGATTTGATATATCAATTGAGCGCGCAATGCTCCGGTATTTCGTCGAAAAAGGCGACCGAAGCTGCGGAAATGTCTTGAAGAGACAGGAGAAGATGGACATATATCTGGGCGAAAACGTTTCTTTTTTGGGTTTTTCCGGAAAAAAACTTGCCTAAAAGTTTGCGGCGTGCTAAACTAACAGCGGGGAATTGTTTTGCGTAAGCAGATAGGGGGTGAAGCTATGAAAATACTGGTTGTGGATGACGGTCAGCTTGCGATCAATTCGCTGATCCGCATCCTGTGCCGGGTGGCACCGGACTGTGACTATATCAGTGCCATGACAACTGACGATGCCCTGACGTGGATGCGGCAGGGCCCAATGGATGCTGCCTTTTTGAACCTGGAAATGCCGGGCATGAATGGCCTTGCCCTTGCCCGCATGATCCAGAAATTGCAGCCCCGCTGCAATATCATCGTAGTCACCGAGCATCCGGAGTATGCGTTGGAAGCATTGCAGATCTTCGTCAGCGGTTTTCTGCTCAAGCCCGCCAACGAGGCGGACGTGCGCAATGTGCTGGAAAACCTGCGTTACCCGCCGGAAACGGCGCCTGTGGGCATCAAGATCCAGTGCTTCGGCAACTTTGAGATCTTTGTGGGCGGACGTCCGCTCTCCTTCAAGCGCAGCAAGAGCAAGGAGCTGCTGGCTTATCTTGTGGACCGCAACGGTGCCACCTGCACCAACGGCGAGATGCTGGCTGTCCTGTGGGAGGATAAGCCCGATACCGCTTCGCTGCACAGCCATCTGCGCAATTTGATCTTCGACCTCAGCCATACGCTGGAGGATGCAGGGGTCAACGGGCTGCTGGTACGCGGCCGCAGCACCTTGGCGCTGGATACCAGCAAGGTGGACTGCGATTATTATAACTTCCTGCGGGGAGACCGCTCGGCCTTCAACTCCTACCGGGGCGAGTATATGACCCAGTATTCCTGGGCAGAGGTTACCCGCTCGGCGCTGCGCCAGCAGGCCGCAGCTACGCCCAAAAGCGGGTCTATCCCAAGCTATTACGTCCCGCCTACGGGCTTTTAAAACTGCATAAAACGCCAAAGGCTGCTGCGCAAACGATGCGCAGCAGCCTTTATCATTCTCTTAAAATTGTTCCAGTTCCAGTAGATATTCCTTGATCTCCAGTCCCTCGGCGTAGCCGGTCAGGCTGCCGTCTGCGCCGATGACCCGGTGGCATGGCACCACGATGCACAGCGGGTTGCGGTGACAGGCGCTGCCCACGGCGCGGCTTGCCTTGGGTTTGCCCAGCGCCGCCGCCAGTTGTCCGTAGGTGCGCACCTCCCCGTAGGGAATCTTGCGCAGCTGCGCCCATACTGCCTGCTGAAAGGGCGTGCCCTTTGCTGCCAGCGGCAGGTCGAACTCCCGGCGCACCCCGGCAAAATATTCATTCAGCTGCTCCTCGGCTTCCTGCAGCAGGGGCGTTTCCACCACCCTGCGGGGCAGAGGTTCCAGCTCCGGCGCACCGTCCGGGCAAAAATGTACCCCGCACAGCGCGTCGTTCTCCTCCTCCAAGCAGATGGCTCCAAGGATGCTGTTGATGTACCAGACGTTCAAAACCGGCCTCTTCCTTTCCTGCAAGAATGTGCTATACTGGTACTATCTTAACACAAAAGCTTCCGTGAGGAAAGGGGCGTTTCAACTATGGTCAAGGCACTGGAAGACATCATTGCAAAAAGCAGCAGCATTGTCTTTTTCGGCGGCGCGGGTGTTTCTACAGAAAGCGGCATCCCGGATTTCCGCAGCGTGGACGGGCTGTACCACCAGAAATACGACTACCCGCCCGAAACCATCCTCAGCCATACCTTCTGGGAGGAAAACCCGGAGGAATTTTACCGTTTTTACCGCGACAAGCTGATCGTAAAGGGGGCAAAGCCCAACGCCGCCCATCTGCGGCTGGCAAAGCTGGAGCAGCAGGGCAAGCTGCGGGCCGTGGTCACCCAGAACATTGACGGCCTGCATCAGGCGGCGGGCAGCAAAACGGTGTACGAGCTGCACGGCAGCACCCTGCGCAACTACTGCACCCGCTGCGGCAAGTTCTACGATGTGGATTTCATCGCAAACAGCACCGGCGTGCCCCGCTGTACCGAGTGTGGCGGCATCGTAAAGCCGGACGTGGTGCTTTACGAAGAGGGCTTGGACGAGGAGGTGCTGTCCGGCGCGGTGGATGCCATCCGTCATGCCGATACCCTCATCATCGGCGGCACCAGTCTGGTGGTGTACCCCGCCGCCGGGCTCATCCGGTATTTCCGGGGCGATAATTTGGTGGTCATCAACATGCAGCCCACCGGGGCTGATGCTTCTGCCGACCTGTGCATCGCAAAGCCCATCGGGCAGGTGCTGAGCGAGGACATCTCGCTGGACTGATTTTTGCACTGTAAGGCGCGCTGTTTCGCGCCGATTCGCACGCAGTTTTCCGTATGCTGATGGAAAGAACGACAGAACGGAGGAACTGCAAATGATCCAGGTATGTGACCCGCCGCGTCAGCGGCAGGTACGGCGGCTTTCCGCCGAGGAATTTTTTACATTGGTGCGCTGCGGCGGGGCGGGGTTTTACCGTCCCTGCTCCGAGGTGCTGCGGATGCTGACCGCAGGCGAGGCGTGGGGCACAGCCGGGGCAGCGCTGCTGGTGCTACCCCTTACCGCCGATACCGCCGCCGCAGCGGCACTGCGCAGCTGGCTGGGACGCCGGCAGCTGGAAGGCGGTTGTCTGCTTACACCGCCGGTGAGTACCGGTACGGAGCTGCCCGCCAGGCTGGTGGAAATTGCCGCCGCCCGGGCAGACCGGCTGCGCCGCAAGGGTACGGCATGGGCAGTGGTGGAGTGCACCGAAACGGCGGCAGCGCTGTTACCGCTGTATTTCCGGCAGGGCTTCGGACTGCGGGCGCTGCGCCCGCTGGAAAGCCTTGCGCCCTGCTTTTTGCTGTGCACCGGCTGCGCGCCCGTCCGCACTGCACCGGTGTGGGTGCCGCTGGAGGACAGGGTACAGCTGGCGCTGCTGCTGGCAAAGGGCTATGCCGCGCTGGACAGCCGCCCCTACGGCGGCAGCCTTGCGCTGGCGCTTTATCCGCTGAAAGAAACGGAATAACATAAACCAGAGAGGGAATGAGAAAGCTATGAAGGCAGTGATCCTTGAAAGCTATGTGATGGAAGAAGGAGACTTGGACTGGTCCGGGGTAAAGGCACTGGTGCCGGACACCACCAGCTATGTGCGCACCGACTACGCCGACATTGCGCCCCGCATCGGGGATGCAGAGCTGGTGCTCATCAACAAGTGCCGCATTGACGAAGCAGTATTGGCGCAGTGCCCGAACCTTAAATGGGTGGGCATCATCGCCACCGGCACGGATAATATCGACCTTGAAGCCTGCCGCCGCCATGGGGTGGCAGTGGCCAACGTGCCGGGGTACTCTACTTACAGTGTAGCACCTGTCTCTTATACACATCTGACGCTGCCGACGCAGGCTTAGGTGTAGATCTC
>ERZ1027010.651-NODE-651-length-13420-cov-5.341788_pt1 | contig 13420 bp, 16 predicted proteins | sample MGYA00519448_ERZ1027010 | MGnify/ENA primary metagenome ERZ1027010 (study PRJEB26926, sample SAMN06164694) | human gut metagenome | biome: ENVO:00009003; feature: ENVO:2100002; material: ENVO:00002003 | host: Homo sapiens | place: USA | collected 2012 ... | reverse complement strand
GTTATATATTTGTGAAAAACAAATTATATGATAGAAGAAATTAGGTTTAAGAACATGTTCTCATTTAGAGACGAGGCTATATTAAGCTTTGAAGCTGATAGAAGCAAGGATATGGAATCATATCATGTTGTTGAATTTGGCGGTGATGTAAGACTATTGAAAGTGGCTGTTATTTATGGAGCAAATGCTTCGGGTAAAAGCAACCTTGTTAAGGTTTGTGATTTTATTAAATCATTCATTACTTATACTCCACTTAATAAAGCAGAACAGATACAGGTAGTCCCTTTTCTTCTGAATAAAATAAGCTCAAAGCAATTGTCTGAATATTCGATTTCATTCTATTTGAAGAATGAGGGGAAAGCCATCCGTTATGTCTACTCGGTAGTTTTAGACAGGTGGCACGTGGCAAAGGAAAATTTGATTTATTATCCAAGCCAACAGCCTGCCACTATCTTTGAAAGAAAGACTGAGAATAACGTATCCGTTATTAAATTTGGACAGAAAATTAAAATGTCACAAGCAGTCAAAGAGGAGATAACGTTGAAGTGCCTTCATAACATGTCAGTTTTTGCCGCTTACATGCAGGTGAATACACATATTGCAGAAATAGAGACGGTTCTCCAGTATCTGATCAATCAGGTTATGCCGGCTATTGTGCCGGTCTCATCATTAAGTCGTTATGCGGAAGAATCAATCAAGGATGAGTCGGCAAAGGATTACATTTTGAGGTATCTGCAGGAAGCGGATTTCAATATTTCAAATATTACTTCCAAAGAGCAGGAAACGCAAAAGGGACCGGTCAATTATACTATGTACCAGCATAGGGTCTCATCTGATGATGGGAACAATGATTATTATGAGTTCCCGGAACTGTTTGAGTCGGACGGTACTGTCCGTACATTCGGCTTGGCTGCCCAAGTACAAAAGATTCTTGAAAAAGATGCTTTTCTCGCAGTTGATGAGATTGAGTCTTCTCTCCATCCGAAATTGATAGAATATATCATTGAACGTTTTCTAAAAGAATCGAAACAGGCCCAGTTGCTGCTCACTACACATTATGACGGACTGCTGGGAGAGGAAGATTTGCTTAGAAAAGATAATGTCTGGTTTACAGAAAAGAATCCGGATGGCTCAAGTGTGTTGTATCCTCTGACTGATTTCAAGGGGTTAAATAGAATCAGTTCTCTTCAAAAGGCATATAAGTTCGGTAAATTCGGTGCAGTCCCTAATCTATAATCATATACTGTTATGAGAAAAGTTAGAAAAAATACAGAGACCAGACAGGTTATTCACATCGTCGGTGAGGGTTTAACTGAATTATTCTATTTCAGTCATTTGAAAAAGTTACTTGGTTATAGATACTCCATTTCTCCTCGTTTATTTGAAAACAACAGTATTGAGAAGATAGAAAAGAAAATAAAGGAACTTCTGAATGAAGACGTCTTTGTAATTTGTGTTTTCGATGCTGATGTCAGCAGGCGTTCTGAAGCAGAGAATAAAAAAATGGTATCGCTCAAAAAGAAATATGAAAATAATGCCAATGTGATTTTATGTGACAGCTTACAATCAATAGAATATTGGTTTTTACTACATTTTGAGGATACGTGCCGGCATTTTCAAGATTCAGCAGCAACAGAAAGAGCATTGAAGCAATATCTGCCGGCATACGACAAAACCCGAAAATTTCTTGAGAAGGATAAATGGGTTAAAGAAATGCTTGCTGATTCAAAAATGGATAGGGCATGTGAACTAGCCGAAAAATATAAAGGTAGAGATTCTTATAGTGAGATTTATAAGGCGATTAAGAAAGTTGGTCAGGACTAAATTAACCCATTGACGGAATTATTTAGAGCATATTTAATCCCTCCAAGTGTGTTGATTTTAGAACATGCCATTCCCGAAGAAAAGTGGTCCGAATCAAAATATCACCGCAAGAAATACTGATTAGGGGTATCCAATGACTACTCTCCATCGAATACCCCTGCAATAATGCTCATCATAAAGAGATTTTATTCCCCAGCCTTCTTTTTCATAATGAATGAAAGATAGTCGCCGGCAGCCTTATGGCACCCGGTAAAGTCTGGAATCCGGTGGCCTTTGATTTTCCGGTAACTGATGGTTCCATTCTTATTTATGCCCCTCACATGCCTGTTGAATGTCCCTTTGGTCCTGATATGGATGTCAAAACCGTCCCTTTTGGTAATTTCAAGAAACATTTCTCCGGAAATCATCTCGTCCTCCAGGAAATTCCGTTTGTTCTCGTCAAGAAGCAGTTGATATTGTTTCTCCCTCTGTTTCTTTTCTTCCTCCTCTTTCTTTTTCAGTTCCAGACGTTGCTGTTCCTGTCTTTTTGCATACGCTTCACGTGACTGCTTTAAAGGGGTGGAGTCAAGACCGAGCGCGTTGAATACATGGACGGACAGGAGCGATATGAATTTTCCCTCTTCCACCCTCTTCATGATATTGTCAACCCAGTTTTTGCAATAGGCTTCCGCTTCTTCCCGGCATTCCTCCTTCTCAAGGGTCTTGCGTGAATACCGGCCGCAGGCAAAATAGACATCGCCTATCTTGCAGACCATAAGAAGACAGTCCTCGCTTTCACCTGCATATTCGTCTCTTTCCAGTAAGGAGACATATACATTTTCCGCATACGGTTCAAGTTCCATATATGAGGCACCTATTGTGTTGCCGTCAGATTTGTATTTTAAAACTTTTGCTTTCATATTTCTAATTTATTTATAAGTTATTACATATTTCATCTATAATATTCTTTTCGCTTCTTTCACCCTTCAGGAAGGAAAAGAAGCGCCCCAAAAAGAGCCGGGCATGGTCAGTACCAAGTTGGGAGCTTTCACCGTCTTTGGTGGCACATACAGCAAAACGCCCCAATCCAAGGCTGCACGATTGCGGTACGATGTGGAAAGACAAGTCCTCGCTTGCATTGATGTGCAACCCACGGCGGAAAACATAGAAGGTTTTCGGGATTTTTCTGTCCGTATCGACTTCCATACGCTTGTAACCGTGATGCTCCAATAACCGGATCAGTTCCCAGTTTGTCGGAATTGTATGTCCGAACCAGTCCGTCCAGCTTATATTTTCTATCCTGTGTCCATAACTGTCATATAACATATTGAACTGTTTCTGATATTCATCATAAAACTCCCCGTTCTCATTGCACATGTCCTCCAACGCGATGCCGTTTTTACGGACAAGGGCAAGGTCGCCCAGTCCGCACGCGATTTCATTGAGCAGCGTGCGTTCCTCGTCCCGGTCCTTTGCCGTTCCGTAAATCCTAAGCAGGGAATACCGGTGTAGCACCGAACGGGACTGCATGCCCAGTTTTTCCCATGTATCATCGTCTCCTATAGCCTGTCTGGTGTTTTCCGGAAGTCCGTACCACCACTTATCCAAACTGTTTGTAACCATAATTCCGAATCAGATTGTTTTCAAACTATGTTTTGATTGCCATGCCTGATATGCAGTGACATACTCCTGACGTTCCTGTTTCAGGGAATTCTCCATCTCCGGAGTGTAACCGATGAGACGTATGTATCCACCGTTATATCCGGTAAGCTCGCATCTCATCCCGGCCTTTTCCAGCCTGTCAATCCGTTTCTGCGCCAGTTTCGCGCTTGAGTAATCTTTCGGCCAGAAATAGTGTTCCCCGTGAGAGCCGTAATGGTCTTCCCCGAGTATCATCTCGCCCATATGTCTGCGATGCTCGATAAACCCGAAACGGGCTTTGCCCAATGCCTGCCGCATGACCTTGTGTGCCGCCCCTTCCGGATGCCTGAACTCCTCCGGCTTGTCCTTTCCGGAGAGTTTCGGAAGCTCCATCCTGTAAGGCTGCCTGTAACTTCCGATTCCGAGGGTCAGGTAGAAATTGGTATCGAAATAGTCGGTCATCGGATCGCTGCCGTCGTAATTGTACGACATGACGAAGTCCCGGACATTTCCCATCACCTCTTTCGCCCTGTCCGTCAGTGACCGGTCGGAGGCGATATGGTAGCGGTTGATGTCCCCCTGTATCTTTCCCGATTCTTTGGTGAACGCCTCGAAATCCGCTTTCATCAACCGGATATGGATGGAATGGTAATTCTCCCGTCTGACAGAGAACTTGTATCCCGGGTAGGTCTCCTTGAGCCATGTCCGTACCAGTTCCACGATTTCAGGGGCGTGTTGCCCCTTGTAATTACGTCCTTTCCAACGGTATTCGTTTTGCACATACTCGGTGTATTCCCTTGCCGTGGCTCCCGGATAGTCATGCTCATATCCGGTTGAAGCCGTAGGAACGTCCGGTTTGTCTTTCCATATTTCAAAGAGCCCCTCAAACTCGATGTTCACCTGTTGCATGGTTGCGGTGTCACCACCTTTGTCCGGGTGGTGCTCCAATGCCAGACGGCGGTACTCCTTCTTCAAGTCCGCCAGGCTGTGTATGTTCTGAAAATAAGTCATGTCCATAAACATTTATGCCCCCGCGAGGCGATTGATAAAATATTCCTGATAGTCGAGGTCAAGGCCGAGGTTGAGACAGGCCGCCTCCATGTCTTCTTCCCTCAGATCGTCCAGTTCCTGCAACTCCAGCAGGGTGCGGATATCGGAATCCAGGTACTCTTGCGCTTCCGCGCGGTCGCAACCGCATGAGCTGCAAATCAGATTGATAATTTCTCCCGTCATAGTGATTGCTTTTCAATGTTCGTATTCCTTTTTCTGGAGCGTCGCCCGTCATACATCAGGACGGCACGTTCCACCAGAAGCCTGCGGTTGTCTTCCGTGAGTTCCAGATAGAACCGTTCCGCCGCGCCAAAGACGGACTTGTCTGCCGCCGCACACCATTTTTTCCAGAAATGCAGGTACATGCTGCCATACACCGCCTCACATTCCTCTTCGCTCCAGGCGTTCCACATATAGTAGAAGAAACTGGAGACGGCATTCTCCGCCCGGTATTTCATGATTCTTCCGTTTTTGGTTCCACATTTCCGGTCTCTTCCAGCTGTCGCCACACGGCTTCATACATTTCATGGAGCCAGTCGATGTTCCTCGCGCCGAGGTCAAACCTGCCGCAACATTCCACCTCATAGGCACCGAATTTTTCTTCGGCGGTAACGGTCATGCCGGTGTCCGTCATGCGAAGCCCTGTCACACGGCACTCTTCCGGTTCACCGTTCTTATTGAACCATATTATCCAGACCGAATCATGCCCGTCGTCTTCCGGAAACCGTATTCCGGTTATTCCATGGGCATCAAGCAACTGCCGTATCGCACCGATGATACACTGACGCAGTCCCTCGATCCTGTCATCGAACGCCATCATGGGATATTTTCCACCTCCCTGCCTTATGGAGAGGACTTGCGACATGGGATGGATGCCGAAATTCCAGTCCAGCACTTCATCGTCATCCCGTGTCGTGTGGATGTTGCCGCCCAATACCAGGCCGCAGTCTTCCGCCACCATTTTCCTTGCTTCGTCGCGGTCTTCCGCCGCCACCGTGTAAGTACCTTCGAAGGTGTACCTTGCTTTTACATCGTATATTCTCATGACTTTTATGATTTGATTGTTGATAATAGATTAATTACAGGGATTGCAGGGGATGCCCAACATGGCGTTGAAGGCATTCGGGTTAACCCTGTAAATCACCGGCAGGTCAAGCGTGACCATCGGGTAGCTTACCCAACCGCTTTGGCGCCTATAGCCTGTATCTTCCGCCAGCTTGTTTGACAGGAGGAATTCCATGGCATCGGGGTTGTTACCGATATCTATGAATGCCTTGTCCGGCAATGAAAACGCGGGAGCGCTTTCCAGGTTCACCGTCAGGACCGTGTACAGTTCTTCCGTATCAGGTTCTTTCAGGCACAATGCGGGCCATCCGTTGCAATACATTTCCGGAACGACTGACAGGTCCCGGCCGTGATACCGGAAAGTCCTGCCGGAAACAGGGCTGTCAACGGGTACGATTTCAAACTCGTCTTCTCCAGTGGTGAAAGTCATCATCGGGTAAGACACGTCAACCAGGCAGTCTTCATCTTCATAGCAGAGATGCTCTTTTCCTTTTGAAAGGATTACAGTCAAATGGGTATTCATCTTTGTAAAATGGTTAAAATGTTATTGATTAAGTTACCGGATATTCAATTGGCGACCAGGCTTATCGTCTTTCCGAAAAAGGTGTCATCCACTCCATATACATGCCCTACTGAATAGTCATACCCGGAGCGTTCGTCATCCAGACGGAAACGGAAACCTTTGCAGCCTTTGACCTCCAACTTCAACCGTACATCTCGCTTCAGTTCCATTTCAAGCAGGCTGCCACCGCCATACATGGAACTGAACAGCCCGCAGCAGTTCCCTTTGGGTATGATGACTTCCTTCAGCGAGAAACCTGCATCGTACAACTCCTTCAGGCTTGCCTTGCCGATGTAAGTCAGCAGGTTCGCCCCGCAACAAGAGTTGGCAAGTTCCTCATAGAATTGTTCGTAAGAGACCTGCTCCTTGCCGTTCCGGTTTTTGCGGTCCGGGAAACGTCCGTAAGTTTTGTAACCGTGCTCCGCCAAGATCCTCTTCACTCTCGCCGGATTGAGGTTCAGGCTGTCTACCATGTCCCCGAAATAGGATCCCTCATATCTGTAACCGTCCTGCGACTCTGACCAGTCGGAGTTGATACAGTCATAATCGGAAAGCATCTCCACACGGATGGGCATGTCGTCCGTGTGCCTTATCAGTTCCGTCATCACATCCGAATCGTTACGGCCGTAAATCTCATCGCGTATCTCATCCTCGTATTCATCGAAGAAATCATCCACATCCTCTTCGTCAAAGCCATGGAGGAGGGTACATTCCTCTTTCAATTCCGCGATAATCTTACGGGCAGCCTCCCATTCGGTATCGCTGTACCACACGTCGGCATTTTCCCACAGATGCTCGCGGCTCCTGCTGTCCAGACATTTTTGAATCAATCCGCGATGGCCATCGAGATTGTCATTGTAATCCATCCATACCAGCGTATAGGCCGACTTCATCCGGGATTTGATGAAATCCAGTGTCAATGTCTTCTGTCCATTCATTTCTATTACCTGTGTACGGCAGGATTTCTTTTCCCGTACATGTCGTTTATTTTACTATCCATACAATTCCTTTACTATTCCGTCATATCTTTCCTTTTCCATCGCCGTATTCCGGTTGAAATGGAAATACGCCGTGTACCTGTATCCCGTTTCCGGCTCTCCTCCGCACTGCCGTATCGCCTGTTCTATGTCCCAGTCGATGTCACCTACGTCGAGCGATATGCTTGTGTATCGTAGCAGGTACCGGGCAAGCTTCAATGCGGAATCCTTCTTTTCTTCCTTGCGCAGCCTGTCGAAAGCCATCAGCGCGATTTCCCTGTTGCCTATCGTTATGATGTCCATATCCCTGTTCAGTTTAGTGTCAGACTGTCCTTATCCCGTTCCCTGTCTCGGCTTGCCAGCATTCCGAAATGGATGCTGAATACGCACCGGCTGAAGCAGGCCGGGGAATTGTATTCCACCCGTTGCCACAGCGTGAAGTGGTTGTCGGAGAACGACCATCTGAAATATCCCGATAGCGAGCCGAATTGAGGGTTTGCATTCCTGTTTATCAGAAACCTGTTCACGTCCACGATGTGCCTTGCCGTCAGGAGAATGTTCAGGATCTCCACAAACGCCATTTGCGAGTAGGGGTCAACCGGCATTACCGGTCCTTTGAAGTTGATTTCCATCTTGTATCTGTTTTTAGTCGTAATTGTCATCGAATACCTCGAAGCGGGGAATGCCCGTGTCGAAATAGTTGTCTGATATGCCCGGGTAGTACGGCAGGTTGTCGTCCCCGCCGTCCGGGAAAGGCTCATCGTCGATATAGGCCGCATTCCCGAAAAGTTCGATGTAATGCGCCACCAGCAGGTGCGCGTCTTCCGTGCCGACATCGTGCCCGTAACGGGCGCACCAGTCGAAGAAGCGCTCCTTGTCGGTTTCCTCCAGCTGCTCCATCGCCTCCCTTATCTCAAAGAAATTGGGGCACAGCCATTCCCTGTTGATGAGCTCATCCGGGATCTCTTCCCATCTCGTGTACCTGTATTCCGGTGTCTCCTCTTCGGGAAACAGCTCGGAGCAGGTGCACAGGAATTCCCCCATGTCTCCGAAATCGGACATCTGCAGCAGGTTGTCCCTTTGCTGCCGGATGTCGATAAGATGCTGCGTGGTCACTGCCACTTCTGCCTGGTTCAAGTCCATGATCTTTTTTCATTATGGTTTACGCTGCGGAACGGGATTCCGTTCCACGGGCGTCCAAAGGTCCGCACCCCGGCAGTGCAGGGTTTTTCGGGGAAATACCGGAGCCCCCGGCGAGGATGATTTCCCCGAAAACCGCCTGCGGCCCCGACCTTGCTCTGCCGGCAAGGGTGCGGGCTACCTTTGCCTGTGGAATGGAATCTGTAGTTTCTTCTGTTTTTTTCCATATTATCAGTCCATTATGCGCTGGCTCCCCCAGCTGATGTGTATCCTGCCTTCGCTGTCACGCTCCCTGACCAGCAGGCTCTCGATGACGGACATGGTGACATCGAACTCCTCGAAGATTTCGGACTGTTCCCTGACCTCTCCCGTCTTTATGAACTCGTTCAGCCGTTCCTTGGCAAGCACCAGCGCCATCAGGTTCTGCTCCACGGAGTCCTTGCAGGTGACATAATGCACGTTTTTCATCTCTTTGGAGTCAAGGCGTATGAACCGGAAATAGAACTGCTCCATCTTCGGGATGTTCCATTGGAGCGATTCGAGTATCACGTCGTTGCAGGCGGGGATGTTCACCGAACTGCTCAGGCTCTGCTGCGTGCAGACCAGTATGCCGTTGACGGTGGAGTCGAACCCCGTCACGATGCCTTGCCGTCTCTTGAACGCCACGTCCCCCTTGACCGCGAATACCGGACGCTCCGGGAAACATTCGCGGAGGTGTTTTTCGTAAAGGTCGAATGCGGCTATGGACGTGCAGCCGACAGCCACCTTGCCGGGTATCTTCCGTACCAGCCTTTCGATGTACCTTGTCTTGCCCGGAATCCCGTCACCGGAATAGCCCTCTATCAGGTGGGGGACGGAACAGGCCTTGATGAGCAGCCTGATCTGCCGCATGAGCCGGAGACCGGCATCCTTCTTCGTGTCACCCGTGCTGTTGTAATACAGCTCGCAGATGCGGCAGAACTCCTCGATGATGACACGGTAGACCTCACGCTCGCCGGCGGACGGGGTGACGGTGTGTGTCCGTATCTTGTATTTCTCGCCTGCGAAGTCCCGGAACTTGCGGGTGATGACGGTCTTTCCGATAAGGCGGGCCAGTTCCTCCTTGTTGCAGACATCCTGGTTCTGCTTCTCTATGCCGAACACGGTGGATTTTCCCGGACAGTGGCAGGCGCGGAAAAGCACATGCCCCCGGAAGGCGGGGAACGGCTCGCCGTAATGCGGGTTGTTCTCTTCCTCGATCTCCTTGTCCCTGTTCTCATGGTACACCCGGTCGCTCCAGCAAATCATGTTGACGGAGTTGTTGTATAGCAGTTCGAACTGGCTGTAAAGTTCCGCGATGTTGTTGCGCGTGGTCGTGCCGGTATCGAGTATCTTGTACTTGAGGCGGCGGAAGAGGCCGAGTATATGCCTTGTCCGCTGTGACGACGGGTTGGTTATCTCGTCCGATTCGTCAAAGACGAGGCACAGCTTTCTTGACGTGTGCTTGACAAACCTTGCCAGCCCCCGTTTCAGCTTGCCGGTCATGGAGGTGGAGAGGACGAGGAACACGCCTTCCGGTACCGCTTCCAGATCGGCGTTGCTCCTTGCCACATGAAACTTTTCCCGGTTTGCCGAGAGGAAGGGTATCCAGGTCATGTTCACGGCGATGGCGGGAGCCAGTATGATGACGTTCCGCACCTTGCCGAATTTGAGCAGGTACCTGGCACGGTGGTACACGGCGGCTGTCTTGCCCGAACCCTGCTGCCAGTTCAGCAGCGCGTAGCGTTTCTGCAGGACAAGGTTCAGGTCGTGTTTCTGGAGCGGGGTGAACCCGCATACGTCACCGTCCTTGTTGACGAATGTCGTATGGTCAAGGTATTCGGCCAACTGTGCATCCGGCTGCATGTCTGCAAACTGCCGGTTCTGGATTTCATACCGCCTGCGTTTTTTGCAGACCAGTTTCTCTGCCGCGCGGATTTGACGCATATTCTTCTCTGTCGGGAACTCAAGTCCGGGCAGTTCGGTACGACCCAGCACGAGGTCGTTGATGCCTGCCGCCTTGTGCGACACCTTGTCCAGCAGTCGCGGGGCGTACTGTTTCAGTTTGAAACCGTATGAGGTTTTCACCAATGCCACTTCCTTCCGTGGCACGGTATTCTGCGAGGTAATGTATCTGCGGATAACGGAAAGCACTTTCTTCGGTGTAAGCCTGTTCTTTTCCCATTGCTCCGCCTGCTCCCGTGTGGCGTTCTCCGGCAGTTTCTGATTACGGAATTTCGTGACCAATGCCTCCGCCTTGGCGATATGCCTGTTCAGCCCGGCGTGCGCCTTCAGTTCGTACATGTACTTGGCGAGCCTGTACTCGAACTGTTCAAGCTCTTCCTTGCCGATCCGGTTGGTCTCGCGCATCAGGTCGAAACGCAGCCTGTGCTTCATCGCCCTTGCCTCGCCGATACGTTTCTTCAGTTCCTCCGCCGTTATGAATTCCTCCGCGTTGTATTCCCGCATTTCAATATGGAGCGATTTGCGGAGGAATACCATGATTTTCGTGTTGAAGTCCCGGACTCCGACAGAGGCGAAGGCGGACGGGGACAGCTTCGTCTGACCGACAAATGAGAAATTGCCGTTTATACCGGTTATCCGTGTCTTCTCCCAGAACTCGCTCTGCATGAAAGAGCATGGCACGATGACCATCAGGATTCCTGCCGGATTAAGCACATCGTAAGCCTTGTCCATATAGTATTCCTGCGACAGTTTGTAGTCGAACTTCAAGTTAAAAGGAGGATTGCCGATGATAACATCGAAACGTTGTTCCGGATAGTATTGCCGGATGTCGCATTTCTCGATATGGGCTTCCGGGTAGAGGTATCGTGCGACAGACACGGCCTTGCCGTCTATGTCGAAGCCGTAGGCATTATGCGGGTTGGGCAGATGGTTGAAGAAATTGCCCATACCGCAACACATGTCAAGAACCATTTCGGATGAGACAGGACACAGCATATCCACCATGTCCCGGCATATTTCATGCGGGGTGAAGAACTGTCCCATCTCGAACTCCTTCTTCGCCTGGGCATACTCATGGTAGTTGGCAAAGTCGGACTGTTTGAGGTTGTGCAGCCCTCCGATACCGGTATAGCAGTTGTAGATGCTCTCCGCCGGAATGAGGTCCTTGCCGGAGTCTATGGCGAAAAGTATCTTCTCGTTGACTTCGGCACGCATACCTTGCGGTATCTGTTGGGGGATGATGGCATACATGACTTTATCTGTTTATCGTTAAAAATGAAAACACCCCGCAAGGATTGCCTTACGGGGTGCTGTGTAAATCTTATCATGGTCAGTTTTCTCTTAGGGTGATTTCATCCAGATGCAGACGCTTGAAACAACTTTCGGCTGCCGCACTGTCCTTGAACCGGACATCGATACGTCCGTTCTTGTAGAATCGGATTTGCTCGGCATTGGTGGTCGTAAGGTCGTACCAGTCTGTGACAGAAATGTCGTTGTCATCAAAACGGATAATCATCTTTGAATTTCCATTCAGTATGTCATCCGCACCGTAGGCAATGCCGGCACACAGGGTTTCCAGTTCTCCGCCGTAGTTGTAGGAGATTCTGTTCCTTTGGTTGTATTGCATGGAAAAATCGTCGAAACGGATGATTTCGGGAAAGATTATCTTGTCCTTCTTCAACTCCGTCTTGACTTTGCTCCAGTATGCCGGTCTGACAACTTTGTTCAGGCGTGCGAGCAGTTCTTCCACGGCCGTTTCCCGGAAACTCTTGCCGCCCAAGTGTTCGATGACTACATCTACATATGTGTCATAAACAGGACGGAAGCCCATCGGAAGGGTTTTTTCGTCTATTTTATACTCAGGAACCGACACTTTGTAAGTCCTGTTGAAATAAGAAATGATGCGGTTCGCAAAATTCGCGTTGGCGTTTCGGTTCTTATCTACCAGATCGTTAATCAGATCAAACGGTTTGAACTCGTTGTGTGAATAGTCTTCCCTGTCGTTATGGTAAGTGTAGAAATCACGCATGGAAACCTTGCCGTTTTCTTCGTAATGGGACTTACGTTCGGCTTGGTATTGTTCGGCTTCTTCCTTGAAGACGGCGTACCAGCGGTCAATCTGGTCGAGTGTCTTGTAAAGCAGGTTTTGCTGCGTCTGGCAATAGACACGGTCCTGTTCCGTAATCTTGTCCTCGTTTCTCACTTGTACGCTCAGAATGCCTTGAAGCAGGTCGGGAGCGTTGCCGGCCTTGGGTGCTGTTGTCGTTTGCATATCTGTTAGGGTTAAATGTTAAAAATTATCCGGTTTAATCCGGTAGAAATAAGTGATGTGCTTTTCCATGTCCTTGACTATCTTGACCTGCTCGGGATGGAAGTTGAGCCTCCGTTCTTCGGCAGGGGCATCAACCTTCTCCCATTCGGCGGATGGCAGGAACACATATTCCCGACGGAAACACCATAACACGATTTGATTATCCCAATTTCCCTTGAACACCGTTCCTTCGTAGTCCTTCAGGAACTGCCGGAACTCGGCTTCGTCCCGGAAAGCGATGTCAAAGCCTTGATAGAGATTGCCGTTTTCCGATTCCTCCCTTTTGTGTAGGTAGAACTTCCGGTAGGTCTCGGTCGTGAAATCTCCATACCTGGGATTGGGTTCGGCATAAAACCATAACGGTACCTTAGCCAGAAATGACACCGAACCGTTGGCGCAAGCACCGCAATGCCCCCATTCCTTGAATACCCCTTCCGTCCATTTCAGGAATTTCAGTTCCTCCGGATTCACGGAATGGAATGCGCCTCCGCTGACACTCAGACGAATATTGCCGTCCTCTTCCCACACGAAAGGCACATACGGCTGTTCGCATACGGAAAGATATCCTTCTTTTGCACTCCTGCTGTCAATAAGGGCGTTTCCGTAATAATCCCCGTGTTCGGTTACATATACCAGCCTGTCTCCAATTTGAGGTGTAATTTCGGAGCGTGTCCGCTCAATGAGTTCAACATAACTGTTGGCCATATCCACATCTTTCTGTGTCAGCCAATGCTGGTGGTCGTATGAAACATTCCGCTCTCTGAGTGTTTCGATACTGTACTTTTCTTTTGTTACCTGCTGTGACATAACAATTTATTTTTAGTGATCCGGCTTTTCGGGGCCGGAGTTCCCGTAACTACAGGCCATAAAAGGTCGTGTCCCGTACAT
>ERZ1027010.633-NODE-633-length-13596-cov-9.428550_pt1 | contig 13596 bp, 10 predicted proteins | sample MGYA00519448_ERZ1027010 | MGnify/ENA primary metagenome ERZ1027010 (study PRJEB26926, sample SAMN06164694) | human gut metagenome | biome: ENVO:00009003; feature: ENVO:2100002; material: ENVO:00002003 | host: Homo sapiens | place: USA | collected 2012 ... | reverse complement strand
TCTGCTGATAAATATTTTCTCAGCAATTCAAGTGTCAACCGTTATATTCTATGTTTTATTTCACTACCTCTGTTCAGATGAAACACTTCCAATGTATTGTTCATAAACCAGAGTGCTCCATACAAACGCAGGTAGTGATACTGAAAGTCCTTACGATAAAATCATCTGCTGTTGCTGAACCTAGGTAGCGAGATAAAAACCGCTTTCGCAGCTTCACCTATCTCTCAAAAAATGCCGTAACTACGCTATTTTTCAGGCTTTTCCACTATGTACATCTCACTACCTTCGTTCGGTTAGAGGAGATTATTTATTATCAATACTCTCATCTATTGTTATCTCCTGTACAGATTCATCGTTTCCTTTACAACTTCATCCCAGTTATATTTCTCGCAGATAAAGTCAGCTGCTTGATTCTTCATTTTCATAACCATTTCAAGATGGTCACATGCCTCTTGCAGTTTTTCTCGCAAGTCCTCTACATCTGACTTTTTGAAAATCAATGCCCTATCTTCCACAACCTCTGTACACTCTAGGATATTCGAAACTAGACAACAATTCCCATAGCTCATAGCTTCTAAAAGACTCAATGGCATTCCTTCCAAATCTGAAGGTAACGTATATACATAAGCATTACTATATAGTTCCTTCAATATCTGCCCCTGAACAAATCCTGTAAAAATAATCCTGTCATCATCTTTTGCTAGATCCTTTAATTCATTCATAAATGAGTCTGTATCACTTGAACCACCTGCTATTACCAGCTTCTTATCAGTCTTAACATTCTTAAATGCCTCAACCAAATATCTAATCCCCTTTTCCGGAACTAATCGTCCTAAAAACAATATGTAAGAATCTTTTTCCAAACCATATTTTTCTGTAATTAATTCAGCTTCTTGGATTTTTGGTCTATTCACTCCATTTGGAATGAACACTGTTTTTCTTCCATACTCTTTCTCAAAATAATCTTGAACGCCTTTACTCAGCACAATAATTTCATCCGCATACTTCACAGCATTCTTTTCACCCTGATGAATAAATTTTGAACCAAATCCACTTTTCCATTTTTCACGTTGCCAATCCAATCCATGAATTGTTACAATCACTTTTTTACCAAATAGTTTTGGCAACCACGCGAAAAATGCCGGTCCCTCTGCATGAATATGAACAATGTCATACCGGCCAAAAGCACAACATAATGCTGCAAAAAAGGATGATGATACAGCTGCAAGACCTTTTTTCTCTATTGTTGGGACTGTTTTAAGCCTAATTCCTTTATATTCTTTAAGTCGTTTTGAATCATATTCAGAACCACTCACATGATGACCACCTCTGTCGTAGCATGTCACATTATGCCCTTGTGCAACCCTCCTTGAGCAAAGTTCTTCAACCACTATTTCAACTCCGCCTTCTCTTGATGGAATTCTTTTTTGACCAAACATAGCAATATTAAGTTTTTCTTTATGCTTACTCTTTCGTCTGTTCACGTCTTTAAACTGCTCCATCACTCTTTAATACGCCTGTAATTGTCTTAAAAATAATCCTCAAATCATTCTTAACACTCCACTCCCTAATATACTGGGTATCCAGCTTCACCACTTCCTCAAAGTCCGTGATATTGCTCCTGCCGCTCACCTGCCACAGCCCGGTCAGTCCCGGTCTGAATGACATTCTGGCTCTATGGTGTGGCTCATACTTCTCCCACTCATCGAGTGTCGGTGGTCTGGTGCCTACCAGACTCATATCTCCCACTAGTATGTTGAAGAATTGTGGGAATTCATCCAGGCTTGTTTTCCTGATGAACTGCCCGATTCCGGTTTTCTTCTTTCCGTTTGGCAGCACCTTATTGCCTATGATTCTCGGGTCAAAGTCCATCTTGAACATCATTCCGTCGCCCACTTTATTCTGTGCCGCAAGCTCCTTCTTTCGCTCCTCGGCATCCATATACATACTGCGGAATTTATACATCTTGAACTTTCTGCCGTTTCTGCCGACTCTCTCCTGTGAGAAGAATATCGGTCCAGGCGATGCTATGTATATCGCCGGTCCCACAAATATCATGATGATAAGTGTGAACAGGCAGCCCACCAGTCCTCCGACTATATCCATGCCCCTCTTTACCAGAAGTGCGCTGGGATTTGCATAGTTCTCGCTTGATGTAACTACTGTGTAGTCGCCTATCTTTTCTATCTGCTTGTAGCCACCCTGGGCTGTACCATTTTTTGCTATTCCTGTATGTACTGCAATTCCCATCTCTAGGAATATATCTGCCATTTTTTCAGGATATTCATCCTCGCTGCAAGGCGGAATGAGTACCTCATCCACCCATTCATCGCACGCATAGTCTACTATGCCATCGTGATTCGCAACTATCGGTATGCCGCATATAGTCTCACCCTTCATGTCTGTATCCAGTGAAGCTGCTACTATCTTTGTATAGCCTATACAGCTTTTCTCCACTGTGCACAGTGTATCTCGAAGTATTGCATCAGGTGCTATGACAAACAGTGATTTCTTAGATGCTGCAAAGTCCTTTTTCTTAAGGAAGCTCTTGAGCGCAAGTCTTGCTACATATGTTATTGTCACATAGATTGGAAACATAATATAAAATGATAATCGCGAGTATATATCAGCCATCTGTGTGGTGAACAGAAACAGTGCTGTCGCCAGAAATACAAGCACTGCATGCTTACAGGTCGATATAAATTCATCCAGATATCCGCGTTTTAGGACATTCTTGAATGAGTCTTCCATTATCTCCACACAGAAATCTATCAGAAGGAATGCTACACCCAGTATACGGTAGTCCTTGTCCACATATGGGTTATTAAAGCCGAAGCGTATCACATATGAAATTAAAAACGCAATAACAATGCATGCGATATCTATAAGCATAAAGTCTATATGCTTTGTCCATCCTCTGCCTTTCTTTCTGTACATTCTTTCTAAATTCTCCTTATAGTATCTTTAACTCCCCTATACCCACTCCGAGGGAGGTACCTTTGTACCCCCCCCCGAATATTTTTAGTCTGTTTTGTTTTTTTTAAGTTTATTCGGATTAGCGTATCTTTTGTTGTATCTAATTGGGTTTTCCAATGACTTATTTTCACCTTTTTTTTATTCATTGTCAATGAATATTAGGTTTTATTTACAATTTTTGACATATTCGCCAATCTGTATAGTATTATCAGCTCAATATTATACATTATTTATATGTCATTCTGCTTATTTTTCCTCAAACAGCCTCTGCTTCCTCTCTATCATCTCATCAATCCTTGCGATATACTGCCCTACATCCTTGACATTCTCGCATCTGTCGATGCGGTGTGTGCCATCAGGATTCGGTACGGACCAGACACGCTTGGTGCTTGCTCCTGCTCCGCACGCCACGATCGTTTGCTTTTCCTCCATTATCAATATGTTGTATACGCCGGCCTTGCCCTTTGCCGCATAGCCTACGTTTTCCATGTTGCCTGCCATGCCCTTCTGTCTGTAGAGATAGTACGGCTCAAGCCCCATCTGCTTACAGTAGGCTGCGCAGAGATCCATATGCTCCTGAGTGTTGACCATCTGCATATCACTGTAGCGGTCCTTGAAGATGGTAAGTCTTGCAGCTCGCTTTACTGCAAGTGAATGGATAGTGACGTTGTCAGGCGCCAGCTCCTTCACCAGCTCCATTGTGTGCCTTACATCATCGAGTGTCTCCTCGGGAAGTCCCATGATGAGGTCCATGTTTATGTTGTCAAAGCCCAGCTCACGCGCGAGCTTGAAGCTATTTATCGTATCGTCTACCGTGTGGTGTCTTCCTATTATATCAAGTGTCTGCTGCTTCATGGTCTGCGGATTTACTGATATACGGCTGATGCCGTTTTTCTTCAGTGCCATAAGCTTTTCTCTCGTGATGGAGTCCGGTCTGCCTGCCTCCACGGTAAATTCCAGGCAGTCCTTTAAATCAAAGCTGCATTTGATTTTTCTGATAAGCCTGTCAAGCTGGGCAGGGCTTAGTGTGGTCGGTGTGCCGCCTCCTATGTAGATGGAGTTTAGCTTCTTGTGATAGAATTTCTGCGCCGTGTAGTCTATCTCCTTCTCGAGTGCGTCGAGGTAATCGTCCACGCGGTTTTTCCACACACCCAGCGGGTATGAGGTAAACGAGCAGTATGCACAGGTGCTCGGGCAGAAGGGTATGCCTATGTACAGGCTGTAGCCGTTGTCATAGTCCACCTTATCGAGCAGTGCCTTCTCGCGCTTTGCTATACCTATTGAGAGGTCGATTTTCTCATCGCTTGCGAGGTAGGTTTCCTTCAGATAGTCGTAGGTTTCCTTATCGCTCATGCCGTCCTCTATGCATTTCATGGCTATCTTGGTCGGTCTGATGCCTGAGAGTGTGCCCCACGGAAGGCTCTTTCCTGTGCCCTTTTCTATCATGGAATACAGGGCGAGCTTGAGGCGGTTTTTAGTTTCCTTGCGGTCTGCACTGTCTACGGATATTTTTGTGCAGATTCTTTTTCCGTCTCTATTCAGCGTCCACTCCACTGCAATTTCATCGCCCACATAGTCTATCTTAAATACCTGTGAGGCATCCGCAAATTCCTTTACGCCATCATCTGTCATCTCGTGGTGTGTACAGGCTAAGTTTTTCCCCTCCACCTCATCAGGTGAGCAACTATAGTACATCTGCACATCCTCCTGAGGGAAGAACTCCTTGAGCAGTGAGTGCACATCATATTCAAAATCCGGTTTATTAAATACTACTACTATCATAAGTAAGGGTTATACATCCTCTCGTTTTCTATGGTTGTTGTGTCGTTGTGGCCCGGGTACACCTCTGTACGCTCAGGCAGTGTCATGATTTTTTCCTTCACTGTGCGCACGAGGTCTGACATGCTGCCGCCCTTGAAATCCGTACGTCCGATTGAGCCGCAAAACAGTGAATCGCCTGTAAAGATCACGTCCTCATACGGGAAATAATAGCAGCAGCCACCCGGTGTATGCCCCGGTGTGTGAAGCACTACTATGTGAAAGCCCGCAATATCAATTTCCTGCTTATCCTTCAAAAATACATCCGCATAGAATGTTTTTGACTGGCCCATCATGTAGCTGACATTGAGCTGCGGGTCATCAAGTGTGGCTTTGTCTGCCTCATGGATATATATTTTGATGCCGTAGCGGTCTGCGAGCGGCTTTGCATCAGTGGCATGGTCAAAGTGTCCGTGTGTGAGCAGTATTGCTACTGGCTTTGCGCCTGATTCGTCCACTTTTTTGGCGAGCTGTTCTGCACACGCGCCCGGGTCTATTATTATCATTTCCTTTGTCTTTATATTGGTGACAAAGTAGCAGTTGGTCTGCACCGGTCCCACTACGAAGTGGTCTATCTTCATATTTACCATATGAGTGTACTCCTTGTCTGTTATATGTTATGCTTCACGCAAGAACCACCGGGATTTAGCCGGTGGTCCTCTCTACGTCTATTACACTTTCTATCTGTCTGAGCTTCTCCACGAGAACCTTTATCTGGTCCCTGCCTCTGATATTGAAAAATACCTCGATTGTAGCGATGCCCTGCTTGCTGGTCTTGGACTGGATACCACTGATATTGATTTCCTTCTCGGTAAATATCTTTGTGATATCTACGAGCAGTCCCGGCCTGTCATGACAGAATATCTTTAGGTCTGCCTGATACTCGGCACCGTTGTCCATGAGGGCTGTATCCTGCCACTCTGCTTCTATGAGCCTGTCCTTTTCCATCTTGGACAGATTGATGATATTCACGCAGTCTGTCCTGTGGATTGAGATGCCTCGGCCTCTTGTGACAAAGCCCACGATTTCATCTCCCGGAACAGGATTGCAGCACTTCGAGAAGTGCACAGCCACGTCATAGAGTCCGTGTACCACAATACCGCTCTTTGACTTGTGCTCGGGCTGTGTGCCTGCTGCCGTCTGCTGCTTTTCTGCGATGCTGCCAAGCACATCTGCATCTGTCACCGGCACCACATGATCCTTCTTGTACTCGTCGTACATCCTGTTGACTATCTGGCTCTCCTTGAGTCCGCCGTGGCCGACGGTTGCAAGGCATGAGTTCCAGTCGTGGAAGCCGTATTTGCGGCGTATTTTCTCCTGATACTCAGGCTTGTTTATCTCTGCAAAGTTGATACCCTTTGCCTTGGCATAGGCTGCTATCAGATCCTTGCCGTGCTGTATATTCTCCTCCTTGAGCTCACTTCTGAACCACTGGTTGATCTTGTTCTTGGCCTGTGTGCTCTTTACGACCTTGAGCCAGTCACGGCTTGGTCCCTTGGAGTTCTGTGAGGTGATTATCTCTATCTGGTCACCGTTTTTAATGACATAGTCTATCGGCACCAGCTTGCCGTTTACCTTGGCACCGACCATCTTGTTGCCGACCGCAGAGTGTATGCTGTAGGCAAAGTCTATAGGTGTGGAGCCCTTTGGCAGATTCTTTACATCGCCGGACGGTGTGAATGCAAATACATTGTCGGAGAATAAATTTAAATCACTCTTTAATAAAGTCATAAACTCCTTATTATCCGACATGTCCTGCTGCCACTCGAGTATCTGGCGCAGCCAGCTGAGCTTCTCCTCCTCTGTGACAGTGGTGGTAGTGGCATTGCCGTTGTTTGCTTCCTTGTACTTCCAGTGCGCTGCGATACCGTACTCAGCTGTACGATGCATCTCATAGGTACGTATCTGTATCTCAAACGGCTGTCCGCTCGGGCCTATGAGTGTCGTGTGAAGCGACTGGTACATGTTCTGCTTCGGCATGGCAATATAGTCCTTGAAACGGCCCGGTATAGGCTTATACTTCTCATGTATGATACCTAGCACTGCGTAGCAGTCCGGTATGGTATCCACCAGAATCCTGATGGCAAAGAGGTCATATATCTGGTCTATAGTCTTGTCCTGATTGACCATCTTCTTATATATACTGAAGAAATGCTTTGCCCTGCCGTATATCTCTGCCTTGATGCCGGCATCCGAAACATACTTCTTGACATCGTTTACCAGACCCTGGATGTAGGTGTCGCGCTCTGTCTTTCTTAGTGCTACCTTCTCTACCAGATCGTAATATGCATCCGGATAGAGGTACTTCATACAAAGATCCTCGAGCTCTATCTTTATCTTGCTGATACCAAGTCGCTGTGCGATAGGGCAGTAGATATCCTGTGTCTCTCTGGCGATACGCTGCTGCGCCTCCTTGGACTGGTACTTGAGTGTACGCATATTGTGCAGTCTGTCTGCCAGCTTTATGAGGATGACCCTGATATCCTTTGCCATGGCGAGAAACATCTTACGCAGATTCTCAGCCTGCATCTCAAGCCTGTCCGCATTCTTATCCTTCGGATCCTTGGTGCTGTCTGTCAGATGCAGGTGCTTTAACTTCGTGACACCATCCACCAGATGTGCGACATCGTCTCCAAACTCCGCACGCATCTCATCCATGGTCATGATGGTGTCCTCCAGCACATCATGGAGCAGTCCTGCTGCAATTGTTTCCTTATCCAGCTCGAGCTCGGCGAGTACTATGGCAACACACAGCGGATGTATGATATAAGGCTCTCCTGACTTACGTGCCTGACCCTTATGGGCATCATAAGCTACCCTGTAGGCTTTGTCCACAAGGCTCGTGTCATCCGACGGATGATACTTTTTGATTTCCTTTTTCAGCTCATCATAAAGCTCCTCTGGGCTCGTAAAATCTTTTGTTCCCCTTATGCCGCTTGTGTCTGAGCGAAATTTGTCCGCTATTTTTTCTAATTCTTCTGTTGAGTAATCTGCCAATAGTCTCACCTCGATTGTAGTGTATCTTTAGTAGCCATTATATTTTATTTCTTTAAAAATTGCAATCTTATGTTGTTAGCCGATAACCATCTTTACTCCGCCATACATGCCGGCTGAGTTGCCGAGTGTGGCAAGCTTGATCTCTGTCTCGCGGCTTGCATGGAAAGCATACTCTTTATAGTACTTTGCTGCTGTATCGATGATGATGCTGCCTGCCTTTGAGAGGCCTCCGCCTACAACAAATACCTCAGGGTCCATAACGCATGCTACTGCTGCCATTGCCTTGCCGAGAAGCTTCATAGACTGCTCTACTGCCGCAATGCCCGCTGCATCTCCTGCCTTTGCCGCATCGCATACATCCTTGGCTGTGAAGCCTGCATTTAAATCAAGTTTTGTTGCCACATCCCTGTGTGCTGCAATGTATCTCTCTGCCACTCTTACGAGACCGTTTGCTGATGCATACTGCTCTAAGCAGCCCTTCTTGCCGCAGCCACAGCACTCTGACTCATCATCTACCATAGGCATATGTCCTATCTCTCCGCCTGCTCCGTTTACTCCGGCTACGATTCTGCCCTCGCGGATGATTCCTCCGCCTACGCCTGTGCCGAGTGTGATCATGACTACATCCTGATGACCCTTTCCGCCACCCTGCCACATCTCACCGAGTGCAGCTACGTTGGCATCGTTTCCGGCCTTTACCTTGATGCCGCCGCACAGTACTGAGAGTGACTGTGCCACGTTGAACACGCCCCAGCCGAGGTTGACACATCTTAATACTGTTCCGTCATCCTTTACAGGTCCCGGCACTCCCATGCCTATACCCTCGATGTCACCCATCTCGATGCCATGCTTCTCGTTATTCTCCTTGATAGATGCTGCGATATCAGGCAGGATGAGCTCGCCGGAATTCTCTGTGCGTGTAGGAATCTCCCATGTATCGACAAGCTTTCCTGTTGTCTCGAAAAAGCCCATCTTTACAGTTGTTCCACCTATATCTACTCCGTATGCGTATTGTTTCATTTTTTCGTCCTCCAAATCGTTAAACTATGTTTATATTTTATTGCCTAATTGCATATTTTTCAATGTTTTTCATTGTTTTTTATGTTTTTTCTATATATAGAAGCGTTTATATCATCATCCATATGCCCGCTATATGTAAATCCAAGCTTTTTGGCAAGGCGCACCGATGCCGTATTTTTCTCGTCTATCCGGCAGTAAAGCTCTTCAAAGTCTGTGTTTTCGCGCGCGTAGTCTATGATGAAGCGGCATACCTCCGTGGCATAGCCTTGGTTCCATAATTCCGGCGCTATCATATAGCCCAGTTCATCATGCTCAAGCCCTGCCCTGCCTATCAGCTTCCCTGTTTCCTTGGAAAATACAAGCCACATACCATACTTGTAAAAGCCATACATGTTCTCTATATATGCTTTCTGGTATTCAAGCTCTGTCTCGTAGTCGTAAAGCGGTTCCACAAAGTCGGTCATGCCGGGCTTGTCATAGAGCTCATAGAGCGCAGGAAGGTCTGACAGGGACAGCTCACGTATCAGACATCTGTCTGTCTCGCCGATGTCCCACGGGATGTGATTATATCGCCTGCGCACCCGCTCCAGATACTCAATATCAAGTTCTGCAAGGCTCTCGACTGCATAGCGCGTGCCGCACTGCGGTTCTCCTACTGATGCTATGCCGAGTGAGTCAGCTATTTGCTTCTGCTGCCTGTTTGATACTATCCAGATGTAGTCGGCGGGAGCTTTCGGTATTCTTAGATTTCCCGTATTAGCTTTCGCGGTGTTATCTGCAGATTCTTGTATCGTTGTTTTTTGGAAGTCATTAATTGATTCATCAGCCGGTAGCGCAACATACAGTTTTTCTTGCAACTCTTCTGACATAGATGCCTTGCCTGCCACATTTCTCCACTGTGGCTTGAATATCTCGTCATGATAGTAAAAAGAGGCAAGTTTTGCGCTTGCCTCATCAATAATTATTATCATTAAACTGTCTCAGGCTCCGGATAGTCCACTCCGAAGGTCTCAACTGTAACTGTCTTCATGACCTGAGCCTCAAGTGGTTTGTCCATGTAGTCTGTGCGCACCTCTGCGATCTTGTTTACCACATCCATGCCCTCTATTACCTTGCCGAATGCCGCATACTCGCCGTCGAGATGTGGTGCATCCTGATGCATGATGAAGAACTGGCTGCCTGCTGAATCAGGTATCATGGTACGTGCCATTGAAAGTACACCGGCTGTGTGCTTTAAGTCATTTTTGAAGCCGTTGTGTGTGAACTCGCCCTTGATTTCATAGCCTGGGCCGCCTGTGCCGTTTCCGTCAGGATCTCCGCCCTGGAGCATGAAGCCCTTGATTACACGGTGGAAGCATACTCCGTCATAGAAGTTGTGATTAATTAAGCTGATAAAGTTGTTTACTGTGTTTGGTGCGATTTCCGGATAAAGCTCCGCCTTGATTACATCGCCGTTTTCCATTGTGATTGTTACGATTGGATTCTGTGCCATTATTTTTCTCTCTTTCTTTTATAATATTATGAGGCTTGGAGAATATCCATTTTTACTTACTCAGAGCCTCGACTACCTTCGGAAACTCCATGAAGTGTGATGCCTTCACCAGTATGGTGTCGCCCTCCTTCACATATGAAAGAAGCTCCTGTGTCATGGTCTCCCTATCCTCGAAATAGTGGATGTCTACATCGGACGATTTCTCTGCGGCTCCGGCTGCATATTCCCTTGCAAGCTCTCCTGCGGCAAAAAGTGTATGGATATGATTCTCTCCAACTGCTTCGCCTACCTCATGGTGCAGCTTTTTCTCATCGCTTCCCAGCTCACCCATGTCGCCAAGCACTGCTATTGTCCTGCCCTTTGCATGTGAAAGCACCTCGATAGAGGATTTCATGGATACAGGATTTGCATTGTAGCAGTCATCTATCACTGTCATGCCGTGTGTTTTGATGAAATTGGTACGCCCTGCGATTGTCTCTGCTTTCTCGATTCCTGACTTTATCTCAGCTATTGTGAGGCCAAGCTGCAATCCGACAGCTGCTGCCGCCATGGCATTGTATACATTGTGCTCACCCGGGATGTGGATTTGTGCATCAAACTCACCCTCCGGAGTGACAAAATGAGCCTTCATGCCGTCGAAGCCCAGGTTTTCAATATTTGTGGTATATACTGATTTATGAACGCCTGAAGCCGATTCCTTGCCATAGTATATGGCAGGCTTTCCATTTACCGTCTGCACTGTGGCCAGCTTATCGTCATCTGCATTCAGCACTGCGACCGCATCCGGCATCATATGCTCAAAGCACTCTGTCTTTGCTTTAAGCACACCATCCCTGTCGCCCAAAAACTCCAGATGGCAGTAGCCGATATTGGTGATGACCATGACATCCGGGCAAGACATAGTAGAAAGTCTGTGCATCTCGCCAAAATCAGATATGCCCATCTCGAGCACCGCTACCTGATTGCTTTCCCTGATTCCGAAAATGGTGAGTGGCAGGCCTATCTCATTGTTGAAATTGCCTGCGGTCTTGTGGACGCTGTATTTCTGCTCAAGAACTGACGATATCATCTCCTTGGTGCTGGTCTTGCCGACACTTCCGGTGATGCCCACCACCTTGATATCAAGGCTTTTTCTGTAAAATGCCGCGAGCTTTTTCATGGCATCGGTGGTTGATTCAACAAGCACATATGGGCCTGCCGGATCCGTCAGCTCATGCTCAGAGAGCACAATTGCCGCCCCCTGCTCAAACACAGTCGGAATGAATTTGTGTCCGTTCACCCTTTCTCCCTTTATCGGGATAAAAAGATAGCCCTCCTTCACCTGTCTGCTGTCTATGACTGCGCCGGTGATTGTCGTATCGAGCTGTGTCTCATCGCCTATGTATGTGCCATCGCAAGCCTTTGCGATATTTGCAAATGTAAGATTCTTCATGTACTTATCCGACATGCTACACCTCATATTTTTTCAAAGATATGTCAATCAGATGCTCACAGAGCTGATTAAAGCTCATACCGATAACCGCGGCCTCCTGTGGCAAAAGACTGGTCGGAGTCATGCCCGGCAGTGTGTTTGCCTCGAGGCAGAACATCTCATTTTTGTCATTGAGCAAAAAGTCTGAGCGTGAATATGTGTCAAGCCCGATAACGCGCGCAACCTCCTCGGCATAGTGCTGCATATCCTTTGTCACCTGCTCAGGAAGCTCGGCCGGACATGTCTCTACTGTACTGCCCGCCTTGTATTTGTTCTTATAATCGTAGAAGCCCTCCTTCGGTGCAATCTCTATAATAGGAAGAGCCTTGCCCTCGATAACGCCGACAGAGAACTCCCTGCCCTGTACAAACTCCTCGATAACCAGCTCATTTTCCCACTTGAAGGCATCGTCAAGTGCCGCCTTAAACTCTGCCGCATCCCTAACGATAGTGACACCGATGCTTGAACCACCGCAGCATGGCTTTACCACACATGGAAGTGTCAGGTCAAGCTTTGTGATATCGTCCTGTCTGGTCGCTCTTGTCATGGAAATACCCTTTGGAGTAGGGATACCATTTGCAAGGAAGAACTGCTTTGATGTCTCCTTGTTCATGGCGATGGCTGAGCTTAAATAATCGCTGCCTGTATATTTGACACCGAAGAGGTCAAATGCTGCCTGTATCTTTCCGTTCTCTCCGTTTTCTCCGTGGAGAGCCATGAAAACAATGTCCGCCATCTGACACATTTTGATGACATTTGGTCCGAAGAAGCAAGGTGACTGGTCCTTTCTGGAAGCCTTTACCTTTGCGAGGTCAGGTGCCTCTGTCGGAATATCACTGACCTGCACGCTTATCTCGTCCGCGCGGTCAAATATACCTGTCAGGTCCTCCTCCCTGTCACTATATCCCATAAATACATCCAATAATATAACTTTGTGGCCGTTCTCTTTGAGTGCCTTAGCTACCATGCTTCCTGTCTTGAAGGAAACATCTCTCTCTGTGCTGAGCCCTCCGGCAAGTACTACGATGTTCATTTTTGTCCTCTTTTCTTTGATTGAATTATCATGCTTTGGCTTAATTAAACACAATGCAATGCTTCTTTTTTAAAGCTATGAGTAATCAACATAATTTTTCCAAAATTATAACACCATTTGTGCAAAAAAGAAAGACCGGTTGCCCGGTCAAAAAAGAAATTCTCATCTTATTTTAAACTGTGTTAACTTCCAGCAGCTGTATCATTCTCATAAATACCATCCGCCCGTGCAAATCATCCTGTGAAAGTGATTCTCCGTACTTCAATACTAATAATCGGCACTGATAAAAATTCAGCTCAGGATTGCCAAAAAGCAAAATCCGCAAGGCTGCATTTTCCAGGTAATTGTGTATATTTCCCACCTCAATAAATATATCTACGATATCATCGAGGTTAATAAGTCCTTTCTGTTCATAGTACATTGTTCTCAAATATTTGTTTCCCTCCATCAACTATATTTTTCATAGAACTTCTTTTTTATCTTTCTTTTGAAATTTTGTCGCCTTTGCGAAATTTTCCTCTTTGTTTTTGTTGGTGGGTTCATTTTTCCATATAATATATCAATATTCTAGGCGCGTTATGTGCTGGTATTTTGAAGATTTCTATTAGAATTTTTAATATTGATAGGTGATTAGCAGTTTTCGACAAAATACGACATGGTGTTGAGTTTATTTTGGCTGGTTTTTGGTTTATATTGCGCTTTCCTCGTAAAAATTTTTGTAATGATAAATTTGTACTTGGCCGTTCTCTTTGAGTGCCTTAGCTACCATGCTTCCTGTCTTGAAGGAAA
>ERZ1027010.626-NODE-626-length-13686-cov-4.843812_pt1 | contig 13686 bp, 7 predicted proteins | sample MGYA00519448_ERZ1027010 | MGnify/ENA primary metagenome ERZ1027010 (study PRJEB26926, sample SAMN06164694) | human gut metagenome | biome: ENVO:00009003; feature: ENVO:2100002; material: ENVO:00002003 | host: Homo sapiens | place: USA | collected 2012 ... | reverse complement strand
CTAGTACGGTCTCGTGGGCTCGGAGATGTGTATAAGAGACAGGAGTAGAATTATCGGGATATGGTAAAGTTTCATTTATCTCGATAAGTGCGATGAGTGATAGTACTTGTTAATATGAATTAAAATCAACGTAAAGCGTTACGTTGATTTTTTATGGTAACGGAATAGGTGCGGAAATAAAGGTACTATATCTTTGTTGTAAGTCCTTGTAGCAATATGTTTTGCTATAATTATTATAACCGATTTGTTAAAAACACAAAATATGACACGAAAAACACTATTTTTATTTACGTTGTTAATTGCCAGTTTTACAGTTTTTGCTCAAAGTGAATCTTTTAAAAACAGTGGTGTAGACATTGAATTGCCTGCAGGAATCCTTTCTTTACAACCGCTCAATCAGAATGCAGTTCGTATAAGGTTTACCAAAGAAAAAAATATTCCGGAGCAAGAGTTAATTTATACGGAAGAGGTAGAGTCTCCTGTGTATAAGATAAAAGAGGATAGTAAATCATTAAAGCTTTCTCTTGATAAAATAATTGTTGTTTATGATAAGTTGCGTCATACATTGACTTTTACTGATTCTAAAGGGCAGATTATTTTGCAAGAGAAAGAAGGAGGACGTGTGTTGCAAAATTCTACGGTTCAAGGGGAACCGGTTTTTGAGGTTGAACAACATTTTTTATCGCCTGTTGATGAATATTTGTTTGGTACGGGACAGTTTCAAGACGGTTACTTGAATGTGCGAGGGTTAACCAGACGTCTTACGCAGGTAAATACGCAAATAGCAGTTCCTTTTGTCCTTTCCAATAAGGGGTATGGTATATTGTGGAATAACTATGGTCTGACGGATTTTAATCCGGCTGATGAATCTGTAAAGCTGTTACCTGCAGAAACCGGTGTGCAAGCGGTTACGGTAGATGCAACAAGTACAAAAGGCAATAAGCGTGAAACTCGGTTTTTTAAGTCGTTTACGGCAAGATTTAGTGTCCCGGCTGACGGACAGTACGGATTGTTGCTGGATGTAGGACAACGCATGGCGCGTAAACATTACATTTCTATTGATGGGAATAAAATTGTTGATGTCAATAATTTGTGGCTTCCACCCACAACTTCAGTTATTGTAAATTTATCGAAGGGGGAACATTTTGTTGAAGTGCAAGGCGTACAGGAAGATGCTCCTGTATTATATTGGAGACAAGTGACTGATGAGACTGTTTTTCGTTCACCGGTGGCCCGGTCATTGGACTATACTGTATTCTCCGGAAATGCAGATGAAATAGTAGCCAGTTATAGGCAGTTGACAGGTGAGACTCCTATGTTGCCACTTTGGGCATTGGGTTATATACATTGCCGGGAGCGCTATAATACTCAGAGTGAATTACTGGAAAATGCACGTGAATTTAGGAAACGTAAACTGCCTGTGGATGTGATTGTACAAGATTGGCAATGGTGGGGGAAATATGGCTGGAATGCTATGCAATTTGATGAAAGTAAATATCCGGATCCGGGTAAAATGGTTCGTGAACTTCATGACATGAATATGCACCTGATGCTATCCGTTTGGTCTAAGATAGACAAGCAATCGACACTTGGCAAACAAATGGAGTCAAAAGGATTTTATATCCCCGGTACGGATTGGATTGATTTCTTTAATCCTGATGCCGCTGCATTCTATTGGCAGAATTTTAGTGGTAAATTGTTGAAACCTTATAAAATTGATGCGTGGTGGCAAGATGCTACTGAGCCTGAAAACGATGACTTGTTGAATCGCCGAGTAAATAACGGGAAAACGCCGGGTGAGTTCTTTCGTAATGTTTACCCGTTATTTGTAAATAAGACAGTTTATGAAGGTTTACGCAAAGATGACCCGGGACGACGTGCCATGATATTGACGCGAAGCGGTTTCTCGGGTATACAACGGTATGGTGCAGTAACATGGTCGGGCGATGTCGGTAATGATTGGGAAACACTTCGTCGGCAAATAGCCGGTGGCTTAGGACAAATGGCAACCGGTTTGCCTTGGTGGACATATGATGCGGGTGGTTTCTTCCGCCCGTCTGATCAGTATACCAATAAAGACTATCAAGAACGAATGTTGCGTTGGATACAAACCGGAACTTTTCTTCCATTGATGCGTATTCATGGCTATATGAGCCAGACAGAACCTTGGCGATATGGTGAACAGGTGGAGCATATTATTTCTGAGTTTTTAGATTTGCGCTATCGTTTACTACCTTATATCTATTCACAGGCAGCATTTGTAGCTTATCAGGGAGGGACTTTTATGCGTCCGTTGATTTTTGACTTTTCACAAGACAAAGAGGCCTTGAAACAAGAAAATGAATATATGTTTGGAAAATCTTTATTGATTAATCCTATAACTCAAGGTAATGTACGAAACTGGAGAACCTATCTTCCTGAACATACGGCAGGTTGGGTCGATTTTTGGAATGGCAAGACCTACGAAGGAGGGCAATACGTTGATATTCCGGTTACAATAGATAGGATTCCGGTATTTGTAAAAGCGGGAACTATTCTTCCTATGGGTATGAAAAAGCAATATGCTTTGGAAAGACCTAATACTCCACTGGAAATATATATTTATCCGGGTGAAGATGCTTCATTTACTTTATACGAAGATGAGGGAGATAATTATAATTACGAGAATGGTGCGTACAGTAATATTATGTTCCAATGGAATAATCATAAACGAGTATTGACAATAGAAGAACGAGAAGGAGAATATCCCGGTATGCAATTAAGTAGAACTTTACGTATAATAAGTCCGTCTGCGGAAAAGACTGTTGTATATCAAGGTAAGAAGATGACAGTCCGATTACCATAATAAGATTATGAGACGGAAGAAAGCATTTGATTGTTGAATTTAAGCATATTTAGTCCATTATGTAACAACAGGAAATAAATGTGTAACATGATTATTGAACCCATAAATGGTAATGGTGTACATTTGCGACATAATATTTTACATTCTTAACATCATGAAAAACAAATCGGTAATATTACTTTTATTTTTGGCTATATGCGGATTTTCAGCAACGAAAGCAATGGCTGGTGGCGGTGACTCAAAGACTTCTAAATTTGTTTATCAAGGAGCAGGTAACCCATATTTACCATTATGGGAGCATCTGCCTGATGGTGAACCACGTGTTTTTGAAGATCCTGATCATCCCGGGAAATATCGTGCTTATATCATTGGATCACACGACCTTCGTTTTAATAGTTATTGCGGTGCGGACATAAGAATGTGGTCGGCTCCTGTTGAAGATTTGTCCAGTTGGCGTGACGAAGGACCGATTTTTACCTATCAGACAGGAGGAAAATGGGATGTGATGTATGCTCCCGATCTTGTTGAGGTAAGAAGAAAAGACGGTAAGAAAGAATATTATTTATATCCTCATAGCCGCGGTCGGAACAGGGAGGCGATGGTTGCTAAAGGAGATCGTCCCGACGGGCCTTTTACTCCTATCAATTTGACTGCTGACGGTACGAAAACATTACCCGGAAGTATTATGGGATTTGACCCTTCTGTGTATATTGAGTATGTTACAGATCCTAATGATCCTGACTATGAAATAGGCTTCAGAGCATACGGATATTGGGGATTCCAGCGTTCATTAGCAGCCCAGTTAGATCAAAATACGATGTATTCCGTACGTCCCGGAACAGATGTTATTCCATATTTTATGCCTGCAGGCCGTAGAAATGGTTCTACCCGCGATTCGATTTCATACCCACATATTTATCCGGGAGAGGATCTTAAGGCATTTAATTTCTTTGAAGCCTCTTCTATTCGTAAGATTGGAAATAAATATGTAACCATTTACAGCGGATATTCCGGTCGTGAATACGGATTGGGTATGACAAATTCCACTTTGCGTTATGCTTATGGTGATTCGCCATTGGGTCCATGGAAGAGTGGTGGTGTTTTGGTTGATTCACGTGCACCGGTGTTGAATCAAGATGGTACCCGATTACAGACAACTAATGCGGCGCATAATACTCATGGCAGTATAGAACAGATTAATGGACAATGGTATGTGTTTTATCACCGTCCACCTCGTGGATTTGGAAATGCACGCCAGTCGGTAGTAGCTCCAATTCATGTGGAATGGGATGAGAAGCCTGTGGCTGAGGGTGGAAGAGTTTCCATCAAGGGGTATAATCCGTATGCAAAAGATAGTATTTGGACAGCTAAAGATGCGCAAGGTTATGAATATAAGGGTGCTGAGGTAACTTCAGAGGGTTTTCATATTTTTGGTCTTGATCCTTATCGGTATTATTCAGCCGGGTTTGCATGTTATCTTTCTGATGTTAGTCTTCAACAAGATTCATGGGATATTTGGGATAATCATGCTTCTATTACTAATGTGAAGAATGGTCATATAATAGGATATAAATATTTTGGTTTCGGTGGACTGGATAAAGATAAGTTAGGCTTGAAAGCTTTCAAAGGAACTCAAAAAGGGAACAAAACAGCATTTAATCTTTTCCTTACACCAAAGACCTCAAGAACATTCAAAGTTAATGTATGGTTGGATGGTCCATGGGATAATAAGGTTTGGAAAGGGACAAAAATTGGTGAAATTGTAGTTCCGGAAAATTCGGTGCAGGAAGTAACTCAATTTGCGGTTGATGTATCACAATTTGTAGACCACTTAGATAAGAAACATGCAATATTTCTTGTAGCGGAAGGTGAAGGAGAAGAACTTTTTGATCTGATTGGCTTAGGTTTTAGTTCAAAAAAGAAGAAAATAGTTCGTCCGCTTGTTCCTGAAATAAATATAACGGTTAATGGAAAGCCTGTTGAAATCCCGGTAACGCCTGTCCGTTCCACAGAGAAAAATGGTATTACCGGCTATGACTTATACGAGACGGTTTATGAACTTCCGTCTGAGGTAACAGAGTTTCCGACAGTATCTGCTTCTGTAACAGATAAGAAAGTGAAAATAGTCGTTACTCAAGCCGATTCGGATTCAAGAACAGCTGTTGTGAAGTTTGACAATAAGGGGGTGGTAAAGACCTACAAGATTAAATTTAAGTCTTCCATATTATAAAATTGTCAACAATCTTCTGGTTTGATGATGAGGATGTGTAAAACGAATTGCAGTTATCGTTTTGCACTTCCTCTCTTATATAGATGCAGATAAACTCTCCGAGAGAGTAAGATTAATGGAAAATGTCAGTTTTGTTTACCTGTTAATTTATAGAATGAAAGAGAATATGAAATTAGTAAAGTGTATATGGCTAATATTAGCCGGTATTATCATTAGTTCGTGCAGCACAAACTTGTTTGAAATAACATCTCCGGCAGGTAAACTGAAAGTAATGGTGGAGCCGGCTGAAGAAGATGTCTATGGTGCAGTCACTTTTTCTGTATATTATAAAGGGGAGCCGGTTCTTTCTAAAACGGAATTGGGGTTGGCGACAGATGTGCAGAAGTTTTGTGGAGATTTGAAGCTAAAATCAGTATCCGGGGTAACACAGGTTGTTGATGATTATGAAATGATAACGGGAAAACGCAGCCATTGCGTGAACGATGCTTCTGAAAGAGTCTATTCTTTTGAGAATAAAAAAGGCGAGGTGTTGGATATAACATTCAGAGTATATGACGACGGAGTTGCTTTCAAATATGCGATTAATACGACTGCAGGTAAAGAGTATGTCATTGATGAGTACACTGCGTATAATGTTCTGCAAGGGGTTAAAAGGTGGATGCAACAATATGATCCGGGCTACGAAAAGTTTTTTCCATTGTCGACAGACGGAACGTTGGCAGGCCGTCCGGAAGTTAATCTTTGGGGATATCCCGGCCTTGTTGAATTGTGTGATTCTGTATTTGTATTGATAACGGAAGCGAATATCAGGCGGGGACATTGCGGCTCTTTTTTATCTAATGGTAATGACCGTGATAGGTATCAGGTTAGTTTGGCTGATAAAAAGCAGGTCGCAGAGGGGATATGGGTTTCTCCTTGGAGGGTGCTCATTATAGGAACTCTGTCTGATATTGTAGAATCGACATTGGTGACAGATGTATCAGATCCTTCTAAAGTGGAAAATACGGAATGGATAAATTCCGGTATGGTATCTTGGATATATTGGGCACATAACCATGGCTCTAAGGATTATCAAAAAGTAAAGGAATATATTGATTTGGCCGTTGAAATGAATTGGCCTTATGATTTGATAGATTGGGAATGGGATGAAATGGGAAATGGAGGAACTCTTGAAGACGCGGTGAAATATGCCTTGGGCAAAGGAATAAAACCGCTTCTTTGGTATAATTCAAGTACCAACTGGATTGGTCCTGGCCCCTTGTATCGCTTGAATAAGAAAGAGAACCGAGAGAAAGAATATGCGTGGTTAAATAATATGGGAATTGCCGGTATTAAAGTAGATTTCTTCTCAGGTGATAGTGTTTCTACCATGAACTATTATTTAGATTTGCTTGAAGATGCTGTAAAGTATAAATTGATGATTAATTTTCATGGAGCGACTATCCCGAGAGGATGGCAACGTACATATCCTCATATGATGTCAGTGGAAGGAGTGTATGGCGCGGAATGGTATAATAATGCTCCAATATTGACAAATCGGGCAGCCGAGCATAATGCGACTTTACCTTTTACGAGGAATGTGGTAGGACCGATGGATTATACTCCGGGAACTTTCTCCAACTCTCAACATCCGCATATAACTTCATATGCTCATGAATTGGCATTGCCTGTAATCTTTGAATCAGCTTTACAACATATGCCCGATAGACCGTCTGTTTATTATAGCCTGCCTGCACCTGTGAAAAAACTTTTATCAGAATTGCCTACAGCTTGGGATGATACGAAGCTGCTGGGCGGCTATCCGGGAAAAGAAGTGATTATAGCGCGTCGTAAAGGTGAGGTGTGGTATATTGGAGGTGTTAATGGGACTAATGAGGCAAGTACTCTTCATGTGCCTTTGGATAAAATACCTGTTAGCGGTAAGAAAATTTCTTTGTTCAAAGATGGTGTAGATGATAACCATTTTACTATTGAAGAAAATATTCCTTTGACAGACGAAAAAAACGATTTGGTAATAGAATGTTTACCACGTGGTGGCTTTGCAGCCGTCATAAAATGAGAATATCCTGTTGCTTATTATTGTTGATTTTCAGATAGGTAAGAGTAATAGTGTGTCTTATAGCTTTGTCTCCTTTCTAAATTAAATAGGTGCTTGATAGGTAATAGCAAAATAAAAAACACTACTTTTGCGTATTAATCACTGTATTTATATATCAAGAAATGATAGAAGACATTAAAAAAGCCTGCCAAGTAATGCGGGAGGGTGGTGTGATTCTGTATCCCACCGATACCATTTGGGGAATCGGTTGTGACGCTACCAATGAAGAAGCGGTGCGCCGTGTATATGAAATAAAGCAGCGTCAAGACAGCAAGGCAATGCTTGTGTTGGTAGATTCTTCTGTAAAGGTGGATTTCTATGTTCAGGATGTTCCGGAGGTGGCATGGGACTTGATAGAGTTGGCAGATAAACCGTTGACTATTATTTATTCGGGTGCACGTAATCTGGCGGCAAATCTGCTGGCAGAAGACGGTAGCGTGGGTATTAGGGTGACGAATGAGGAGTTTTCAAAGCGTCTGTGCCAGCAGTTTCGTAAGGCAATTGTTTCTACGTCTGCGAATATTAGTGGGCAACCCTCACCGAAAAGTTTCAATGAAATAAGTGAAGAGGTTAAGTCCGCAGTAGATTATATTGTGGGCTACCGGCAAGAAGAGACGAGTAATCCGAAACCGTCCAGTATTATTAAGTTGGATAAAGGTGGTGTGATCAAAATAATCCGGGAATAAGAAAAATGGCTGGAAAAGAAAGAGGTTGGTTGCAACGCTTTATCATTTGGCGTGAGAAGAATGTTAAGGAAAAACGGTTTATCTTACTTCTTAGCTTTTTGGTCGGTATTTTTACGGCTTTTGCCGCATTGATATTGAAAGTGCTGATACACTGGATACAGAATTTTCTTACGGAGAATTTTGATACAACGGAGGCTAATTACCAGTATTTGATATATCCGGTAGTAGGAATCTTTTTGGCAGGACTGTTTGTACGCTATGTCGTAAAAGATGATATCAGTCATGGAGTTACGAAAATTCTGTATGCCATATCCCGCAGACAAGGGCGAATTAAGCGACATAATACATGGTCGTCTATTATAGCCAGTTCCATAACCATCGGATTCGGTGGTTCCGTTGGAGCCGAAGCACCGATTGTGCTTACCGGTTCGGCTATCGGCTCTAATTTGGGGAGTCTGTTCAAAATGGAACATCGTACACTGATGCTGTTGGTGGGGTGTGGTGCAGCCGGTGCTGTGGCCGGTATTTTTAAAGCACCGATTGCAGGGCTTGTCTTTACGCTGGAGGTACTGATGATTGACTTGACTATGTCTTCATTGCTTCCGCTATTGATTTCGGCAGTAACGGCAGCGACCGTCTCTTATATTGTGACGGGGACGGAAGCTATGTTTAAGTTTCACCTTGATCAGGCTTTTGAGTTAGAACGTATTCCTTATGTGATTATGCTGGGTATCTTTTGTGGTTTAGTATCTCTTTATTTTACCCGCGCCATGAATGCTGTAGAGGGAATGTTTGGAAAGTTGAGAGTCCCTTACAAGAAACTGTTGGTCGGCGGCTCGATGCTGAGTATTCTGATATTTCTTTTCCCGCCTCTTTATGGTGAAGGCTATGATACGATAGAATTATTACTCAATGGTACAAGTAATGTGGAGTGGGATACAGTCATGAATAACTCTTTCTTCTACGGACACGGTCAGTTACTGTTGTTGTATCTGGTACTGATAATCCTGTTTAAGGTCTTTGCTTCGAGTGCGACAAACGGTGGTGGTGGCTGCGGTGGTATTTTTGCACCTTCTCTGTATTTGGGATGCATTGCCGGATTCGTATTCTCTCACTTTAGTAATGATTTTGAAACTACCGCTTTTCTACCTGAGAAGAACTTTGCATTAATGGGCATGGCAGGAGTGATGAGCGGAGTTATGCACGCTCCACTGACAGGAGTGTTTCTGATTGCCGAATTAACCGGAGGCTATGATTTGTTCCTGCCGTTGATGATAGTTTCAGTCAGCTCATATTTGACGATTATTGTTTTTGAACCGCATAGTATCTACTCCATGCGTTTGGCAAAGAAAGGTGAATTGCTGACGCATCATAAGGATAAGGCTGTATTGACCTTGATGAAAGTGGAAAATGTGGTAGAGAAAGACTTTATTGTGGTACATCCGGAAATGGATCTCGCCGAACTGGTGAGGGCTATTTCCGCCTCTCACCGTAATATATTCCCGGTGACGGACAATGAAAATAAACTGATAGGCATTGTTTTGCTGGACGATATACGTAATATAATGTTCCGTCAGGAACTGTATCATCGTTTTACGGTGGGTAAGCTGATGACTTCTGCTCCGGCACGGCTTTATGATACGGATAGTATGGAGCAGGTGATGCGTACTTTCGATGATACGAAAGCATGGAATTTGCCGGTGGTAGATGAAGAAGGCAAATATCTCGGCTTTGTTTCCAAATCAAAAATATTCAATTCGTACCGTCAGGTGTTGGTACATTTTTCAGAAGATTAAAAGAGGTGATTATGAAGAAAGAAGATTTACGGATTGTATATATGGGTACTCCCGAATTTGCGGTAGAACCTTTGCGTTGCCTTGTGGAAGGCGGATATAATGTAGTAGGAGTGATTACTATGCCCGATAAACCGGCAGGACGAGGACATAAGCTCCAATTCTCTCCGGTGAAACAATATGCACTGGATTATAACTTGCCGCTTCTCCAACCTGAGAGGTTGAAGGACGAAACATTTGTTGAGGCTTTGCGCGTTTGGAATGCCGACTTGCAGATTGTAGTTGCTTTCAGAATGCTGCCGGAAGTGGTTTGGAATATGCCGAGACTGGGAACTTTCAATTTGCACGCTTCATTACTGCCACAGTACCGCGGTGCGGCTCCTATCAACTGGGCGGTGATTAATGGAGATACGGAAACGGGTATCACTACTTTCTTCTTGAAACATGAAATAGATACGGGAGAGGTTATTCAGCAGGTGCGTGTACCGATTGCTGAAACGGATAATGTCGGTATTGTACATGATAAATTGATGGTGCTTGGTGGTCGTTTGGTAACGGAGACTGTAGATGCTATCCTTGCCGATACGGTGAAACCTATTCCACAGGAAGAAATGACCGTAGTGGGTGAGCTGCGCCCTGCCCCTAAAATATTCAAAGAGACTTGTCGTATAGACTGGAGTCAACCAGTAAAACAGATTTATGATTTTATCCGTGGTTTATCCCCTTATCCGGCCGCATGGACGGAGTTGGTACAACCGGATGGGGCAATAACCGTTCTGAAAATCTTTGAAACAGAGAAAATCCATCAAGAGCACCGGTTACAACCCGGTACAATTTTAACAGATAATAAAACTTATCTTCATGTAGCGGTTCCCCAAGGCTTTATTGGGATACTTGTCTTGCAACTTCCCGGTAAGAAGCGATTGAAGATAGATGAATTATTACGCGGCTTCCGGCTGGCTGACGGGGTAAAAGTACAGTAAACTTTTTCACTCCTGTTTACAGCAGGAACTTTGGCTGAAGTTAAAGGCGGCTGATTCGTAGTTTAGTAAGGTGAGATGGATATTACTAATAGTGCAAATCATGAACGCCGCCAAAGAGAACTGTATTATTGGGTAGTTACGTGCATAAAAGAACACTGTTGAGTACTCTTGGTCGGCAAAGTGCGTGCCGGCGATTTTAAGGAATGGTTCGTAGGGGAACGCTAAGTCGTAAGTTGTGGCATAATATTTAGGTCGGATGAAATCTTTTGCCTACATTTGTACGTTATAATTCGTGTAACTTATTAGAATGTAACTGTTATGAAGCCTATAGTATCTCCTTCCATATTGTCCGCCAACTTTGCATATTTGGCAAATGATATTGAAATGATTAACGGTAGTGAAGCCGACTGGGTGCATATCGATATAATGGACGGTGTGTTTGTTCCTAATATTTCTTTTGGCTTTCCTGTGCTAAAGTATGTAGCAAAGCTTGCTGAGAAGCCTTTGGACGTGCATTTGATGATAGTGCAGCCGGAAAAGTTTATTCCTGAAGTAAAGGCTTTGGGAGCACGTATAATGAATGTGCATTATGAGGCTTGCCCGCATCTGCATCGGGTGGTGCAGCAGATTCGTGAAACGGGGATGTTGCCGGCAGTTACTATCAATCCTGCTACCCCTGTGTCTATGTTGAGAGACATTATCAATGATGTCTATATGGTGTTGGTTATGAGCGTAAATCCGGGGTTTGGCGGTCAGAAATTCATAGAACATACTATTGATAAAGTACGTGAATTGCGTGAATTGATAACGGTGACCGGTTCAGAAGCTCTTATAGAAGTTGATGGCGGTGTAAATTTAGAAACCGGTGCTCGTTTGGTAGAGGCCAGTGCTGATGTTTTGGTAGCCGGTAATGCAATTTTTTCAGCTCCCGATCCGGTAGAAGCAATCCGTGCTTTGAGGAATCTGTAATATTTATTGATAATAGACAGCTTACAGCGGCATCCTTTCCTACGACTTTTGATGCCGTTGGTTGGTGGAATAGTATATGGGGATAAGTATCCTTATGTACTGCCTGTATGTTTGTGGGTAGCTGAAATCTTTCTGTTGGCAGGAATATATGCTTTTAGTCTGAGGTATCATATTCTATGCAAACTATATGGAGCTGTTGTATTCCTCTTTTTCTTTTTATTGGGAGGAGCTTTGGTTAGTCTGCAGTTAAAACAGGCAGAATATACGTTCCCCAAAACGGGTGAATTTTCCACCTGCCAAGTATCTCTTGCAACCAAGCCGGAAATTAAGAAAAACAGCATTTTATTTCGTGTTGCGTTGAAAGGGGAAGCTCCGGAAAATACATTTTCACACAAATTATCAGAAAAGTTCTTTCTGTTCTATTTCCCTAAAGATTCAGCGACATGCTCTCTGAAAAGAGGAGATAGATTGTTGGTCCATACTTATCTGTCTCCACCGGTAAATAATGGGAATCCGGATGAATTTGACTATGCCCGTTATCTCCTCAGAAAAGGAATAAGCGGAACAGCTTATGTACATACTGGACATTGGCGCATGATTGGTTGTGACAGTTCTTTCACTTTCCGCCAGCAAGCTGTTGATTGTCGGAGCAGGGTAGTTGATATGTATCGTAAGATGGGGTTCCGGGGAGATGAATTGGCGGTGCTTTCTGCGCTTACAGTAGGTGATAAGGATGAATTGAGTGAGGATATAATTGAAACTTATTCGGTTGCCGGTGCCAGTCATGTACTGGCGCTTTCCGGACTGCATATCGGTTTTATTTCTGCTTTATTGCTGTTTGCTTTGTCTCCTTTGTGGAACTGGTGGAGATTTTTGAAGCCGTTTTTGCTTTTATCGGTGATAGTGCTTTTATGGGGATTTGCTTTTCTTACAGGATTATCCTCTTCAGTAGTACGCGCCGTTATCATGTGCTCTTTTGGGTTGATTTCCACTCTTTTCTCAACTTGTCAAAAGTTGACTGTGAATACATTGGCAGTTACGGCTTTTTTGATGCTGTTGTTTAATCCTGTATGGTTGTTTGATGTTGGATTCCAGTTGTCTTTCATCGCTGTTACGGCAATTTTGTTACTGCAACCCGGCCTATACGGATTGTTATCGTTTAGGAATACGGTTTTGCAGAAGGTTTGGGGATTGATAACGGTATCTATTGCAGCCCAAATCGGGACAGCGCCTTTGGTTATGCTTTACTTCTCACGTTTTTCCACCCATTTCCTTTTGACTAATTTGTGGGTGATTCCATTAGTATCACTGATTGTATACGCAGCCATTGTATTACTTGTGCTGACTCCTTTTCCCAGTTTGCAACAAAGTTTTGCAGATATGGTAGAAGCGCTGATTCGGCTACAGAATATGGCACTTCGTTGGGTTGAACAACTCCCTTTGGCTTCTATAGATTATATTTGGGTGGATGTATGGGATGTCTTTCTGTTTTATTTTTGTTTGTTATGTGTTGGTCGTGCTTTGGTTAGGCGTACGGCTGTGAATGCTTATACTGCTTTGTTCTGTATGTTACTTTGCGTTTCTTATCATTCGTATTCATTCATAAGAGATACTTCCCGGAGTAGTATCGTTTTTTATAATTTTCGCAGTTGTCCTTCTGTACATTGTTTGGCTGATAATTCTTCTTCATGGTTAGTTTGTACAGATAGCTTGCCGGATATTGCTGGCTTAGAACGTGCGCTGTCTCCTTATTGGAACCGTTTGCGCTTGAAGCGTCCTACCGTAATTGTAGAGGATTATTCGGCACCCGATATTTCTGTTCGAAATCAAATTGTTTTTTATGGAGGAAAACGTATATGTTTACTGTGCGATAATCGTTGGCGAAATAAGAGGTCTGATGTACCCGTCCTTATTGATTATTTGTATGTCTCCCGGGGATATAAGGGTAGCATAAAGGAACTGACTTCCCTATTTGAAGTGGGTACGGTAGTGATTGATTCATCGCTTTCCGGCTATTATCGGGAGAGAATTATTAATGATTGTATCAGCTGTCTCTTATACACATCTCCGAGCCCACGAGAC
>ERZ1027010.617-NODE-617-length-13832-cov-3.728751_pt1 | contig 13832 bp, 10 predicted proteins | sample MGYA00519448_ERZ1027010 | MGnify/ENA primary metagenome ERZ1027010 (study PRJEB26926, sample SAMN06164694) | human gut metagenome | biome: ENVO:00009003; feature: ENVO:2100002; material: ENVO:00002003 | host: Homo sapiens | place: USA | collected 2012 ... | reverse complement strand
CAGGAAATAAATGCAGCGGGCAACAGCCGGAGCGGATGATATCCCTCCGGCTGTTTTGCCTGCCTGCGAATAAAGAAACCAGCCGCCACGCGCGGCTTCGGATACTCACCGGGGAGGTGTAAAAGAAAATGGCTGAGCCGGATAAACGGCAGATAGGCGACGGCAGCGATAATTACGGCGAAGCTGCCAAGCAGATGGCCAAAGCCGCAAAGGAAGCAGGAAAAGAGACGGCGAAGCAAGCCGCCGTGAAAGGCGCTGAAGCCGGCGCCAATGCAGCAGCCGCAACGGTGCAGGCAGGTGTGGAGGGCGGCAAGGCGGTTGCCGAGATAGCCGCAGGAACCGCCGCGGGCGGACCGTGGGGTGCGATTTTATCGGCGGCATGGGCCATGCGTCACACGCTGTTTAAGATACTTGTCTGCATCTGTCTGTTTTTCCTTGTCATTATCGTCTTGATCGTTTCACTGCCCAGCGTTGTCACAAACAGCGTGTTTGGGCTGGATGGGTCGATGGTGGACATGGAAAACCCCACAACGCTGCTGGAATCCTATAACGACCTTGCCACAGATATTTCCGCAGTTGTGGAGGAAGGGTATGACGCAGCCCTCGCAAAAGTCGAGCAGATCATTGAGGACGGCGGATACGACTACGATCTGTCTATGGATGCACTTATCAATTACGCACAGGGTTCCGCTGGATACGATGTAAGCTATATCCTTGCGGCCTACTCCGCATCGCTTCAACAACGCAATACCGGCAAGGAGGATATGCTGGCAAAGCTTCGCAGCGTTGCCGACAGTATGTTTCCGGTATCTTTCGTAGAGAAGGAATCGGAGCAAATCGTCCCCTTTACCTACGCTACATACAGGCCCGTTACCGTGACGGTCGTCACATCGAAGACGCAGACGGGAACCATCAATGGCGTTCCGCAGTACCGTTATACCACAGCCCGTCGCACCTACTATGAGCCGGACGAAACGATAACAACATCGGAACCGGTCAATGTGGCAGCCTATACGCCTGTGGTAGTTTCCGTTCCCATATACAGCGGAGGCAGAATCACCGGCACACGAAGCGAAACCTATTATGAGCAGGGCGGCAACGAGACGCTCACTCCGGAAACGGAGGTCGTAAAGTATGTGGAATGCACCATACAGCCATTTGATAACAGTGTCATCATCCGAGCCTTCGGGATCGATCCCTCCGCCACCTATGACCAATTCAAAATAACCTATGGCGAGGCCATTCAGAAGATGGCCAACGCCTTGAAAATGACGCTGTATGGGACATTAGGCAATGGACAGATGGTTCCCTTGACCGATGCGGAGCTGATCGCCTTTGTCAACGCGCAGAACTGCAGCCCCATGCGGAAGCATATCCTCACAACGGCATTGTCGCTGGTGGGCAAGGTCCCATATTTCTGGGGTGGCAAGTCGGCGCCCGGTTGGAACGATGCTTGGAACACGCCGCGGCTGGTGACGTCAGCCGGTTCTCCGACGACCGGCACGATTCGGCCCTTTGGTCTTGATTGCAGCGGATTCACCACATGGGTATTCAATACGGCAGTAGGCGTTGAAATCGGCGCCGGCTGCAACGGACAGTACCCGAATACCTACGGCATCTCCGCAGCGGAGCTGCTGCCGGGTGATCTGGGATTCCTTGCGGATGATGACGGCTGGGGCCATGTGCTTGTTTTTGCCGGATATGATGCGGAAGGGACTCGTATGTGGGTGCATTCCTCCGGCGGCATCGGCGTTATCCTGAATACGCCAAGCTATGAAGGAAGGCTTTCCTATCGCCGCCTCAGCATCGTGGATTACGATGCGCCGGTGGTAAATTCCCCGACCGGCGAGGCGCTTTATACGCTGGAGGTAGAGGTGACGCATTACTGCGCCTGCGCAAAGTGCTGCGGCAGCAATGCACAGGGGCTTACCGCCAGCGGCAAACAGGCAGCGGTCGGTATGGTCGCTATGTCCAGCCATTATCCCTTCGGCACGCAAATCATGATAAACGGTACCATGTACACCGTGGAAGATCGGGGCGGCTCGGGCATAGAGAACAATATCCATCGCGTGGATATCTATGTGCCGGACCATCAGCAGGCGCTGCGGATGGGACGGTATACCACAACCGCAACAATTTACAGATTAGGCAGGTGAAAAACTTGGACGAAAGAGAACACAACAACGTGTACGCAATCCCCGCAAACTATACGGACAGCGGCAAACTGCTGGGAGGGATGATCGATACCCGGAACGCAATTGAAACGGTGATTCTGGTGCTGGCTTTGGGCTATCCGGAGCTGATTCTGATCCCCATGCCCGGCACCATCCGCATCGTGGTCATGACGGTCACGCTGCTGCCGCTGGCGGTGGTGTCTGCAATGGGCGTGGATGGCGGGTCGCTGTTTCAGTACATCGGCCATATCATCCATTTCTGGACACACCGCAGGAAATTACACTTCAGGAGGATCGGATACCGCTATGGCCAAAGCAAAAGGAAAAAGAAACCGCAGAAAAGAAAAGCTTGAGTTTGTGCAGGATTATTTGCCCATCCGCGACCTGAAAAACGGGATCATTGAAACGACGGACAACCGCTACATAAAAATCCTTGAGATCGAGCCGATCAACTTCACGCTGCGATCCGATGAGGAGCAGTTCAACATCATCTCCAGCTTTGCCAGCTGGCTGAAGATATCCCCCATGCGGCTGCAGTTCAAGTCCATTACGCGCCGCGCGGACTCAGATAAGCACATATCCATGATCTGCGAGGAATTGGAACACGAGGAGAATCCGCAATGTAAGGAACTTGGCGAAGATTATATCGGACTCATCAAGGATGTGGGAAATCGGGAAGCGCTGACGAGGCGCTTCTTTCTGATTTTCCAGTACGAGGCGGTAGGCCGCAACGAAAGCGACGACTATGCAAAGATCTACGGCATGCTCCAGACCGCCGAGCAGACAGCGCGGGCGTATTTCATGCAATGCGGCAACAGCATCGTGCAGTCCAAAGACCCGGATGAAGCGACTGCCGAAATCCTATACATGTTTTACAACCGGCGCTCCTGTACGGACGAGCCGTTTTCCTCCCGTGTAGATCGCATCGTGGTGGACACCATGGCGGCAAAGAAGAAAATCATCGGCATGGACCCGGTGCCGCCGATCCGCATGGCCAACTTTCTGGCGCCCCGCGGCATCGACCTGAGCCATTATAACTATGTCGTTATGGACGGGCTGTACTATTCCTTCCTCTACATCAAGGCAGGCGGGTATCCAAGCCGCGTCCGGGCCGGCTGGATGTCCTCGCTAATCAACGCCGGAGAAGGAGTAGATATCGACGTCCATCTCCGCCGTGAGAACCGCAGCCGCACCATAGATAAGGTCGCCCAGCGGATCAGGCTCAACCGCACCAAGCTCAAGAGCATGCAGGATACCAGCACCGATTATGAGGAGCTGACCAATTCCATACAGGCGGGCTATTTTATCAAGAATGGCATCGCCAACTACAACGAGGACCTCTTTTACATGAGCGTTTTCATCACCGTATCGGCCAAAACCTACGAGGAATTGCTTTGGCGCAAGCAGCAGATGGTGGATATGCTCAAATCCATGGATATGTACACCAGCGAGTGCAGCTTTCAGCAGGAGGCCGCACTTCAGTCGGTGATGCCGTTCCTGAAAATCTCGCCCAAGCTGGAGAAAAAGGCGCAGCGCAATGTTCTGACTAGCGGCGCCGCATCCAGCTATATCTTCACCAGCTTTGAGCTGTCGGACGACAATGGCGTGCTGTTGGGCATCAACCGATACAACAACTCCCTGTGCATCGTGGATCTGTTCAACACAAAGATCAATAAAAATGCCAACCTGAACCTGCTGGGCACATCGGGCGCAGGCAAGACCTTTACCATGCAGCTGCTGGCGCTTCGGATGCGGATGCGCGGCATTCAGTGCTACATTCTGGCGCCCATCAAGGGACACGAATTCCGTAGAGCCTGCAATAAGATCGGCGGCGAGTTTATCAAGATCGCACCGGGTTCCCCCCACTGCATCAATGTAATGGAGATACGGCATACCATGTCGCCGGAGATGGAGCTGATTGACGAGATCGATTATGTGGAGATGGGCTCCATGCTGGCTCGAAAAATTCAGCAGCTCATGACCTTCTTCGGCCTGCTGATCCCCGATATGAGCAACGAGGAGGAGCAGATGCTGGATGAAGCGTTGATCCGAACCTATGCGGATTTCGGCATCACCCATGATAACGACTCCATCTATACGGACATGTCCTCCGCTCCGCCCAAAATGAAGCAGATGCCCATCCTGGGCGACCTGCATAAGCACTTGCAGGAGAATCCCATGACCCAGCGGCTGGCGGCCATCATCAGCCGTTTTGTCACCGGCAGCGCCCAAAGCTTCAACAGACAGACCAATGTAGACCTCTCTAATAAGTACATCGTCCTTGACCTGTCGGAGCTGAAGGGCAAGCTGCTTCCGGTGGGTATGTTCATCGCACTGGATTATGTGTGGGATCAGATAAAGTCTGACCGCACCAAACGCAAAGCCATCTTTATCGACGAGATCTGGCAGCTGATCGGCGCCAGCTCCAACCGCATGGCCGCAGAGTTTTGTCTTGAGATATTCAAGGTTATCCGCGGCTTCGGCGGAGCGGCCATTTCCGCAACGCAGGACCTGTCGGATTTCTTCGGTCTGGAGGACGGCAAGTACGGCAGGGCGATCATCAACAACTCCAAGAACAAGATCATTCTGAACCTGGAGCCGGACGAGGCCCGGTATGTACAGGAAACGCTGAAGCTCACCCGCACGGAGATCCGCGCCATCACCCGCTTCGAGCGCGGCGAGGCGCTCATCAGCTCCAACAACAACAAAGTGCCTGTGGTGGTGAAGGCCTCCAAGCTGGAAAAGGAAATGATCACCACGGATCGCGCCGAGCTGGAGGCAATCCTCAAAGAACGGCAGAGGGAGAAAACGCATTCAGCGTAGAATACGCATTTTGCAAAGAATACGCACACGCAGAAGGAGGTGAACAACATGCTGCTTGATGATGAGCGCCATGTGATCAAATGGCTGTCGCAGTACGGCGCACTGACCAAAACACAGGTGATCCGACTGCTGCGGGACAAAACCCCGGAGACGGCGGAGAAGATTCTTCGCAATCTGAAAAGGGAGCATCAAATCTCGGATGTGGCCGGTGGCTACTATCTGGCTTTGGATGGACTATGCAAGCCGGATCAGCGGACGATCCTTGCCGTATGGGTGCTGCTGCGGTTTATCGACTATGTGGATCCCATGGCGCATTATCCTGCGGTCTACCCGTCCCAAATCTTTTTTCTGAAGGAAAACACCGGCTATGAGATCGTCGTGCTGTATGACGGTGAGCAGCACCTTAGCAAGCTGCTGCAGCCGCAGGATGACGAGATGAAATATATCTTTGTCCTGCCCAATATCGCCATGGCATCCCAGATGATGCGCCCCAAGGCGCCCTGCCTGTTTGCAACCGTCAACTTTGCCGGGCAGGAAGAACTGGACATTACATTTTACACAGAGGAGGCTGCAACCGATGGACTCGATAAGCTCGTTCATTCATCTGCTGGATAAAATAGAGACGCAGGATCGACGGCTCGGCATGACCATAAAAAATCTCCGCTGTCTGACCGGAGGGAAAAGCATGGAGCTGGCGTATGCCATGGCGCTGAAGCTGGCTGAGGAAAGCGAAAAATTGACGCTGCTGACCAGAGCGCTTCCCGCCTACACGGGAAATCCGCGGGCACTGCAGGATGTGGATGCGGTTGCAGCAGAGTCGGTTCCAATAGAAGCGGGCTTTACCATCGAAGGGTGGTTCTGCATCCGGCTGCCTCTGCTGCTCCCCAAAAAGGAGAGGGGCTCCGCCTCCTATATTCGGGGCATCCTGTACCCGGCGCTCAGGAACTTCTTTCAGGGCAAAGCACCGGTTCGATACCCCGAAAGCATCATGATATTCCGCCATGTATATGAAAAAGGCAGGCCGGAGCGTCGGTACCGGGATCATGACAATATTGAGATCAATATGGTCTCCGATACCGTCGCCATGTATGTGCTTACGGATGACGCGCCGCCGTGCTGCGATCATTTCTACTGCAGCGCGGCCTCCACGCAGGAGCGTACGGAGGTGTATGTGGTCCCGGCACGGGATTTTCCACAGTGGCTGGTACTTGAGCCCCTGATCCCGGATGAGGGGGTGATGCTCCATGAAAATGTGCCGGAGCGGCGTCAAAAACATGTGTAAAAACAGGGCAAAAACCCGCCTCCCCAATGACATATCTTTTAACAGCCGGAAAACACCGATGAAACCGATATTTTTCAGGCTTTTTGCGCAGACGGTTTCCGACAAAGAGAGCAGTCATGTTGTCGGAAAGTTCCTGCATTCCGGGGCTTGAAACAATGATTACCGTTCGGCCGGGAAGTCATGTGCATCGGCTTATCACAGTGCTTGGGCTCGCCGGCGAATACCCTGTCCGTTCGCTTGGCGTGCTGGGAAACGAGCGTACTCTCAGAGCGCTGGTGGGTAAACTTTCCACAACACAGGAGCTTCGTAATCCGGATACCGGCGAGCGGATGAGGGTAAAGCTGCTGCAGCTGACCGGTACTGGGAATGCCAAAGCGATTCGTTTCTGTAAGGGCGCTCTCCCCATACTGGAATGGATACATCCGGACGCATACGGCTATTATATGGCCGCGTTTTACAATCATAGATTCCCCGGCGGTATGGCGCATCGGGACCGTAACCTTCGGGTTGCCGAGACAATTGGGATGCACCTGACCGCCGGTGTCGAGACAAGGGCCTATATGCTCCCCGCCTTGCAAAACCGGGCTATCCTTCGGATAACACCGGACGTGCCTGCCTTCTATCTGGCGCGGGACTTCAAGAAGATCTCTCCTGCGGAACAGAACAAAACCATGTTCACACGCATCGTCGGCGCAATCTTCTATCCCGGCGGCTGTTACGCCGTTTACAACACGCGGAACGCCGCGATGAAATGGAACGGAATGGGAGAGTTCAAAGCGCTCCACAGCCTGACAGAGCTTGCCCGCATGAATGCCGGGGTTCAGAGCATCGACTCCGCAATCCTGCTGGGCGAGTCCTATGATACGGCGCTGACCACACTGCTGGAGTCGGATAAAAACCGGCGACTGGAACTTCGGTTTGACGGAATCTATCGGCATATCTATTTTGTGCCCATGAATGCCGGCGGCATCTGGCAGTTCAGATTGCTCACCGTCCCAGACTGGAAAGAAAAGCTGCTTGAGCTGCTGTTCGACCCAGACGTCCGGTCATATAACCGGGGATTCATGGAATACGACGCCAGTATCGGCGGCACCTGTGTTTTCTCACATCTTGACGGCGACATCGCACGCCTGATCCGTTTTCGTGAGGCAGTGCAGACCGGCGCAGGGAGCTTCGAGGTACTCTGCTTCGACGATCAAGCGCCCTTTCTAAGAGAGTACCTTGGTCCGTATATCACACTCAAAACCATCGACGCTGCCACAGTAGAAGCAGAACAGGGACTATAAAGGAGGAATGCATTCTGAATAAAAAGCGAGCAGTAGCCATCATCGCCGTCTCCATACCGGGACTCATCACCCTGCTTTACCTGGGCGGAGTGCTTGGCCAATTGCTGATAAACTACGAGCTTTGGATGAATTCCGGCGGTCTTACGGGGCAAACGACCATCGGCGCCGTAGACTGGAATCCAATCGTGTGTCTGGGCAGCGCCTTCAGTATCCCGGGGCTAAAAAGCATCGGTATACTGCTGCTGACCGGGGTCGGTATCACGGCCTATGTGCGTTTCCACGATAAATTCAGCTCCAAGGACTACGATGAACGCGGATTTAACCGCAGCAAGTACGGAACCTACGGCACCGCATCATGGATGAAGGACAAGGAGCTGAAAGAGATTCTGGAGATCAAGCCTCCGTCGCAGGCCGATGGCATCATTTTGGGCGAAAAAAACGGCAGCGTCGTCTGCTTACCTAAAGACACCAGACTGAACCGCCACATCGCCGTATTCGGTGCATCAGGTACCCGGAAATCCCGTGGCGTGATCCGTCCGGCACTGTTCACCATACTCAAGCGCGGAGAGTCGGCAGTCATTACGGATCCGAAGGCGGAGCTCTATAACGACACCGCCGAGTTGTTCCGCAAGAACGGGTATGAGGTAAAAGTATTCAACCTGGTAGACCCCCGGCATGGCGACTCATGGAACTGCATGTCAGACCTGAACGGCGATACCCTGCTGGCGCAGGTGTTGACCAATGTCATCATCTCCAACACCAGTGAGGGCAAGGGCGACCATTTCTGGGACAACGGCGAGGCCAATTTGCTCAAAGCGCTGGTGCTCTATATCGATCTGGACAGGAGCCGCAGCCCGGAGACGAAGAACCTGGCGGCCGCCTACCGGCTCCTGACTCAAAACAGCGAGCGGCAGCTGACGGCGCTTTTTGAGAAGCTGCCGCTGGATCACCCCGCCCGTGCGCCGTTCAATCTTTTCTCGCAGGCCAGCGACACGGTGCGTTCCGGCATCGTCCTTGGACTCGGCACCCGGTTACAGGTCTTACAGAACGAGGCTGTGCGGGACATCATCAGCCGCAGTGATATCGATCTCACGGCGCCGGGCAAGCGCAAATGCGCCTACTTCGTCATACTCAGCGATCAGGACGCAACGATGGCGTTTCTGTCCTCGCTGTTCTTTTCGTTTCTATTCATCAAGTTGGTGCGCTATGCCGACAGCACGCCGGAGCTGCGCTGCAAAGTCCCGGTCAACCTCATCTTCGATGAGTTCAACAATGTGGGCAAGCTCGGCGGCGCAGCGGACGGTTCGGATTTTGCCCGTACGCTCAGCGTTATCCGCAGCCGTGCGATCTATGTGATGCTGGCCGTGCAGAGCCTCGGTCAGCTCCAGAACCGGTATCCCAACAATCTCTGGGCGGAGATCGTCGGTAACCTGGACGTGCAGCTCATGCTGGGCTGTACCGATGAGGTCAGCGCCGAGTACTTCTCCGCGCGGAGCGGTGATATGTCGGTGGAGATCAACTCCACCATGACCGTGCGCAAGACCATTGCCGTAGCGCAGGTCATACCCCAATACCGTCAGACGGAGGGCCAGGGGCGCAGACGGCTGCTGACTCCGGACGAGGTGCTGCGCATCCCAAACGAGGAACTGCTGGTGGTCATCCGAGGACACAATGTCCTGAAACTGAAAAAGTTTGATTATGCTGACCACCCGCTGGCCAAGGAATTGACTCCCGTCAGCATTCTTGACTACACACCCCCGCACGCGGCAGCGCCTTTTCTCCAGACCGAGACGACTTTGCCACGCGCAGTGTCTGAGGAGCGGCCGCACACATCGTCCATACCCTCAAAACGCAGAACGCTGTACAGCTCCGCAAAACCGCCGAGCGAGTTTTGAACTCAATGCTTTAACTAAAAAGCTGACATTTAACTTTAGTGATGTTGTAATGCTGAAAGATAGTTAAATTAGTGGCGAGCAAATGGACTATATCACAAAACACCGAGCGTATCGGCAATACGGACAGACTAACAAATAAAACACATTACCGGCAGATGGGCGTCTCAGAAATGGGACGCTCTTTTTATATTCAAACAAAAGAAACGGAGGATCAAACAATGGCAACGAAAAAAACGGCGGTGATCCCGGAAGAAGAAATTCTTGCGGCCGCGACGGACGAAAACATCAATGAACACGCATTACATCAGACTGAAACTGAACCTGAGCCGGATAGAGTGCTCAGCGCTGAAGGGGCGCCCGGAGACGCTGATCTCATCGACATTTGCCAGACTGATTCCGAATCTGCGAATCCCGAAGGGATGCCGATCGAAGACGCCGCGCGCAACACCCCGGAAGCACCGGTATCCCAGACCGGATCGGGCACTGAACTTCCCGGAGAATTTCCGGCCGGATCCGATGAATTAACTGCGCCGGAAGCTCCGGTGTCCCAGACCGATTCCGACTTGGAGGAGAAAAAACCTGAAGAGAGCCCGCCGGCCCGCCGAACCAGAAAACCAAGAGCCAAGAAAAGTGAGTCTGACACAGCAGCGGCAGAACTGTCCGGGGATGCATCCGACGGCGTCGAAGCTCCGGAGAAGAAGCCGCGCAGGCGCGCCGCTGCCAGACCGGCGTCGCCGGTAGTATCCATCGACGAGCGCCCCAGTGTGGAAACGGAAGCGGACAAAGCCCGCAACGATTTGCTGGACTTGGTAGAATCCTTAAAGACCAAACGGATCCTGACCGGGACCATTCAGGGCATCGAGCGCCCCGCTGACCATCCCTCACGTTCTCTTGCAGTCATTTATCATGGCGATATCAAGGTTATTATTCCTGCGGAGGAGGCGGTGGAGCCGCCGGAGGATTTCCGCGGCAGGCTTCCGGAGGATGTGCTGCACTATATGGTCACCAAACGCCTGGGGGCGGAGGTGGATTACATCATCAAGGGCATCGACGCCAAGGCGGGCGTTGCAGTCGGCAGTCGTCTTGAGGCTATGTCCGCCAAGCGCCGCGCGTACTATTTCGGTACAGACCGGGATGGAAACAATCTTCTCTACGAAGGTATCTGTGCGGAAGCTCGCGTCGTATCCGTCATTCGTGCCGGCATCTTCGTGGATCTGTTTGGCCTGGAGGTCTACATCCCGCTTCGCGAGCTGAGCTACCAGCGTATGCTGGATGCACAGGACAGCTTTCAGCCCGGGCAGCGCATTCTGGTTAAGATCCTGAGCATCGACCGCAGTGAGCGAACCCGTATCCGGGTCAGCGCCTCCATCAAGCAGGCCGGAGAGAACCCTTATGAAAAGGCGCTGCGGCGTTATTCTGTGGGCAACCGCTATGTAGGTACTGTCAGTATGGTGGACATGAACGGTGTGTTCGTCTCACTGGACGGTGGCATCGACTGTCTGTGCAGCTATCCTAAGCGCGGACGCCCGCCCAGGGGCTCTCGCGTAACGGTACGGATTCTGGGCATCAACAACGAATCCAATCGAATCTGGGGAGCGATCACACACATCGCTACCCCGAGATGACTGGAGCGAACAGAAAATGACAAGGAGGTTGAACAACTATGCTTGATTACGATCTGACCCGCGCAGAGCAGGTCAGAAGAACGGATCTTGCGCAAAAAGCCCGCAGAATGATCCTGTCCCACATGAAGGTGGAGGCGGAGGACGAAACTTCGCTGACGCTGGATCACCGCGGCTACTATATGCAGATCTCGTTCTCGCCGCTGCACCCGCTGCTGGTCGTCTGCCTGGCTAAGGCGATCCGAAACCCGGACGGCGCACGAAAACAGCAGCTTGCCAACGAACTGAACCTGCACAGCGTGCTGGGCAGCCACGCCATCAACGAGGACGTCGGCTGTTATTCCTATCGCGCTACCCACTGGCTGGATACGGAGCTCACGCCGGAACGGTTTTTCGAGATACTCAGCCGCTGCGTTGACGAAGCGGATCGTGGCTATTTCAATCTGGCAGGATGAGTATATTGCCGTAATGCTCAAGGCGTATCCGCGTACCGGATAAAACCACCGCCTCCCGGCAGTACCCGGGGAAAGCCTCAAGTGAGAGCCGGGAGCCATACTGCGGCACTCCGGAGTACACCTTACAGCCGTCAAGCCCTCCGGAATCAGAACCGGCCATACTCGAAGAGCCGGCCATGAATGAACTGCATTTGCGTGAAACTGCGGCGTTGGAGTTGGTTTCACCTATGACTCTACCGCAACGGGACGCCGGGATACCCCCATTATCGCCGGAGATATCCATCCATCCGGCGCGGGATATCAAATCACGGCCGGAACTGAACGCAGCAGACGGCATCATATATTTCTGCGTTTGGGCGCAGCTGAGAACAGAAGCACGATACGATCTGTATATCGGCTGCGCCTGAGCCAAACCACATCACGCAGCGAGAAGCGCATCGGAAACGGTGCGCTTCTTTGCTGCAAAAAAACAGGAGGTAAAGGAACGATGAAACGTAAAACGCTCAAGAAAGCCCTTTCGGCATTCTTGTCCCTGCTCATGTGCATGATGACGCTTTTGTCTATCAGCACACCTGTGTTTGCCGCAACGACGGTAGACGCTTACATGGTGGATTTCCCACGCGACGGTGACAGCAACTACTCTGCGACGGCGTGGGGCCACTCTGCCACGTCTCTGATGGGCGGTTGGCGGTTTCTCAACAGCAAATACACAACGGTGCATAGCATCGGCACCTATAACGGTCAGGTTTCGTATTGCATCGAGCCCGGCATCGGGCAAAATGCCGGCGATACTCTCTCCCACAAGGATGAGACATTTTGGGAAAACTACCCCAGCCACCTCAATCCGACCATTTCCCCGGATACCATCAAGGTCCTGCTTGGCCGGATCATGCAATATGGCTATCAGGGCAATGTATCCACATCCTGGCGTTCTCAGAACGCCTCGGACGCAGCTGCGTTAAGCCATATAATCGCTACACAGCTGCTGGTCTGGGAGACGGTTGTCGGCGAGCGTGACGCAAGCTTCAACGAGGTGGATCCCTCCGGCTATGGGAAGAGCGCGGTTTGGAGTTATATCCGGGACGAGCATCCGCTTCGCAGCCAGATCCGCTCCTATTATAATTCCATGGCCGCCAGCGTGCAGAGTCACGCCGAGATCCCCAGCTTCTGCGCACGAAGCATTGGCAGCGCACGCAGCTATGAACTCAAATACGACGGCACGCGATATACCGTGACACTGACGGATACCAATGGAGTGCTGTCGAATTTCTCGTTCAGCTCCTCGGAACCCGGAATCAGCTTCTCCCGAAGCGGGAACCGCCTGACAATCACCTCCGATACGCCGATTGCAGGCGATATCCGCGTAAGCGCCAGCAAGACCAACGGCGTGCGAAGCGGTGTGGTCGTCTGGACGGACGGCAACAAAGGCGCCGGCATTCAGGACGTTGTCACCTACGGCGAAAATGTGTCAGACCCTGTCAGCGCCTATCTCCGGCTTGAGATGGAGGCGCTCGGCACCATGCACCTGGTCAAGACCAGCGAGGATGGCGTTGTGGCCGGCATTTCTTTCACGATCTCTGGCAACGGCATTACCAAGACTGTGACTACCGGCCGCGACGGCACGATTGACGTATCCGAGCTCATGGCCGGCACCTATACCGTAACAGAGGCGGACATTGAGCGTTATACGCCCCAGACTTCACAGCAGGTCACCATTGTCGGTGGGCAGACCTCGACCGTGACCTTCAACAACGTGCTCAAGCGCGGTGCATTGGAGGTGACCAAGACTTCGGAAGACGGATTCGTTGAGGGCGTAAAGTTTCGCTTGTACGGCAAATCCCTTTACGGCCTGAACGTCGATGAGTATGCGGTAACGGACTCCACCGGCGTGGCTAAGTTCCGCAATGTCCTGATTGGCGGCCCATATACCATCGAGGAGGTCGATACGGCCATTCGTTACGTTATCCCTGATCCCCAGTCGGTATCTATCCAGTGGAACCGGGTTGCAGAGCGCAGCTTTGCCAATATCCTCAAAAAGTTTACCGTGACCGTAACCAAGACGGACGCAGAAACCGGAACACCGCAGGGCGACGCCACGCTGTCAGGCGCTAAATACGGGATCTACAAGGGTGGGAAGCTTGTCGATGTGTATTACACAGACGCCAATGGCCGGTTCACCAGCAAAGAGTATATCTGCGATACCGACTGGACGATCCGTGAAATGGAACCTTCGGAGGGGTACCTCCTCGATACGACGGAACACGCCGTTGGTGCAGCGCCCGGTCAGTATACGGT
>ERZ1027010.609-NODE-609-length-13938-cov-4.549161_pt1 | contig 13938 bp, 9 predicted proteins | sample MGYA00519448_ERZ1027010 | MGnify/ENA primary metagenome ERZ1027010 (study PRJEB26926, sample SAMN06164694) | human gut metagenome | biome: ENVO:00009003; feature: ENVO:2100002; material: ENVO:00002003 | host: Homo sapiens | place: USA | collected 2012 ... | reverse complement strand
CAACAAGCACAATGTTTTGCATAAGAGCTTGTATACATTGCACAAAAATGACGAACGGCCTCAAAACAGGCTCACAGGCCCAGGGTCTCAAACACCTCGGCCACGCCGTCGTGGTCGCAGTCAGCCGTGGTCACAAGGTCCGCAAGGGCCTTGATCTGGGGCATGCCGTTGGCCATTACGGCGGCCACACCGGCCCGGGCCAGCATGGCGCGGTCGTTGTCGCTGTCGCCGATGGCAAGGGTGGCCTCCCGGGGGATGCCGAGCCGGTCGGCGAGCTCCGTGGCGATGCGGGTCAGCCGTGCGTCGTTGGTAACGCACGGATACCCGGGCGAGATGTCGGTGATGACCGTAACGCCGTACTGCCGTGCGACCTGCTCCGCGCATGTGCGCACGGCACTGCGCGTATCGGCGCGCAGCGTCTCGTCGAACGTGCGCATGGTGCCCTCCATACGCACCTCGTCGGGAATGACATTCGTGGCTCCGGGGGCGTCGAGCCGTCCGATGGAGACGACCCGGTCGGGGTCGTTGAGGGCCGTCAGGCGCAGGGTAAGGTCGGCGGCGGCCGAAACCGTGTCGTCGATCTGCCCGCGCAGGGCCCCGTGGCCGCCCCGTCCCCGGATGGTAAAGCGGAGCTCGTCGTTGGAGGCCATGTACTTCCCGGCCCGGAAACCCAGCCGGCCCGTTTCGAGCTGCGGATCGACGTGTTCGCCCACCACGGCCGCCACGTCGTACCCCCGGAACGGATCTTCGGCCAGCACGCGCGATGCACCGCCGGGGTTGCACTCCTCGCCCGGCTGGAAAAGTCCGAAGAGCGTCCCCGGGAAATGGGGAGCGGCGGAGAGCCTGCGGAGCACCCCGTACAGGACGGCGGCATGGAGGTCGTGGCCGCAGGCGTGCATCACCTCCTCGTTTTCGGAGCGCCATGCTACATCGGCTGTCTCCACCAGGGGCAGGGCGTCGATGTCGGCCCTGAGCACCACGGCGCGGCGCAGGTCGCCCCGGCCGGGGATGCGGGCCAGCACGCCCGTACCGGCGACGGGGCGGTTTTCGATGCCCAGCGCATCGAGCTGCCCGGCGATGAAACGGCTGGTTTCGTGCTCCCGGAACGAGAGCTCGGGGTGGCGGTGCAGGTGGCGGCGGAATGTTTCGGGTGTCATGGTGTCTCTGTTCAGAATACGGCGCGGGCGATGCGCGCGATGTTCAGCGTGCGCCCCATCGTGTAAAAGTGGATGACCGGGACGCCGCGTGCCCGCAGCTCGCGGGCCTGTGCGATCGCCCATTCGATCCCGATTTCGCGGATCGCCTGCGCGTTGTGGCGGTGACGTTCGACCTCGGCGGCGAGTTCCGGCGGGAGCGTGACGCCGAACGTGCGGGGCAGCACCTCGAGGTGGCGGTAGTCCGCCAGAGGCTTGATGCCCGGGATGATCGGCACGTCGATGCCTGCGTCGCGGCAGCGGTCGCAGAAGTCGAAGAAACGCCGGTTGTCGAAGCACATCTGCGTGACCACATAGTCGGCCCCCGCAGCGACTTTCTCCCCGAGGCGGCGCAGGTCGCTTGCGGGGTCCGTCGCTTCGACGTGGGTTTCGGGATAGCCCGCCACGCCGATCGAAAACCGTGAGTGGTGGCACTCCGCGACCTCGCCGTCCACGAATTCGCCCCGGTTCATGGCCGCGATCTGCCGCACCAGGTCGCAGGCATGGGCATGGCCCTGCGGATGGGTGGTGAATGCGGTTTCGCCGGGCGCCTTGTCCCCGCGCAGGGCCAGCACGTTGTGCAGCCCCAGGAAATCCATGTCGATCAGTGCGTCCTCGATGTCGTAGCGCGACAGTCCGCCGCAGATCAGGTGCGGCACGGCCTCCACGCCGTAGCGGGTGCGGATAGCCGCCGAGATGCCCACGGTGCCGGGACGACGACGGGCGACGTGGCGTTCCACGCTGCCGTCGGGTCGCCGGGTATGCCGCACCACCTCGCGGTGGAAGGTCACATTGACGTAGGCCGGATCGAACTCCGCGAGCGGGTCGATGGCGGCGAACACGGCGGCCGCGCCGTCGCCCTTGAGCGGCGGCAGCAGCTCGAAGGCGAAGCGGGTCGTGCGTTCTTTCAGGGCGCGACGTATGGTGTCGGTCACGTTCACGGCAGGTTGTTGGGGATGAGTTTGCGCACGGCGTCGGGCTCCATGCCCCGGCGTGCGGCGTAGTCGGCGAGCTGCTCTTCGTCGATGCGGCCGACGCTGAAATAACGGCCGTCGGAGAGCATCAGTCCGCAGAGGGCTTCGCCCGGTTCGATCATATAATTTTCGGTCAGCCGCATCCGCGTGGTCCTATCCGCTGCCAACAGCCGGAACACTTCGCGCTTGAGCGAATGGTCGGGGGTCGCGGGGTAGCCGAAAGCCATCCGCAGTCCCCGGTATTCGCCCCGCAGGATCGCCGCGGGCGTCGGCTCCGCTCCGGTTTCGTAACCCCACATCTGCCTGCGCACGAAAGCGTGTACCGCTTCGGCGAACGCCTCCGTCAGCCGGTCGGCCAGCAGTTTGGCCAGGATAGCCGCATAGTCGTCGCCTTCGGAGCGGAATTTCTCGGTGAGCTCCTTCAGTCCGACACCGGCGCTCAAGGCGAAGCAGGCGACGTAGTCGGTGGCATCCGCCCGCTCGGGCAGCAGGAAATCGGCGAGCGAAAGGTGCTCGTTGCCGGGGGTCTGGTTGCGCAGCATGGGCAGCACGACGTCGCCCTTCGGGCCGCGGACGACGAGGTCGTCGCCCCGGCTTGCGGCGGGGAAGAGGCCGACGACCCCCTGCAGGGTGAGCAGCCGCTCGTCGCGGATGCGGGCGAGCAGCGCGGTGGCGTCGTCGTAGAGCTTGCGGGCTTCGGCTCCCTTTTCGGGGTTGTCGAGCAGCTCCGGCCAACGGCCCTTGATCCCCCAGGCGGGGAAAAAGAAGTTCCAGTCGATGAACCGCTCCGCATCCGCAATGTCGAAATCGGGGAACACCAGCCTGCCCGTGTGGGCGGCTTCGGCGACCTCGCCGGGCTGTTTGACGCGGCGTGCAGCACGGGCATCCGCCAGAGGCGTGTACGTCCGTTTTTCGTTGCTGCGTACGTACTCTTCGCGCAGGGTGTGCTGCCGCTCCCTGACCGAAGCGGCATAGGCCGCTCCTTCGGGGCCGAGCAGCCGGCTCAGGATATCGACGTTGCTGTTGGCATTGCCGGCGTGGATCACCGGCCCGCGGTAAACGGGGGCGATTTTGACCGCCGTATGGAGTTCGGAGGTGGTGGCTCCCCCGATGAGCACCGGGATGCGCAGGCCGCGGCGGTCCATCTCGCGGCAGACGCGGATCATCTCGTCGAGCGACGGGGTAATCAGTCCGCTCAGGCAGACGGCGTCAGCATCCCATGCGACGGCCTCATCGACGATGCGGTCGCACTCCACCATCACCCCCAGGTCGCGGATTTCGTAACCGTTGCAGGCCATCACCACCGAGACGATGTTTTTGCCGATGTCGTGTACGTCGCCCTTGACGGTGGCGATCAGCACGCGCCCCGCCTTTTTCGCGGTGCTCGCGGTCTCCTGTTCCATGTAGGGGGTCAGGGCCGCCACCGCCCGTTTCATCACGCGGGCGGTCTTGACCACCTGGGGCAGGAACATCTTGCCCTGCCCGAAAAGCTCGCCCACCTGCTCCATGGCGGGCATGAGCAGCGTGTCGATCACCGCGAGAGGGCTTCCGAGCGTATGGTATCCCTCCAGCGCGTCGGCTTCGATGCGGTCGGCCACCCCCTTGCGCATGGCATGGCCGATGCGCTCTGCGAGCGGCAGTTCGCGCCAGTTGTCCGTCGGGGCCTCCTTTGTGTCGTGTGCCTGCACGCCCGGGGCGGAGGCGTACTCCGTGAGCCGGGCGGCGGCGTCTGCGCGGCGGCAGAGGATCACGTCCTCGACCCGGTGCAGCAGTTCGGGTTCGATGTCGCCGTATATTTTGAGCAGTTGCGGGTTCACGATGCCCATATCCATGCCTGCACGGATGGCGTGGTAGAGAAAGACCGCGTGCATGGCCTCCCGCACGGCGTTGTTGCCGCGGAATGCGAACGAGAGGTTGCTCACCCCGCCCGAGACTTTGGCGCCGGGCAGGTTGGCCTTGATCCAGCGCACGGCCTCGATGAAGTCGCGCGCATAGCTGTCGTGGGCCTCGATGCCGGTGGCGACGGCCAGTACGTTGGGGTCGAATACGATCTCCTCGGCAGGAAACCCGTTCGCCGTCAGCAGGTCGTAGGCGCGGCGGGCCACCTCGATTTTGCGGGCGCAGGTGTCGGCCTGACCCCGCTCGTCGAAGAGCATGACCACGGCGGCCGCACCGTAGCGGCGGACGATCCGTGCGCGGCGCAGGAACTCATCCTCGCCCTCCTTGAGCGACAGGGAGTTTACCACGCTTTTGCCCTGCGTGCACCGAAGCCCCGCTTCGAGCACCTCCCATTTCGACGAGTCGATCATCACGGGTACGCGGGCCACGTCGGGATCGGAGGCCGCGAGGTTGAGAAACCGCGTCATGGCAGATGCTCCGTCGATCAGTCCGTCGTCCATGCAGACGTCGATGACCTGCGCCCCGGCCTCGACCTGTGCGCGGGCGACGGCGACGGCCTCCTCGTAACGCTCCTCGCAGATCATCCGCGCGAAACGGGCCGAGCCGGCCACATTGGTACGCTCGCCGATGTTGATGAAGTTCGCCTCGGGGACGATCCGCAGGGGCTCCAGTCCGCTGAGAAGCGTTTCGTGCCGCTGCTCCGGCAGCGGACGCGGGGCGTAGTCCCCGACGATTTTGCGCAGTTCATGGATATGCGCCGGGGTGGTGCCGCAGCATCCGCCGACGAAGTTCACCAGCCCCCGGCGGAGGTATTCCGCGACGTCGGCGGCGAACATGGCCGGAGTTTCGTCATAGCCGCCCATCACGTTCGGCAGCCCCGCGTTGGGATAGACCGCCACACGACATTCGGCTACCGCTGCGAGCCGCTCCAGGTAGGGAAGCAGGGCGCGGGCTCCGAATGAGCAGTTGAGGCTGACGGCCAGCGGCCGGGCGTGGGCGACGGAGGTGCAGAAAGCTTCGACGCTCTGCCCCGAGAGGGTGCGTCCCGACGGGGTGAGCGTGCCCGAGACGATCAGCGGCACGCGGATGCCCCGCTCGGCGAAGAGCCCCTCGATGGCATGGATGGCGGCTTTGGCGTTGAGCGTGTCGAAGCAGGTTTCGAGCATCAGCAGATCCGCACCGCCGTCGAGCAGCCCTTCGGCCTGCGTGTGGTAGGCTGCTGCCAGCTCGGTGAACGAGGCGGTGCGGCCGGCCGGGTCGTCCACGTCGGTGGAGATCGAGAGCGTATGACCGGTCGGCCCCATCGAGCCGCCGACGAACCGCGGTTTCGAGGGGTTGCGGGCCGTGAATTCGTCGGCCGCGGCCCGTGCGAGGGCGGCTCCCGCACGGTTGATTTCATAAACGAAATCCTGGAGACCGTATTCGGCCAGCGAGAGGGCGTTGGCGTTGAACGTGTCGGTGGTGACGATGTCCGAGCCGGCCCGCAGGTAGTTTTCGTGGATCGCCCGGATCACCTCGGGACGGGTGAGGCAGAGCAGGTCGTTGCATCCGCGGAGCGGTTGCCGCCAGTCGGCGAAGCGCGCTCCGCGGTATTCGCGTTCGCCCAGGCCGAAGCGCTGGATCATGGTGCCCAGGCCGCCGTCGAGCAGCAGGATGCGTCGTGCGGCTTCGCGGCGGATGTCTTTCGGGGGGCAGGGTATGGTATTCAGGCGGATCACGGTCGGTTATTCCTGTTTTTCGAGGGTGATGTGGAAAAGCTTGCTCCAGTTCTTGCCCGTCACGAAGATGCGCTTGAGAGCGGGGTCGTAGGCGATGCCGTTGAGCACGTCGGTCGAGGGGGTGACCTCCTCTTCGGGCAGCAGGCCGCTCAGATCGACGATCCCCTCGACAGCTCCGGTCGCGGGGTCGATGATGACGATCTGGTCGGTGGTATAGACGTTGGCCCAGATTTTACCCTCGATCCACTCCAGTTCGTTGAGCAGGCGCACCGGCTCGCCCGAGAGGGTGACGGCGATGTTGCGCTCGCGCTCGAAGGTGTCGGGGTCGAGCACCCGGATGCGGTCGGAGCCGTCGCTCATGTAGAGCCAGCGGCCGTCGGTGGTCAGTCCCCATCCCTGCCCGGGGTAGGTGAAGCCGCCCGTCCGCCGGCCCGTCGCGGCGTCGTAAACATGAGCCCGGTTGGAGGTCCAGGTGAGCTGATAGACTTTGCCGCCGAGCAGCGCGATCCCCTCGCCGAATTCCGAGCGGGGCAGCCGGGCCACTACTTCGCTGCGGCTCGTCTCCAGGTCGGTTTTCAGCAGGCGGGAGGCCCCGTTCTGGCCCGTACCCTCCCACAGCAGGCCGTCGGCGTACTGGAGTCCCTGGGTATAGTTTTCGGGGTCGTGGGGATAGACGCGCTGCACGGCATAGGTGTAGCGGACCGGTTCGGCGGGCGCGGCCGGCTGCGAGGTGCGGCGTGCGGCGCCGGGGCTTCCGCATGCGACCGCGAGCAGTCCTGTCAGCAGAATGGATAGGGTGACTTTCATTTCAAAAAAATATGCGTACAAAGGTACGCAAATCAATCGGCAAATCATAATCCGCGAAGGAGGAATTGTGCGGGCGGAGCGGTGTTTACGCCTGTTGGGGAAGAGCCGTCGCCCGGCTGGCGGAAGCGGCCCCGCTGCCGCAGGAGCCCGGTATCCCGCAAGGGTTAAAATAAGGAGGATGAATTGGGATTTTTTGAAATATTTTCCTAACTTTGCGAGCCGTTTTGCGGCATCGGATGTATGAAACATATAAATTTCTCACTATGAATATCGTAAGAGAACAACGCGAACCCCGCACCTCGCTGCTGAAAGTCACCGTGGGCGAGCAGGATTACGGCCAGGCCGTCGAGAAGGCGCTGCGCGACTACCGGCGCAAGGCCAATATCCCCGGATTCCGGCCCGGCATGGTGCCGATGGGGATTATCCGCAAGATGTACGGCAAGGGCGTGGTGGCCGAACAGTCCTATCGCGCGGCTTCCGACGCGGTCTTCGGATACCTCCAGAAGGAGGGTATCGACTATATCGGCGACGTGATTCCGTCGGACGAGCAGGGCGACTTCGATTTCGACAACCAGACCGAGTTCGAGTTCCTGTTCGAGATCGGCGAGGCCCCCGAAGTGAACCTCGAGTTCACGGCCAAGGACAAGGTCACGTACTACACGATCAAGATCGACGAGAAGATGCACGCCGACTACCGCGCCAATTTCCTGCGTCGATTCGGCCGCTTGATGGACGTGGACGAGGTTGCCGGCGACGAAGCGCTGAGCGTCACGCTCGACAACGGGGAGATTCGGGTCGAGGATGCCTACGTGGGGTTGATCTCCATGAGCGAGCAGGAGCGCAAACCTTTCATGGGACAGCGTGTCGGCTTCAAGACCACGGTAAATATCGACGAGTTGTATAAGACACCGTCCCAGCGTGCCGCCGTCCTCCAAATGAAGGAGGAGGAGCTGGCCTCCGTCAAACCGCAGTTCGACCTAGAGATCGTCAAGATCCGCCGTTTCGCCGAGCCCGCGCTCGACGAGGAGTTCTTCAAGACGGCATTCCCCGGCGGAGAGGTCACGGACGAGGCCGGATTGGACGCCTATGTGGACGAGCAGATCACCCGGGAGCTGCGCCGCGAGACCGATTACCTCTTCACGCTCCAGTTGCGCGACTACCTGCTGGCCAAAGCGAACCTCGCCATGCCGACGGAGTTCCTCAAACGCTGGCTCCACGTAATCAACGAGGGCAAGTTCACCCGCGAGGAGATCGAAAAGGATTTCGACCAGTTCCTCAAGATGTTCTCCTGGAACTACCTCCAGAAATATTTCATCAAGCAGGACAACCTGCAGGTGACTGCCGACGAAGCTGCTGCCGAGGCCCGCGCTTTCGCGCAGGCGCAGTTCGCCCAGTACGGCATGCCGACCGCTCCGGAGGAGATGCTCGCGGCATACGGTAAGAAAATTCTTGATGACAAGGAACAGAGCCAGAAAATCTATGAAAAGCTCTACGAGTCCAAAGTGGTGGAGGACGTCAAATCCAAGCTCAAGGTGACTCAGAAAGCCGTCTCTGCGGAAGATTTCGCCAAACTCGCCCGCGGGATCTGACCCTGGCGGAAAATGTGTTATATCCGAACTCTGCGGGTTTGATTTTTGCATCGGCCCGCAGAGTTCTTGATTTGAAATAACAGTACTTCATGCGCTATGTCGGAATTTGAAAAATACGCCGTGAAACATTGCGGCATCAGCAGCCTCAGGCTGCATGACTTCCACTCCATCCAGGCGGGTTACGTCTCGCCGACGATTATCGAGGAACGTCAGTTGAACATCGCCACGATGGACGTGTTCTCCCGCCTGATGATGGATCGCATCATCTTCCTGGGCGCGCCCATTTACGACGACGCGGCCAACATCATCCAGGCGCAACTGCTGTTCCTGGAGTCGGTGGACCCGGAAAAGGATATTCAGATCTACATCAACTCCCCGGGCGGCTCGGTGTCGGCCGGACTGGGTATCTACGACACCATGCAGCTCGTCAGCTCCGACGTAGCCACCATCTGCACGGGCATGGCCGCCTCGATGGGGGCCGTGCTGCTCACCGCCGGCTGCAAGGGCAAGCGTTCGGCCCTGCCCCATTCGCGGGTGATGATCCATCAGCCGTTGGGCGGGGCTTCGGGACAGGCGTCGGATATCGAAATCACGGCCCGCGAAATCCTCAAGACCAAGAAGGAGCTGTATGAAATTCTGGCAGCCCACTCGGGGGTGTCGGTGAAGAAGATCGAGCGCGACGCCGACCGCGACTACTGGCTCACCGCGACCGAGGCGAAGGAGTACGGGCTGATCGACGAAGTGCTCACCAAAAGAGGAAGCGAGAAGTAATGGCACAGGGAAAGAATTACAATAAGGGGGGCGGCTCGCACGGCAAGCAAACCGAGGTCTGTTCGTTCTGCGGTGCCAGCCGCAGCGACGTGAGCGTGCTTTTCCAGGGCACGGGCGACGGCGCCCATATCTGCAACAAGTGCGTGGAGAACGCATACCGCATGTTGGTCGAAAACGAGATGCCCGACCAGCGCGGGAAGCGATGCCGCGAGACCCCGCTCCGGATGGAGGATTTGCTCAAGCCGGTGCAGATCAAGGAGTTTCTGGATCAATACGTGATCGGGCAGGACACGGCCAAGCGGTACATGTCCGTGGCCGTTTACAACCATTACAAGAGGCTGATGTGCGCTTCGCCCGCGCAGGACGAGGTCGAGATCGACAAGTCGAATATCGTCATGGTCGGTCCCACGGGTACGGGCAAAACCCTGATGGCCCGCACGATCGCGCGGCTGCTCAAGGTGCCTTTCACCATCGTCGATGCCACGGTCCTCACCGAGGCGGGCTATGTGGGTGAGGACGTCGAAAGCATCCTTTCGCGGCTGTTGCAAGTGGCCAACTACGACGTGGAGCAGGCCGAGCGGGGCATCGTTTTCATCGACGAAATCGACAAGATCGCCCGCAAGGGGGACAATCCGAGCATCACGCGCGACGTTTCGGGCGAAGGGGTGCAGCAGGCATTGCTGAAAATTCTGGAGGGTGCGGTGGTCAATGTGCCGCCGCAGGGGGGCCGCAAGCACCCCGACCAGAAGTTCATCCAGGTCAATACGCGCAACATCCTGTTCATCTGCGGCGGAGCGTTCGACGGCATCGAGAAGCGCATCGCCCAGCGGCTCAATACCCGGGCGGTGGGTTACGGTCGCCTGGGCACGAGCAGCATCGACCGCAACAACCTGATGCAGTACGTCATGCCGCAAGACCTCAAGGCTTTCGGCCTGATCCCGGAGCTGGTGGGCCGTCTGCCGGTGCTGACCTACATGCAACCGCTGGGGCGGGAGGCCCTGCGCTCGATCCTCACCGAGCCGCGCAATGCCATCGTCAAGCAGTACGTGCGGCTGTTCGAGATGGACGGCGTGACGCTCGCCTTCGATGACGACGTGCTGGATTATATCGTCGATAAGGCGTTGGAATTCAAGCTCGGAGCCCGCGGTTTGCGTTCCATCTGCGAGGCGATCATGAACGACGTGATGTTTGAAATCCCCTCATCGGGCAGCCGCCGCTTCACCGTCACGCTTCCCTATGCCCGCTGCAAGCTCGAAAAAGCGAATTTTATGGAGCTCAAGCGGGTCGGATAGGCCGGAATTGTTGTATATTTGTTCAATCAAACGAAGCATAATTCAGACTACCTATGGCTACAAATTCCAAACTCATACGCAGTGCGGACAACATCCGTATCCTGGCCGCCGCAATGGTCGAAAAGGCCAAATCGGGACACCCCGGCGGTGCGATGGGCGGAGCGGACTTCATCAACGTGCTCTACGCCGAGTTTCTGCGGTACGATCCCGATGAGCGGACGTATCCTTTCCGCGACCGTTTTTTCCTCGATCCGGGCCATATGGCGCCGATGCTCTACGCGACCCTGTCGCTTGCCGGAGCCTACACGAGCGAAGAGCTGCAGCAGCTCCGTCAGTGGGGCAGTCCTACTCCCGGCCATCCCGAGGTAGACGTTGCGCGGGGCGTGGAGAACACCTCCGGCCCGCTCGGACAGGGTCATGCCATGGGCTTGGGCGCAGCCATCGCCGAGCGTTTCCTGGTCGCCCGTTTCGGCGAATGGATGGCGCACAGGACTTTCGCCTACATCTCCGACGGAGGCGTCGAGGAGGAGGTATCCCAGGGCGTGGGCCGCATTGCCGGACACCTGGGGCTGAATAACTTCATCATGTATTACGACGCCAACAACGTGCAGCTCTCGACCCGCGTGGACGAGGTCGATACCGAGAATGTGGCGATGAAATACGAAGCCTGGGGCTGGAACGTACTCACGATCGACGGGCACGACGTCGATGCCATCCGCGCGGCGCTGACCGCCGCATGCGACGAGCGCGAGCGCCCGACCCTCATCATCGGCCGCACGGTGATGGGGCGCGGCGCGAAAGCTGCCGACGGAACCTCGTTCGAAGATAAGGTCTCCACGCACGGCCAGCCGCTGACGGCGGCCGGCGCCGACATGGAGGCTACCGTCCGCAACCTGGGCGGAGACCCCGCCGATCCGTTCGCGGTCTTCCCCGAGAGCCGCGAGGTGTACGACGCGCGTTGCGCGGAGCTGCGGGAATGGGCCCGCAAGCTGCGCGAGACGGAGCGAAGCTGGCGCGACGAGCACCGCGAACTCGCCCGCAAACTCGACCTGTTCCTCTCGGGAGAGGTGCCCGAAATCGACTACAAGGGGATCGAGATGAAGCCCGACGGAGCTACGCGGGCGGCGTCGGCCACCGTGCTGGGGCTCTATGCCGAGAAGGTGGAGAACATGATCGTCGCTTCGGCCGATCTCTCCAACTCGGACAAGACGGACGGGTTCCTCAAAAAAACCACGGCTTTCACGAAGGGCGACTTTACGGGCAAGTTCTTCCAGGCCGGGGTGTCGGAGCTGACGATGGCCTGCGTGATGAACGGCATGGCTCTGCACGGAGGCGTGATCCCCGCCTGCGGCACCTTCTTCGTCTTTTCGGACTACATGAAGCCCGCCGTGCGACTGGCGGCCCTCATGCGCCTGCATGTGATTTATGTCTGGTCGCACGACTCGTTCCGCGTAGGCGAGGACGGACCCACCCACCAGCCTGTCGAGCATGAAGCCCAGATCCGGCTGATGGAGCACCTGCGCAACCACCGGGGCGAACGCTCGATGGTCGTGCTGCGGCCCGCCGACGGGGAGGAGACCATCGCCGCATGGCGGTATGCGCTATGCGAACACCGGCCTGTGGCGCTCGTGCTGTCGCGTCAGAACATCAAAAACCTGCCGACGCTGCGCCTGAGCCGCCGCGAGGAGGCGGCGCAACTCCAGAAGGGGGCCTATATCGTCATGGACGCTGCGAAGCCCGTGGTGGTGATGCTCGCCTCCGGGTCGGAGGTGGCCACGCTCGTCGAGGGCGCCCAGCGGCTCGTGGCCGAGGGGATCAATGTGCGGGTGGTAAGCGTCCCGAGCGAGGGACTCTTCCGCGACCAGCCCAAGTCCTATCAGGATACCGTGCTCCCGAAAGGCATCGTCCGCTATGGCATGACCTCCGGGCTGCCGGTGACCCTGCTCGGCCTGGTGGGGGAGCAGGGCATGATCCACGGCCTCGACCATTTCGGCTACTCGGCTCCCTACAAGGTGCTCGACGAACAGTTCGGCTACAACGGCGCCACGGTTTACGAAGAGGTGAAAAAGTTGCTGGCGAAATAATCGGCAGCTTCCTGCCGAAGCGAGAGATCCGGGCCGAAATGCGGTCCGGATTTTTCATTCGCTTTCGGGTGCCTGCCGAAGCGGTGCCGAGCGGACAGGATGCCGCCGTCGTGCGTTATATAATATAAAGGTATGAAGCGTGCGGCGGAAATCGTATATGCAGTGCGTCGTTTGCCTTGCACGTGTGGTTGTCTCGGCTCACGCGACCGGGGTGGACGACGCGGTCCACGGTCGCTTGGGCAGCAATGCGATCGACGAGCGGGGGAACAGGTCATATGCCTGTTCCCCCGCTTTTGCAAGGGTTTCTGCTGTCGTCGGCAGGACGCGGAAACGCCGGTCTCAATGCCCGTGCTCGGCTTCCGCGGCTGCGGCTTCCTCGGCGGTGCGGTGCACCGTCCCGTGGGGATGCTCCGCCGGCGCATAGACCGAGTAGAGTTTCAGCGGCTCCTGTCCCGTGTTGAGGATGTTGTGCCATTTGCCTGCCGGAACGAGGATCGCAAAGTCGGCCGATGCCTCGCGGACAAAATCGAGCCGGTCGCGGCTGTCGCCCATCAGCACCCGTGCCGTTCCCTGCTCGATACGCAGGAATTGATCGATGTCGTGATGCTGTTCCAGCCCCACCTCCCCGCCGACGGGAATCGCCATGACGGTGAGTTGCAGGTTGCCGCCCGTCCAGAGCGTCGTGCGAAAATTCTCGTTGGTCAGCGTATAGCTGTCGATGTTGAGCACCGTAGGCTCGGCGCCGTAGTCCCGGAGCTCGACATCGGTCTGCTGCGTTTGGGGTTCCTGTTGCTGCCGGGGTGGTTGCGCCTGCCGGCCGCAGGCGGAGGTGAGCAGCGTCAGGGACGCTGCCGCCATAAGAGTCGTCGCTGTTTTTGCTTTCATGGTCGTAACGTGTTTGATCCCAGTACAAATATAGTTAAAATAATCATGCGGAGAGGTGTTGCGTGTCCCTTTTTCGGGTGGTGGCGGATAATCCCGCCCATGTGTTGCATGGTAGCGTGGAAACGGCTTATCGCGCAGGGAGCGGCCGACGGCGCGGCGCGCACGGGTACGACCGACGATGTGCACGAAAAATGCGGCCGTCCGAGACGGCCGCATAGCGATTGACCGGAGAAGGGAAGGCTGCACCGGGCTGCGGCACGGAGAGGGAAGCCGCCGGGCCTGCTTCACCGTGGCGAAATTCTCCGTGCACCGGGGTTACAGGCCGAATTCCCGCCTGATCCGCTCCACTTCGTCGAGTTTCTCCCAGCCGAAGAATTCGATCTCCCGCTCGGTTTCCCGCCCGTGCTCCCACACTTTTTCGATGCGTTTGAAGCTGCGGTTGCCGAAATGCCCGTAAGCTGCCGTGGCTTCGTAGATCGGATTCTTCAATCCGAAACGACGCACGATGGCCGCAGGCCGCAGGTCGAACAACCGGCCGATACGCTCCGCGATCTCGCCTTCGCCGATGCTCAGTCGGTTGGTGCCGTAGGTGTCCACGTAGATCGAAAGCGGCCGGGCGATGCCGATGGCATAGCTCAATTGTACCAGCATCTCGTCCGCGACGCCCGCGGCGACCATATTTTTGGCGATGTGGCGGGCGGCGTAAGCCGCCGAGCGGTCCACCTT
>ERZ1027010.603-NODE-603-length-13977-cov-5.720011_pt1 | contig 13977 bp, 8 predicted proteins | sample MGYA00519448_ERZ1027010 | MGnify/ENA primary metagenome ERZ1027010 (study PRJEB26926, sample SAMN06164694) | human gut metagenome | biome: ENVO:00009003; feature: ENVO:2100002; material: ENVO:00002003 | host: Homo sapiens | place: USA | collected 2012 ... | reverse complement strand
ATGTGTATAAGAGACAGATATCCGCAAGCTCACCGGCCGGCAGAACATGATCCTGTGGGACGGCGCCTGCCACGTACACGAGGAATTTTCGCTCGAGGGGATTCTCGAGCTGCGGCGCCGTCACCCCGGGGCGCAGATCGTGGCCCATCCCGAATGTCGGGCCTACATCCTCGAGGTGGCCGATTTCGTCGGATCGACGGCCGCCATCCTCGCCCATTGCGGCAGCTCGGCATGCCGGGAGTTTATCGTGGTCACCGAGGCGGGCATCCTCTGCGAGATGCAGCGCCGGTATCCCGACAAACGTTTCATTCCGGCCCCGCCGACCGATGCCGCGTGCGGATGCAACGACTGCAAGTACATGAAAATGGTCACGCTCGAGAACATTTATGCCGCATTGCGCGACGAGTCCCCAGCCATCGAGATCGATGAACAGGTCCGTCTGGCGGCCGAGCAGTCCATCCTGCGGATGATCGAAATCCGCTGACTTCCGATCTGACAACGACAAGCAAACCAAAAATCAAATCGAGAAAATGAAAAGAAAAATCGTACTGATGCTGGCTGCCGCGGCGATGCTCTGGCTTCCCGCCGCAGCGGACGAGGGGATGTGGCTGCTGCCCTACCTCCAGAAAATGAACATCAAAGAGATGCAGGACAAAGGGTGTCAGCTTTCGGCCGAGGAGATCTATTCCGTAAATCACTCCTCGCTCAAGGATGCCATCGTGATCTTCGGCTCCGGCTGCACGGGCGAAGTGGTCTCCCCTGAAGGGCTGGTTTTCACCAACCACCACTGCGGCTATCCGCAGATTCAGGCCCTTTCGTCGGTGGAGCACGACTACCTGAAAGACGGTTTCTGGGCCGGTTCCAACGAGGAGGAGATTCCCGCTCCGGGTCTCGAGGTGCGTTTCATCAGGCAAATCGCCGACGTGACGGCCGACGTGCTGGGCAACGTCCCCGACATCGCCCGTGGTGAGGAGCGGACCCGCATGATCGCGGACAACGTCGCTGCACTTACCGCTCGGCTTCAGGCGGAACATCCGGATCAGGAGATCCTCGTGCGTTCGTTCTTCGGCGGTAATCAGTACTTCTCGTTTGTGATCGACGTGTTCCGCGACGTGCGTCTTGTCGGTACGCCGCCCACCTCGATCGGCAAGTTCGGCGGCGACACGGACAACTGGATGTGGCCGCGCCATACGGGCGACTTCTCCGTTTTCCGCATCTACGCCGACAAGGAGAATCGTCCCGCTACCTATTCGGCCGACAACGTGCCCTACAAACCGATGCGTCACCTCGCTGTTTCGCTCGACGGATACGAAGAGAACGACTTCGGCATGATTATGGGCTTTCCGGGCACCACCGAGCGTTACATGACCTCCTATGAAATCGACCGGATGCTCGATGTGACCAATCCGCAGCTCATCTTCATCCGCGGGGAGCGGCAGGCGATTCTCAAGGAGGATATGGCCGCCAGCGACCGCGTGCGCATCCAGTATGCGTCCAAGTACGCCATGTCGTCGAACTACTGGAAAAACGCCATCGGCATGTCGCGGGGCATCAAAAAGCTGAACGTCAAAGCCAAGAAACAGGCGCAGGAAGCCGCTTTCCAGGCGTGGGCCGACGCAAATACGCTGCCGCAGGAGGGGTACAGCGATGCCCTGCGGATGATCCGCGAAGGGGTGGAGGCGAGCCTCGACGATGTGGCCGCGCTGCAATACCTCAACGAAGTGTTCTTCCGTCTGACAGCATCCGGACTGCGGCCGGGCGCGGTGGAACTCCTTTACCCGGTCGCCGTGGCGCAGGCTTATGCGAGCGACACGACCGGCGCGAAGGACGAGGCATGGCTGCGCGAACACCTCCGCAATTTCTATAAGGACTACAACATGCCCACCGATCGAAAAGTGGCCCGCCGCATGTTCGGGATCATGCAGGAGCGAGTCAAGGAGCTGCCCGGCGTATTCGCCGAAGTCATCGACGGACAGTTCGCCGGGGATACCGACGCCTATGTGGACGATCTGTACGCCCGTTCAGCCTTTGCCGACGAGCAACGGGCCCTCGATTTCGCGACTTCGGCCACGCTGGAGCAGATCGAGGCCGATCCGGCTTACGGACTCTATGCGTCGGTGCTCGACAAGACCATCGAGCTGATGAACAGGCAGCGGGAGGCAAGCAGCGAATACGCCGACGGACACCGCCTTTACATTGCGGGACTGATGCGCATGCAGCCCGACAAGGCATGGGCGTCGGACGCCAACTTCACGCTGCGCCTCACCTACGGGCAGGTGATGCCCTATGATCCGGCGGACGGTGTGACCTACAATTACTACACTACGCTCAAAGGGGTCATGGAGAAAGAGGATCCCGCCAACCCCACCGAGTTCACTGTACCCGCGCGGCTCAAGGAGCTCTATGCGGCGCGCGATTTCGGTCCCTATGCCAACGATAAGGGCGAGCTGCCCGTCGCTTTCCTTATTAATTGCGACATCACGGGCGGCAACTCCGGCTCGCCGGTGCTCAACGCCAGAGGTGAGCTGATCGGTCTGGCTTTCGACGGCAACTGGGAGGCCATGTCGGGCGACGTGGCGTTCGAGCCCGACCTGCAGCGCACCATTGCGGTCGATGTGCGCTATGTGCTCTTCGTGATCGACAAGTACGCCGGCGCCGGCTGGCTGCTCGACGAGCTTACCATCGGCAACGAACAGGGAGAGGCTGCACCCGCCAAGGCGAAGAAAAGCCGCCGGGCCAAGCGGGGCTGATCGGAGCCGTAACCGCCGAAAAGCGGGATGATTTGAAGGGAAAATACCGGAATGTTCCGGTATTTTCCCTATTTTTGTTCGGAACGTGCCGCTGATCCTTTTTATTCATCCGATAGTTGAGCCTATGAAAAAGTCGTATGTTCTGCCTTTGCTGTCATTCGCCCTGTTCGTGACCGCGGCTTGCGGCGATGACCCTGCCGCCGGAGAGCGACGGGAGGAACGTCATGCCGTATTTGACGGCACGGATATGCCGGCCTCGCTCCCCTGGTCGGGTGGCATGTATGAAGTGCGTGTGCGGTTCGAGGCCCTGACCCGCGACGTATCCGACGACCGGCCCTGGAGCGTGCGGATTGTGGCGGGCGGTGTGGCCGGGGAAGCTGTCCGGTGCGACGAGGGAACCGCGGCCGCTGTGCGGGTCGCGGAGAACCTGACTGAAGCGGCCCGCACGGTTGCGGTCGAACTGTGCGCCGACGGTGCGGAGTGGATCGAGGTAACGCGGGCGCAGCAGGAGGCGGGTCTGATCGAGGTGGCGGGTAGCTGGTGGGCGCGCGGTAACCTGGCGTTGGAAATGCCTGCCAATGGCATGCAGGGGCATCGTTTCGTCGTGGCCGCCTCGCCCGGGGAGCCGGGATTGTATTTCAACCGGCTCAGCTGCTATGGCGTGCGCTCCGATGAGTCGTCCTATTCCGGGGTGGCCTATACCCCCGAGCCGGTGCCGACGCCGCTCGCCGACCTGCCCGAAGGGGACGGCGATCCCTGTCGCCTGATCGGTGATGGCGGCCTGAGAACCCCTACTTTCGGCGAGCTTTACGCCCTGTTCGGCCTGCGCGATGCGGAGCCGACGACCGTGGACGGAATGACCGGCCTGGGATTCGACGGGCGCCGGCTTTTTCTCCCCTTTGCGGGGGCCTGCGACCGGGAGAGCGGGGCGGTCGGCTACCGGCAAACCCACGGCGGATACCGGGGACTCGGGGTCGATCCCGACGGCCGGGGCGTGCTGCTTTTCATGTCGGCCGAATACGCCGGGTTGGATTACGATGCCGGCCTGTCGATGGCGTCGGTACGCTGCGTGAAGAACACGCGTCCGCCTGCCTATGTGTTGCACACGCCCGAATCGGCCCCGTCGGGCGCCGCCGTAAGGCTCACGGTGGTAACCGACCCGGGCGATGCGCAGCGCTATCCGGTGTGGCTCCGCGCCTCGACGGGAGGGGATATCGAAGCCCAAGCGACGGCCAGGCAGCCGACGGTCTGCTTCGACATTCCGGCCAACGGACAACCGGAGGAGGTCGTTTACCGCATCCTGATCGACGGGTCCGACTCGGGCCGCGGGTTCGTGCAGCCGGGGCTTGAGGGCTATGCTCTCTACCTTTCGCATACCCCTTCGGAGGCCGGGTACGAGGCTTTCAGCTTGACGGTGAGGTGCCGCAGCGACCTCCCCTCTTTTCCCGTGCGGATCACCGACGGGGAGGTGCTCGATGAAACCGTGCATGCGACCTCGGCCGAGCCGGTCGCCACGTTCGGCGTGCCGGAAAACCGAGCGGACGTGCGCCGCGTGATCTCGATTTTCGTAAACGGAACCGACACCGGGGCAAAGGTCGTTCAGGAAGCTTCGCCTGCCCCGCAGGATAAACTGTCGGTGGTCTGGAGCACGGGTTATCTGACTGTGGAAGCGGGTGCTTTCGGCTTTGCCGGCGAACGGGAGCGGGGGCTCTATTTCAAATACGGCAGCCGTTACGGCATGACCATCGACACCGACCTGCCGGCCTCCGGCAGCCGCTATTCCGGTACAGCCTACACGCCCGAGCCTGTACAGGCGGCATACGAGGAGATTCCTTCCGGAGAGGTCGATCCCTGTTCGCTCGTTGCCCCCGCAGGGACGTGGCGCACACCCACGGCCACGGAGTGGGATGAACTGCTGGGTTGCGGGTACGAATTCGAGGCCGGCACATTCCGCTGCTACACCGACGGCGAGCAGCGGGTTTACCTGACCCCTTCGGGGTCGCTCAAGGAGGGCGGCATCGGGATTCTGGGCAGCTCTTTCGTGCGGGCATGGTCCTCCACGCCCAAATCCGAGGATACCTGGTTCACCCTGAGCGGGGGCCTCTCGTCCGCGAGCTCGGTGTTCGGCACGACGGTCGGCGCCAAAGCGGAAACGGCGATGATGGTGCGTTGCGTACGCGCCCGTTGAGGGCGACGGAGCGAGCGAAAAAAAGAAACCGTCCCATTTCAACGGATGAGGTTTTAAAAAAATGACAGTGGATAGCGATACGATTCACTGATTAACTTCATAAACGAAGAGCATATCAAAAATGACAATTAAAGGAAAAAAATCCTCAAAGGCTCGAATTACGAAAAGGCGATCGGCGCTTTTTATTTCTGGTTTTTTAGTGCTGTTATGTATCCTAATTACGCAGACTTATCGTCCCTTTATCTACGAAAATCATTTGAATGATCTTCATTTTGCTGATACAATAACGAGTTGGATATGTATTCCTGCTGCAAGTTTATTTTTCTGGGGAGTTTCTCATGCAAGATTTCTAAAGTGTCTTGTTGGGAGTCTAATTGGATTCTTGATTTATGAATGTATTGGATTGACTTTTGATTGGTTCGATATTATGGCCCTATTTTCAAGCGCCGTGATAACCTATTCAATTTATACTTTTTATAAAAAGAAACACTTTTTTTGACCAAAGAGTTTACGCACAGGTAGTCCTGACAGAACCTAATCCCGGACGTAAATGAGGCCCATCTGCTTTCCAGATGGGCCTCATGTCGTCAAATAAAACGGGTCGGAACTTTAAAATATTTCGGTCTGTACCTTTTTCAGTAAAAATCCTAAAAATCAGCTCAACTCTCGTCCGGGAGCCGGTTTTTTTTTGACAATAGGAGGAATTACCAGATCACCACCCGCTCGTTTTCGGGCAGGAACATGGGGCCTTCGGCGATATCGAAAGCGTCGTAGAAGGTCTGGATGTTCTTCAGCGTTGCGTTTACGCGCCATTTGCCCAACGAGTGCACGTCGAGCTTGGTGAGGCGTGCGATCTCCGCATCGCGGATGTTCTGCGCCCAGAGAGCGGCATAGGCGAGGTAGAAACGCTGGGGAGCCGTTAAGCCGTCGATCGGCTCGGGCATCTGTCCGCCCAGGGTATTCTGCCATGCCGTGTAAGCGACGCGCAGGCCGCCCTGATCGGCGATGTTCTCACCCAGGCAGAGCGCTCCGTTAGCATTCATGCCGGGCAGCACCTCGATGGCGTTGAACTGTTCGACCAGCACGTCGGTCTTGGCCTTGAAAGCGGCTGCATCGGCCTCCGTCCACCAGTTGTTCATGTTGCCGTCCTTGTCGAACTGGCGGCCCTGGTCGTCGAACCCGTGGGTCATCTCATGGCCGATCACCACGCCGATGGCGCCGTAGTTCACCGCGTCGTCCGCATCGGGGTTGTAGAACGGGGGCTGGAGAATGGCCGCCGGGAAACAGATTTCGTTGGTGGTGGGGTTGTAGTAGGCATTGACGGTCTGCGGGGTCATCAGCCATTCGTCCTGATCGACCGGTTTGCCGACCTTGCTCATGGCGTCCTCGGTGGACCAACGGTTGGCACGAACGACGTTCTCCCAGTAGGAGAGCGCAGGGTCGATCTGCAGGCTCGAATAGTCCTTCCACTTGTCGGGATAGCCGATCTTCACGTGGAAGGTGGCCAGCTTCTCGTGGGCGCGGGCCTTGGTCTCGTCGCTCATCCAGTCGAGTTCGTCGATGTGCTGTCCCAGCGCGGTCTGGAGGTTTCGGACGAGCGTTACCATGCGATCCTTGTCCTCGGGCGAGAAGTAACGCTCGACGTACATTTCGCCCACGGCCTCGCCCAGCGCGTCGTTGGGTACCGCCATGGCGCGTTTCCAGCGGGGACGCATCTCCTGCTTGCCGGACATGGCGCGGCCGAAGAAGTCGAACGACGCGGCGTAGAAATCGTCGCTCAGGTAGGGGGCGGCGGCGCTGGCATATTGTGCGGCCAGATAATAGCGCAGGTCGGCGAGCGGGGTCTCCTTGATGAGCCGGTTCACGGCCTCCATGTATTCGGGCTGGCAGACGATCAGGCGGTCGATCTCGATGCCGGCCGTGCGGAAGGCGTCTTTCCAGTCGATGGCGTCGTAGGCGGCGACGAACTCGTCGGTTGTCGCGGGGTTATACATGCGGACCATATCGCGCAGTTCGACGTTCGAGCGCATGTTGCGGGCCATCTCCGTCTCGATGCGCATGACGGCATCCACGGCGGCCGGAATCTCGGCCTCGGCAACGCCCGAAAGCGCGAAGAGTTTGGACAGGTATTCCCTGTAGGCGGTGCGGAGCTGCTCGTTCTCCTCATCGAGGTAGTAGTCGCGGTCACCCATGCCGATGCCGGCCTGCGAGACGTAGAGCACATTGACCTTGCTGTCCATCAGGTCGGCTTCGGGACCGAAACCGAAGAAGGGCGAGCCGACGGTCATCTGCATCTCCGCGATCACGGGCGTGAGTTCCTGTTTGTCGCGCATGTTGAGGATCTTGTCCATCGCCTCGCGGATGGGAGCGGCTCCCTCGGCGTTGAGCCGCGCGGAGTCGAGCCCCATTTTGTAGAGGTCGGAGATTTTCTGGTTGATGCTTCCGGGCTCGGCCTTCGCGTGGGCCATCTGCGAGAAGAGCTCGTTGATGCGGGCTTCGTTGTTGTCGCGCAGCATGTCGAACGAACCGAAGCGCGCATACTCGGGTTTAAGGGGGTTTTTGACCTGCCAGCCGCCTGTGGCGTACTGGTAGAAATCTTCGCTCGGGGCGATCGCGGGGTCGAGGCTGGTCAGGTCGATGGCCGGCGTCTTCGACTGCTGGTGGCAGCTCATGGCAGCGAGGGTTGCGATTAGGAAAATACTTTTCTTCATGGTGATGTTAGTGGTTGTTAGGGTAGGAAAGGGGCGTCCGGCGTGCGGATGGCCCCGTTCGCGGTAGGTTGGTTTATCTTGGACACTCAGGGTTTTCGGATCGCCGCCACGCCGGGCAGCTCCTTTCCCTCCATGTATTCAAGCAGTGCACCGCCGCCGGTCGAGACGTAGCTCACCCGGTCGGCCAGGCCGAACTTATTGATGCAGGCCACTGAGTCGCCGCCGCCGATGAGCGAGTAGGCGCCCTTGTCGGTCGCCTCGGCGATGGCTTCGGCCACTGCGCGGGAACCGGTGGCGAACTTGTCGATCTCGAAGACTCCGACCGGCCCGTTCCAGAGGATCGTTTTGCAGCCGAGGATGTGCTCGCGGAAAACCCGCTTGCCCTCTTCGCCGATATCCACGCCTTCCCAGCCGTCGGGGATATCGTTGGACGGGGCCGTCGAGGTGCGGGCGTCGGCCGAGAATGCGTCGGCGATCAGCGCGTCGGGCGAGGTGACGATGCGCACCCCCTTCTGCTTCGCCTTGCGCAGGATTTCGAGGGCCACCGGAAACATCTCGGGCTCGCAGATCGAGTTGCCGATGCGCCCGCCCAGGGCTGCTTCAAAGGTGTAGGTCATGCCGCCGCCCAGGACGATCGAATCGACCTTCTCCATGAGCTTTTCGATGATCGAAATTTTGGTCGAGACCTTCGATCCGCCCAGCACGGCGCAGAACGGACGGCGCGGGTTCTCCAGGATGGAGTCGATGGCCCGCAGTTCGTTCTCCATCACGTACCCGAACATCTTGTCGTGGGGGAAATAGTCGGCGATCAGCGCCGTCGAAGCGTGGGCGCGGTGGGCAGTGCCGAAAGCGTCGTTGATGTAGCAGTCGGCATAGGAGGCCAGCCGCTTGACAAACTCCTTCTGCGAAGCTTTCACCGCGCTCTTGGCCTCGGCCTTCTGCTCGTCGGTTGCGTCGTCCGCCACTCCGCGGGGTTTGCCCTCCTCTTCGGCGTGGAAACGCAGGTTTTCGAGCAGCATCACCTCGCCCGGCTTCAGTTCGCGGGCCATCTCGGCCGCCTTGTCACCCATCGCGTCGCCGGCGAAAAGTACCTTGCGGCCGAGCCGCGCTTCGATGGCGGGGATGATCTGCTCAAGCGAGAATTTCGTGTCGTTATTCTTCTTGGGGCGTCCCAGGTGCGACATCAGGATCACCGAGCCGCCGCCCTCGAGCACCTTTTCGATGGTGGGGATGGCCGCCCGGATGCGGGTGTCGTCCGTCACGCGGCCCTCAGCGTCGAGGGGCACGTTGAAATCGACACGGATGATGGCGCGTTTGCCTTTGAAATCGTAGGAATCAATTTTGTACATAGTCGTTGCTTTTATATTTAACCTGAACCGAACCTCGACCGGCGCGGCGGTCCGCTGCCGTCGGAACGTCTCCGCGGCGCCGTCGCAAATTTAGCATTTTTTTTCGAGGTTGCACTTTACGCAACCCGTTAAATCGTGCGCAACCCCCTTTTTTCCGGCACTTTCCGCTCCGTGGCGGAGCCGGAGGTGACGAATCGTAACCTGCGGGGCGAAAAAGTGGCCCGGGCGAGCCCGGTTTGTTAAAAATTTCGTACCTTTGCTAACAGTTCGATATTTATAACGGGAAATCCCTTAAAACTATTAACGATATGTACGGTAAAATTCAGGAGCACCTGCAACGGGAGCTCGCCGAAATCAAGGCTGCCGGCCTCTACAAGACCGAACGGATCATCACTTCGCCCCAGCGCGCCGCCATTGAAGTCGGCGGCCGGGAGGTGCTCAATTTCTGCGCCAACAATTACCTCGGGCTTTCGGACAACCCGCGTCTGATCGAGGCCGCCAAACGCACGATGGACGAGCGGGGCTTCGGCATGTCCTCCGTACGCTTCATCTGTGGCTGCCAGGATATTCACAAGCAGCTCGAAAAGGCCATCGCGGACTACTTCGGTACGGAGGATACGATCCTCTATGCCGCCTGCTTCGACGCCAACGGGGGCGTCTTCGAGCCCCTGTTTGGGGAGCAGGACGCCATCATCTCCGATGCGCTGAACCACGCCTCGATCATCGACGGCGTGCGTCTCTGCAAGGCCGTGCGCTACCGCTATGCCAACGCCGATATGGCGGAGCTGGAGGAGTGCCTTAAAAAGGCTCAAGCCCAGCGGTTCCGCATCATCTGCACCGACGGGGTTTTCTCGATGGACGGCAACGCCGCGCCGCTGGACCGGATTTGCGAGCTGGCCGAGAAGTACGACGCCCTCGTAATGGTCGATGAGTGCCACTCGGCCGGAGTGCTCGGTCGCACGGGTCGCGGCATCACCGAACTGTTCGACCTGCGCGGTAAAGTCGATATCCTTACAGGCACGCTGGGCAAGGCGTTCGGCGGCGCCGTCGGCGGCTTCACCACCGGCCGCAAGGAGGTCATCGACATGCTGCGCCAGCGCTCGCGTCCCTACCTCTTCTCCAACTCGCTGCCGCCCGCCGTGGTCGGCGCCAGCATCGAAATGTTCCGGATGCTCGCCGAGAGCGACGAGCTCCACGACCGGCTGGTGGCCAACGTCGAACACTTCCGCAAGGGCATGATGGAGGCCGGATTCGACATCAAGCCCACGCAGTCGGCCATCTGTGCGGTGATGCTCTACGATGCCAAGCTGTCGCAGGACTTCGCGGCACGCCTTCAGGACGAGGGCATCTTCGTGACGGGTTTCTACTACCCCGTCGTGCCGAAGGGACAGGCCCGCATCCGGGTGCAGGTTTCCGCCGGACACACCACCGCGCAACTCGACCGCTGCATCGCCGCCTTCGTCAAGGTGGGACGCGAGCTCGGAGTGCTGAAATAAACCATTTAAAATGCCCTGTATGTCAAAAATGAACCTGGATGCGATCGATCGAAAGATCCTCAAATTCCTTATCAAGAATGCGCGGATGCCTTTCCTCGAAATCGCACGCGAGTGCGGCATTTCGGGCGCGGCCATCCACCAGCGCATCCGCAAGCTCGACGAGTCGGGGGTGATCCTCGGCAGCCGGCTGATCGTCGATCCGAAAACACTCGGGTTCGACGTTTGCGCCTATATCGGGATCCGTCTGCAGGATCCCCAGTACCTCGACGCCACGGTCGAAAAACTCAAGCAGATTCCCGAAATCGTGGAGTGCCACTTTATCACGGGCACCTACAACGTTTTCGTGAAGCTCTACTGCCTGGACAACGAACACCTGATGAAGACCATCTTCGACGGAATCGTGCGGATCCAGGGCATCTCGACCACGCAGACCTATATCTCGCTTTTCGAGGCGTTCCAGCGGCAGGTGAACGTCGATTTCATCGAGGAGTGACGCCGTGCGGTCCGCCGCATGTGCTCATTGGGGTGACGGACGGTCTCGGACCGCCCGTCACCTGTTTTTTATGCTCCTTTCCGTGGTGCGGATTCGGGCGATCGGATTTATTCGTATCTTTGTCCCGATGACAGTAATCAGACTGACCAAGGAATTTTCCTTCGAGGCGGCCCACGCACTCGACGGATACGACGGCCCCTGCCGCGAGGTGCACGGCCACTCCTACCGGCTGTTCGTGACCGTGCGGGGGGTGCCGCAGGGGGATGCACGGTCGCCCAAGTACGGCATGGTGATGGATTTCGGCGACCTCAAGCGGCTCGTGCACGAGCAGATCGTATCGCGCCTCGACCACGCTTTCGTCCTGCGCCGCACCGCCGCCAATGAGACGCTGCTCGCCGCGCTGCGGCTGCGGTTCGACCGGGTGGTGCTGGTCGATTACCAGCCCACGTGCGAAAACATGCTCGCCGACTTCGCCTGCCGTCTGCGCGGCGGACTGCCCGCGGGTGTGGAGCTCCATGCGCTCAAGTTACACGAAACCGCCGCTTCGTATGCCGAGTGGTATGCGGACGACAATGCCGACCGCCTATGAAAAAACTCTTTTTGGTCGATGCCTATGCATTGATTTTCAAGTATTACTATGCCTTTCTCGGGCGCCCCATGCGCAACCGGGCCGGGATGAATACCTCGGTGGTGTTCGGATTCACCAAATTCCTGCGCGATATCCAGAAGCGCGAGCACCCCGACCTGCTCGGCGTGGCTTTCGACCCCCCGGGCGGCACGTTCCGGCGGGAGATTTACACCGAATACAAAGCCAACCGCACGGCCACGCCCGAAGACATCCTCGATTCGGTGCCCTATGTCAAACGGATCGTCGAGGCCATGTGCATCCCCGTGCTGGAGGTGCCCGGCTATGAGGCCGACGACGTGATCGGCACCCTTTCGGTCAAGGGAGCGGAGGCGGGTTACGAAGTTTACATGGTCACCCCCGACAAGGATTACGGGCAACTGGTCGGCGACCGCTGCCGCATCTACAAGCAGAAAGGCACCGACGGGATCGAAATCGTCGATCGGGCGGCCATCCGCGAAAAATACGGCATCGACGACCCTTGTCTGGTGCGGGACATCCTGGCCTTGTGGGGGGATGCGTCGGATAACATTCCCGGCGTGCCGGGTATCGGCGAGAAGAGCGCCTGCAAACTGGTCCAGACCTGGGGCACGGTGGAGAATATCCTCGAACACGTGCAGCAGATCGGGGGGAAGCAGGGCGAGAACATCGCCGCCCGGCGCGAACAGTTGCTCCTGTCGAAGCGGCTCACCACCATCTGCCTGGACGTGCCCATCCCGTTCAGGGAGGAGGATCTGACCGTCTGCGCCCCGAAGATCGACGAGCTGAAAGCCCTCTTCGCCGAGCTCGATTTCAGGGCTTTCCTCAATGACTTGAACAACCTCGCGCCGGCCGAGTCGCTTGCCGAGGGGCCTCGTCAGGCGGCCCAGACGCAGCTTGCGGAGGTCGCCCGCGCCAAATCGGCCGCCGCACGCAAGGCCGCTTTCGCCGGACAGGGCGACCTGTTCGCCGACCCGACGGCCCGGGAGGAGCCTGCAGCGGAGGCGGAGGACCCGGAGGCCGGGGACGAAACTTTCCGCACGGCTCAGAATACCCCGCATACCTACACCGTCGTCCGCAACGCGGACGAACTGCGGGCTGTCGTCGATGAGGTTTCGGCCTGCGACGAATTCTGCTTCGATACCGAAACGACCGGCTTCGACGTCTTCAACGACCGGATTGTCGGGGTTTCGCTGGCCGTGCGCCCCCACGAGGCGTGGTACGTCCCGTTCCATCGGGAGCAGACGGAGGAGTACGCCGACGTGCTGCGCCCGTTGTTCGAGAACGGGCGCATCGCCAAAGTGGGGCAGAACGTGAAGTTCGACCTGATGATGCTCCGCGGCATCGGGATCGAGGTGGCGGGGCCGTTTTACGATACGATGATTCTCCACTACCTGCTCGATCCCGAATCGCGGCACAACATGAACGCGCTGGCCGAGAAATACCTGAATTACCGGCCCATCGAAATTGCGACCCTGATCGGCAAGGGTTCCAGGCAACTCACGATGGATCTGGTGTCGGTGGACCGGTGCGCGGAATATGCGGCCGAGGACGCCGACATCACCTTGCAGCTCAAGCAGGTGCTTTTCCCGATGGTGGTCGAAGCCGGTTTGCAGGAGCTCTACTTTAGCATCGAGGAGCCGATGATCCGCGTGCTGGCCGACATCGAGATGGCGGGGGTGCGGATCGACTGCGGGGCGCTGGGCGAATACGCCGTGGAACTCGGGGCCCGGCTGGCCGAGCTGGAGGACGAAATCCGCCAGATCGCGGACGAGCCGACGCTCAACGTCAATTCCAACAGGCAGTTGGGAGAGGTGCTTTTCGGGAAGCTGCGCATCGCGGAGAAACCCCGGATGACGCGCACCAAGCAGTTTTCGACCGACGAGGATTACCTGCAGATGTTCGCCCACAAACATGCCATCGTGGATCGCATCCTCGAGTACAGGGGTGTCAAGAAGCTCCTTTCGACCTATGTGGAGGCGCTGCCGCTGCTGGTGAACAAGCGCACCGGCCGCATCCACACCTCGTTCAACCAGGCTGTCACGGCTACCGGCCGCCTCTCTTCGACCAATCCCAATCTGCAGAACATCCCCGTGCGGGACGAACTGGGCCGGCGCATCCGTCGCGCTTTCATCCCCTCGGACGAGGAACACGTGCTCCTGTCGGCGGATTACAGCCAGGTCGAACTGCGCCTGATGGCCCATCTGAGCGGCGACGAGTCGCTGATCGCCGCCTTCGAGCATGGGGAGGACATCCATGCCGCCACGGCCGGACGACTCTTCGGGAAACCGCTGGGCGAGGTCACGCACGACGAGCGGCGCAAAGCCAAGACCGCGAATTTCGGCATCATCTACGGCATCTCGGCCTTCGGCTTGAGCCAGCGGCT
>ERZ1027010.597-NODE-597-length-14014-cov-7.301812_pt1 | contig 14014 bp, 14 predicted proteins | sample MGYA00519448_ERZ1027010 | MGnify/ENA primary metagenome ERZ1027010 (study PRJEB26926, sample SAMN06164694) | human gut metagenome | biome: ENVO:00009003; feature: ENVO:2100002; material: ENVO:00002003 | host: Homo sapiens | place: USA | collected 2012 ... | reverse complement strand
GCGCTGCCCGCCGGGATGACGGCAGGGGAGCACGGCGCGCTTTCGGTGCCCACCCGTACCGGCATGGACGGCTTTTTCCTGTGTGCCATGCAGAAAAACGGGGAAAAGCTGCAATGAAACAGGTGGCTTGTTCGTAAAAAACAATAGGAGAACACAATGGAACAAAAACGCTGTATCTCTTCCTTTACGCTGGCAGAGCTGACCGCTGAACTGAAAGCGATGGGTCAGCCGGGCTTCCGGGCCAAGCAGATCTTCCACTGGGTGCACCAGAAGCTGGTCACCGAGTTTTCTGCCATGACCGACCAGCCCAAGACCCTGCTGGCAAAGCTGGAAGAAAGCTTCTACATTGCCGCGCCCAAGATCGAGCGCAGGCAGGAAGCAAAGGACGGCACGGTAAAATATCTGCTGCGCATGGCGGACGGCAACTGCATCGAGACCGTCGTGATGCGCTACCACTACGGCAACACGGTGTGTGTGTCCACGCAGGTGGGCTGCCGCATGGGCTGCCGCTTCTGCGCGTCCACCCAGGCGGGCCGCGTGCGCGATCTGGAAGCAGGTGAGATCTGCTCTGAGATCTACACCGCCCAGAAGGATATCGGGGAGCGCATTTCCCACATCGTGCTCATGGGCATTGGCGAACCGCTGGATAACTTTGACGAAGTGATGAAGTTTCTGGAGAACATCACCTCGCCCGAGGGCGTGAACATCGGGATGCGCAACATCAGCCTTTCTACCTGCGGTCTGGTGCCCAAGATCGACCAGCTGGCCGAGAAAAAGCTGCAGCTGACCCTCTCGGTGTCGCTGCACGCACCCAACAATGAAATTCGCAGCGGCATGATGCCGGTGAACGATGCCTATCCCGTGGAAGTGCTGATGCAGGCCGTGCGCCGCTATCAGGACACCACCGGCCGCCGTGTGAGCTTTGAATATTCCATGGTGCGCGGTGTCAATGATTCCGATGCCTGCGCCAGACAGCTGGCAAACCTGATCCGGGGCATGGGTGCCCATGTGAACCTGATCCCCATCAACCCGGTGGACGGCAGCCCGTACTCGGCCACCGATGCAGCCAACGTGCACCGCTTCCAGCAGAAGCTGGAGAGCCTTGGCGTGAACGCTACGGTGCGCCGCCGCCTTGGCAGCGAGATCAGCGCTGCATGCGGCCAGCTGCGCCGTGACGAAATGAACGGGAAAGCGTAAATATTAAAGGGAGAAGCCTATGAAACTTGCAGGAAAAACGGATGTCGGCAGGGTCCGGCAGGATAATCAGGACGATTATCGCGCAGGAGAACTGCCCGGCGATGCCGCATGGCTGCTGGTATGCGACGGCATGGGCGGTGCACGCGGCGGCAGGGAAGCCAGCCAGAGCGCGTGCGATGTGATCGAGCGCTGCTTTCAGGAGCAGTATGCTTCCAAGTGCCTGCCCGGCGAGGAAGAGACCTTTTTGAAAAAAACACTGCTCAGCGCTAACCGCTTTGTGTTCCAGAAGGCCCTGCGGGAGGAAGAACTGGCGGGCATGGGCACCACGGCTGTGTGCGCACTGGTGCGCGGCGGCAAGGTGTTCCTGTGTCATGCAGGTGACTCGCGGGCGTACCTGTACCGGGACGGCAGGCTTGCCCAGCTCACCCACGACCACTCCTATGTGCAGGAGCTGGTGGACTGCGGCACCATTACCGTAGAGGAGGCCGAGCACCACCCTCAGAAGAACATCATCACCAAGGCGCTGGGCGTGGACTACCGGCTGGACTCGGAGTTCACCACCGCACCGCTGCAGAAAGGGGATATCCTGCTGCTGTGCTCGGACGGCCTGACCAATGCCGTGCCCAGAGAACAGCTGGAACAGCTGCTGCGCACCGGCAGGTTCTACGACCTGCCGGACCTTCTGATCCGCACGGCCAACGAGAACGGCGGCCCGGATAACATCACCGCGCTGCTGCTGTGTGTGGAGGAGGTGCGCTGATGGACAACCTGATCGGCAAAAAGCTGGACGGCCTGTATGAGGTGCGGGAGCTGATCGGTTCCGGCGGCATGGCAAACGTCTACAAGGCGGTCATGCTGGGGCACAACGGCCCGGTGCCTGCCGGTACCGTGGTGGCGGTAAAGGTGCTGCGGCAGGAGTATATGCACGACCCGGACCTTGTGCGCCGCTTTAAAAATGAATCCAAGGCCATCTCGCTGCTGAACCACCCCAACATCGTAAAAGTGTACGATGTATCGGTGAATGATGATCTGCAGTATATCGTGATGGAATATGTGGACGGCATGACATTGCGCGAGTACCTTAACCAGCGCGGCGGCAGGCTGACCAACCGGGAGACCGTGCACTTCATCTCCCAGATCTTAAAGGCGCTGGAACATGCCCACGCCAACGGTGTGGTGCACCGGGACATCAAGCCCCAGAACATCATGCTTTTGGACAACGGCCAGCTGCGCATGATGGATTTTGGCATTGCGCGCATCTCCCGTGCCGAGAACCAGCTGCTGAGCGGCAAGGCCATGGGCAGCGTGCACTATATCAGCCCGGAGCAGGCCAAGGGCGATGAGACCGACTGCACCAGCGATATCTACTCGGTGGGCGTGATGATGTACGAGATGCTCAGCGGTCATCTGCCCTTTGATGCAGACGACATGGTGGAAGTTGCCATCAAGCAGATCTCCGATCAGCCGAAGTCTTTGCACGAGATCGCGCCGGAGGTGCCGAATGCACTGGTGGAGATCACCGAAAAGGCCATGGCAAAGCTGCCGCAGAACCGCTACGCATCCGCCCGCGAAATGCTGGATGCGCTGGACACCTACGTGCACAACCCCTCCGTGATGTTCGAGTACAAGTATATTACAGAAGACGCTCCCGAAAAGGTGGTGAAACGTACCATGAACCAGAACCGTGCAAACCGTCAGGCCGAAAAGCCTGCGCCCCACGGCAAAAAGGCCGCACCGCGCAAGAAAAAGCGCACCATCTTCCTGCCGGCACTGTTCGGCATTACCATTGCATTTGCACTGGCGTGCCTTGCGCTGTGCTGGATGATCCTGAACGATTCCTCCAACCTGATGAACAACAAGGCCGATATCACGCTGGGCGATTATATCGGTATGACGCAGGACGAGGCTGCTGCCACTGAGCAGGTGGTCTCCGGCCAGATCAGCGTTACCTGGGAGCAGGAGTACAACAGTAACTATGCGGCGGGCTATATCTATAAGCAGTCGCCGGTGTCCGGCCGCACGGTGCGCGAGGGCCAGAATGTGACCCTGACTGTGAGCCTTGGCACCCAGTACGTTACCGTGCCGGACCTGACCAACTATGTGCAGGCCGATGCAGAGCAGCAGCTCAAGGAGCTGGGTGTCTCGGTGCTGGTAACGCAGGCTGTGGATACCTCTGTGGCATCCGGCGCGGTGATCCGCACCGACCCGGCGGCGGGCAGTCAGGTGGCTGCAGGCAGCACTGTGGTGATGTATATCAGCCGCCCGCAGGTGGCAACCACCACCAAGGTGCCCTCGCTGACCGGCATGAGCACCGCTGATGCCCGCACCCTGCTGGTGCAGAACCATCTGGGCCTTGGCAGCCAGACCGAGCAGTACAGCGACCAGCCGGTGGGCACTGTCATCAGTCAGAACCCAGCGGCAGGCTCTACCACAAAGCTGAACGGCCGCGTGAACATTGTGGTAAGCGCAGGGCCGGAGCCTGCACCGGAACCGGAAGCACCCAGCGACAGCACCACCGGCGGCGACTGGTGGAGCGGCCTGTTTGGCAGCAGCTCCTCTTCTTCCAGCACCGAGACCGGCACCGAACAGGGCACAGCGGGCAGCGGCGACCCTTCGCAGAAACCGCTGACCGACTGGTGGTCCTCGCTGCTGAGCTGACGGAGGCGTGCATGAAGGGATATATCACAAAGGGTATCGGCGGCTTTTACTATGTGAAAACGCCGGAGGGCATTGTGGAATGCAAGCCCCGCGGCATTTTCCGCAAACAGAAGATCACGCCGGTGGCGGGCGATGAGGTGACGCTGGAGACCGAGAACGGTGCAGCCGTCATTGCCGAGATCGCACCGCGCAAAAATGTGTTCGTGCGGCCTCCGGTGGCAAATCTGGATGTGCTGTTCCTTGTGGCCAGCACCACCCAGCCCACGCCCAGCACGCTGGTGCTGGATAAGCTTGCCGCCATTGCGGTGGACAAGGGCGTGCAGCCGGTGATCGTGTGCACCAAGGGCGACTTGGCCGAGGCGGAATTCCTGCGTAAGGCCTACGAAAGATCGACCCTGCCGTTCATCCGCATCGATTACGAGACCGGCGGCGGGCTGGACGAGGTAAAGCAGTGGATCAGCGGCAGGCTGTGTGCGTTCTGCGGCAACTCCGGCGTGGGAAAATCCACCCTTTTGAACCATCTGCTGCCGGAAGCAGAGCGCGAGACCAGTGCCATCAGCCAGAAGCTGGGCCGCGGCCGCCACACCACCCGTGAGGTGACGATCTTTGAAGCCTTTGGCGGGCGCATTGCGGATACGCCGGGCTTTGCCAGTCTGGAAGCGAACCGCGCCGGGTTCATCCCCAAGGAAAATCTGGAGCATGCGTTCCCGGAGTTTGGGCCTTATCTGGGCCAGTGCCAGTTCACCGGCTGCTCCCACCGCAGCGAAAAAGGCTGTGCCGTGCGCGCCGCACTGGCCGAGGGCAGGCTCTCCCAGACCCGGTACGACAGCTACTGTGCCATGTACGAGGAAGTCAAGGACGTGAAGGATTGGCAGCGCCCGAAAGTATAAAGGATAAGGAAGAGATTCATGTCACGTTGTGTGATCATTTCGGCCTGCCCGGTTTCTCCGGAGCTGGCAGAGGCCCTGCGGCCGGACGACTTTATCATTGCCTGTGATGCAGGCTACCGCAACTGCGCACCTCTGGGGCGTAGACCCAACATCATCGTGGGCGACTTTGACACCGCCCCCTGCCCGGAACAGCAGGACGACGATATCATCGTGCTGCCCCATGTGAAGGACGATACCGACACCGAGTATGCCGCAAAGCTGGTCTCGGAAAAGGGCTTTGACGAGGTGCTGCTGCTGGGCGGCCTTGGCGGCAGACGGGTGGAACACACCCTTGCAAACCTGTGTACCGGCCTTGGGCTGGAACAGCGCGGTGTGCGCACCACTCTGCTGGATGAGTGCAGCCGCATCACCTACGTGATGCCCGGCGAGACCCGTCGCTACCCGAAGGAGAAGTACTTTTTCTTCTCGGCCTTCCCGATGGAGGGCAGGGCGCAGGGCGTGTGCGAGCGCGGCTCCTACTATGAGCTGACCGATGCGGAGCTGACCGCCAGCTATCCGCTGGGCGTCAGCAACGAGTACGCTGCCGGGTCGGACTGCATCACCATCTCCACCCGCAGCGGTGCGCTGGTGGTGGTGGAGACCATCGCAGACTGAGCGCTGCTGCCCTTGCCGGAACGTTCCGGCCCCTGCCTGCATAGGATGGGCCAGAAAACAGAAAGGCGGGGAGCATATGCAGGTAGTTGTGATCCGAAGCCCCAAGGCGCTGCGCGGCATTCTGCGCAGACTGTTCGGCATTCAAAAACAGTAAAAAAGATCCCCTCGCTGCTGGTCGGCGGGGGGATCTTGCTTCATAATACTCCTTTTTATTGCGTCAGGGCGTTGTAACAGGCATCGAACGCCTGCATAAAATCAGTGATCTCCTGTTCCGTGGTCAGGTGGCTCAGGCTGATGCGCCACGAGGACAGCGCGTTGCGCCGGTCATGGCTCACGGCAAACACGGCGCGGGAGGGCAGGCCGTCCGAAGAGCAGGCCGATTTGACCGAGACGCATACGCCCCTGGCATCCAGCTCCCGCTGGAACACGGTGCCCTTCACGTTCTGTACACTCAGGTTTAAAATCTGCGGCACGGCGGTGTCCGGGCTGTTGATGCGCACCTTGGGGTATTGGGCAAGCCCGGTGCGCAGGCGGGCGTTCAGGGCGCGGATGTGCTCCACCCGGGCGGGCAGCTCGCTCACTGCCTTTTCCAGCGCCAGCGCCAGCGAACAGGCCAGCGCCACGGTGGGGGTGCCGCTGCGGTAGAGGGTGGTGCTCTCGCCGCCATGGATGAGCGGCTCCAGCGCAAGGCCGCGCCGCTTGACCAGCACACCGATGCCGTTCAGCCCGTAGAACTTGTGGGCGGTCAGGCTCATGGTGTCGATGCCCGCAAAGCTGACCGGCAGCTTGCCCACGGCCTGTGTGGCATCCACATGGAAGTGGCAGTGGGGGCAGGCCTTCAACATTTCCGCGATCTCGGCCACCGGCTGCACCACGCCCAGCTCACTGTCTACGGCAGTGACGGCCACCAGAATGGTGTCCGGGCGCAGCAGTTCTTTCAGGTGGGCAAGGTCCACCGTGCCGTCCTGCCGGATGTCCACAAGGTCGATCTCGTATCCCTGCTCCTGCAGGGCGGTCAGGCTGCCGCTCACCGAGGAGTGCTCCAGCGGGGTGGAAATGATGTGTCTGCCATGGTGGCGCTCCAGCCGGGCGATGCTCTTGATGGCAAAGTTGTTGGCCTCGCTGGCACCGGATGTATAGATGATCTCGGCGGGCTGCACATTCAGACTGCGGGCAATGCTCTGGGTGGCGGCATCGATGGCAGCCTTTGCGGCAGTGCCTGCTGCGTGGCGGGAATTGGCATTGCCCGGGCAATTGCGCTCCACCTCGCAAAAGCGCTGTAAAACCGCTTCGTCTACCGGGGTATTGGCGGAATAATCCAGATAGATCATAAACTCTCCTGATAATTCTCTTATAATACAGATTACAATGGTAGGCTATATTATAGTGCGCTTTGGGCCGGATTGCAAGAGAAGCGGCGCAAACTTCCGGGCTGGAAATACAGGAGAATTAAGCAAAATGGTTGCACGGCGGCAAAAAGTCTGCTATAATCTCTTGAAGGACTGCCCGCTGCGGCCTTTTGCGGGGCTTTTGGCGGCGGTTTGGAAAGAGCCTGAATGAAAGGGGGAGCGCACCATGCTGCACAAGAATCATCGACTGCGCTGTATTGCACTTCTCATTTCCGGGCGGGATCATTGTTCCCAAATTTCAGGGGCATTGCCGTTTTGCTGACGGCGGTGCCTCTTTTTTTGGGGCTGCGAGTTCTGTAGGAGGCAGAAAAACTTCATGAGCGAAAAGATCGATTACTCCAAAGGCATTTACGACGCGCGCCAGCTGGGCGCAGGCCGCATGTTCATTCTGGGCGTGCAGCACATGTTTGCCATGTTCGGCGCAACGGTGCTGGTGCCGCTGCTCACCGGCCTGAGCGTTTCCACCACCCTGCTGTGCGCAGGTCTGGGCACCCTGCTGTTCCACCTCATTACCAAAAAGAAGGTGCCTGCATTCCTCGGCTCCTCCTTTGCGTATCTGGGCGGCTTCTCCATCGTGGCCCCTATGCTGGCAGATGCAGACGGCAACCTGACCGTGGCCAATACCAAGATGCTGCCCTACGCCTGCGCCGCCGTCGCATTTTCCGGTCTGGTGTATCTGGTGGCCAGCCTGCTGATCTCCACCTTCGGCATCCGCCGCATCATGCGGTTCTTCCCGCCGGTGGTCACTGGCCCCATTATCATCTCCATCGGCCTGATCCTGGCCCCCTCTGCTATCAAAAACTGCCAGTCCAACTGGATCCTGGCCTTTGTGGCACTGGGTGTCGTGATCGTGTGCAACATCTGGGGCAAAGGCATGGTCAAGATCCTGCCCATCCTCATCGGTGTTCTGGTGTCCTACGCAGTGGCACTGGTGACCGGTGCAGTGGACTTCCAGCGCATTTCTGAGGCTGCATGGGTGGGCATCCCTCTGCACAAGGAGGCCATGGGCCTGTTTGCCATCGACGGCAGCCCGGAGTTCATCAGCGCACTGTTCACCATCATCCCCATTGCACTGGCAACCATGATGGAGCATGTGGGCGATATCGCCGCCATCAGCGCAACCGTGGGCCACAACTATATCAACGACCCCGGCCTGAACCGCACCCTGCTGGGCGACGGTCTGGCAACCACCATGGCCGGCCTGCTGGGCGGCCCGGCCAACACCACCTACGGCGAGAACACCGGTGTGCTGGCTCTGAGCAAGATCTACGATCCGCTGGTCATCCGCATTGCTGCCGTGCTGGCCATCATCCTGAGCTTCAGCCCCAAGTTTGAGGCTGTCATCAACACCATCCCCACCGGCATCATCGGCGGCATCAGCTTTGTGCTGTATGGCATGATCTCCGCCATCGGTGTGCGCAACGTGGTGGAGAACCGCGTGGACTTTACCAACAGCCGCAACCTGATCGTGGCTGCTGTCATTCTGGTGTGCGCACTGGGCTTCAACTCTGTGGGCGGTGTCAGCTTTGCCGTTGCAGGTGTCACCATCAACCTGTCCGGTCTGGCTGTGGCTGCGATCGCAGGCATCCTGCTGAACGCTATCCTGCCCGGCAACGACTACGAGTTTGATGCTGCCGACGGTTCCGAAGCCGCTACCAGCAGCAACCTGCAGGTCTGATCTCCCATAGAAGAAGGAAGAACAAGGCAGAAGCCGTCCTGTGTGTGCAGGGCGGCTTTGCTGTTTTTAAGGTGCACAGGGCAAAGCACACAGTTTTTGATGATGGTTTTTAGTGACCCTGCCGGAAATTATCTGTAAGGTAAAATAAATAGGAATTATTCTTAAAATTATCCTTGACTAACTAGGAATAATTCGCTATAATAGAGCCATGACAAGGGCCGGTGAGTACCAACACCGCCCAGCCTGTTTTCTAACTGATATAAAAAGAATGATGGAGGTCTATTCTTATGAAGAAGTACGTTTGCACCGTTTGTGGTTATATTGCTGAAGGCGAGATCCCGGCACAGTGCCCCGTCTGCAAGGCTCCTGCTTCCGCTTTTGTGGAGAAGACCGGCAACACCTACGTCACCGAGCATGTTGTGGGCATCGGCAAGGCCGAGGGCGTTCCGCAGGAGATCGTGGACGGCCTGCGCGCAAACTTTGAGGGTGAGTGCAGCGAGGTCGGCATGTATCTGGCAATGGCTCGTGTGGCTGAGCGCGAGGGCTACCCCGAGATCGCTGAGGCTTACAAGCGTTATGCCTACGAGGAAGCAGACCACGCATCCCGCTTTGCAGAGCTGCTGGGCGAAGTTGTCACCGACAGCACCAAGAAGAACCTGATGATGCGTGCCGAGGCCGAGTGCGGCGCATGTGCAGGCAAGATGGATCTGGCCAAGAAGGCAAAGGCCCTGAATCTGGATGCCATCCACGACACCGTTCACGAGATGGCAAAGGACGAGGCCCGTCACGGCCGCGGCTTTGAGGGCCTGCTGAAGCGCTACTTCAACACCGAAGTCTGATAAGGTTTCCCCGGTTATCCATTCTGACCGCTGCATGGCTTTGCCGCTGTGCAGCGGTTTTTTGCTGCCTTCAACCCCCTGAGATGTCTGGTTGACAGGTGCCGCAGTGCGGTTTATAATTTGTCATATCGTATTGCGAAACACAGCAAAGAGGAATATGGATAATGGAAAACGAACGACGAGTGCAGCAAAAGGCCCCGGCGAGTCGCTACGCCCTGCTGGACGAACTGCGCGGACTGGATCTGGTCAGCATGATGCTGTACCATGCCTGCTGGGACATGATGTTCCTGTTCGGCATCTGGATGGACTGGTACGCGGGAATGCCGGGGCGTCTGTGGCAGCAGACCATCTGCTGGGTGTTCATTCTGCTGTCCGGCTTCTGCGTGCCGCTGGGACACCGCACCCTGAAGCGCGGCGCACAGGTGTTTGCTGCCGGGGCACTGGTCACGGTGGTGACGCTGGTCTTCATGCCGGAGGACCGGGTGGTGTTCGGTGTGCTGACCTTTCTGGGCAGCGCCATGCTGCTCACCGGTGTGCTGGAACCGCTGCTGAAAAAGATCCCGCCCGCCGCAGGGCTGGCGGTTTCGGCGGTGCTGTTTGCACTGACTTATCATCTGGACGAGCGTTGGCTCGGCTTCGGCGGGCTGCGCCTTGCGTTGCCGGATGCATGGTACGCGAATTACTTTACAGCGTTTTTCGGCTTTCTGCCCTTCGATTTTTATTCCACCGATTATTTTGCCCTGCTGCCGTGGCTGTTTCTGTTCTGGGCAGGGTACTTTCTGCACGGCGTGGTGGGCCGGGCGCGGATGGAACCGCTGCGCCGCCCGGTGTGCCCGGCGCTGGGCTGGATGGGCCGGCACTCGCTTTTGCTGTATCTGCTGCACCAGCCGGTGATCTACGGCGTACTTTCGGCCGCGGCAGTTCTTTTTGCATAAAAGGCTTGACACAGCCGGGAAGCTGTGGTATTCTATCGGTGGTTAGAAGATACTAACCAAATGGGGATGCGTCTGCGTGGTTGGACGCATTTTCATGGAACATGAAGTTAGATATATCTAACTAATATTGATTTGAGAGAGGACGATCTTTATGAGCAAAGTAGCAGTCGTATTCTGGAGCGCAACCGGCAACACTGAGACCATGGCAAACTGCGTGGCAGAGGGTGCAAACGGCACCATCGTGCCCTGCAGTGAGATGAACGCCGCAAAGCTGGCTGAGTTTGATGCAGTGGCTTTTGGCTGCCCCGCAATGGGTGCTGAGCAGCTGGAGGAGAGCGAGTTCGAGCCGATGTTCTCTGATCTGGAGGGTTCTCTGAACGGCAAGAAGATCGCCCTGTTCGGCTCCTACGGCTGGGGCGACGGCCAGTGGATGCGTGACTGGGTGGAGCGTGCTCAGGGCGACGGCGCACAGGTGCTCAACGGTGAGGGCCTGATCTGCAACGAGGCCCCGGACGATGATGTTCAGGCTGCATGCCGCAAGCTGGGTGCAGATCTGGCTGCATGGTAAACAGGAGAAGCTTCTCTTGACAAACAGAGACAGCTGCGATAAACTATGAGAACACCGAAAAACGGTGTTTTTGCAGAATTGAAAGTTAGTAAATACTAACATTCACGCAAAAGCAGCAGCCTCTGTACAGAATGCATCAAAACTGCGGCAGGGGACAGCAGACGGAAAGGTCTGCGCTCCTGCCGCTTTGGTTTCAGAAGGCGGTGTATATGGCAGTGGCTGCAGCAATTGGTGTTACGGTAGGCTTTGCATTTTTGCGCCGTGCGGTGCGCCGCGCTGCAATGCGGCCGGACCGTAGAAAAAAATAAGGCAGCAGGAGGCCCCGTCCCATGCAGGATACCCCGAAGAACTTGGATCAGAAGCGCGCAGATGAAAAGATGCTGGTGAGCGAGATGATCGCTCTTTACTGCCGCAGGCAGCACAAAACACCCAAAGGCAGCCTGTGCCCGGAGTGCCGGCAGCTGCACGATTACGCCCTGACCCGCATTGACAAATGCCCGTTCATGGAGACCAAAACCTTCTGCTCGGCCTGCAAAGTGCACTGCTATAAGCCGGAAATGCGGGAGAAGATCCGCGCGGTGATGCGCTGGGCAGGCCCGCGGATGCTGCCGGTGCACCCGGTGCTTTCCATCCGGCATGCGGCAGTCACACTCCGGTCTAAGCACGAAGCGAAAAAGGCTGGCTGAGTTTTCCAGAATAAACACCCTGCCTGCAGGCCATACTGTGGACAGAGAGGTGATAAATATGGAAAACATCGGCGTTACCTGTGATGTCTGCGAGTGCTGCCACAATGTGAGCGGCTGCAAGTGCGACCTGCCTCAGATCAAAGTGACCGAGCAGTGCACCTGCGATACGCAGCAGGTGGAGACCCCGCACTACTGCCAGAGCTACGAGAAAAAGTAATTCCCAAAGCAGCAAAACAGCTCCTGCCAGAGCATTTCCGGCAGGAGCTGTTTTGGGTCACGGAGGTCAGCGCAGGGCCACATTGCAGGTGGCAAGGCTGCGGATCAGGGTGCCCACGCTCTCCTTCATCCGGATGCCCACGAAGCCCAGCGTGAATGCGGCCTGCACATTGGCCAGATTGTCGTCGATGAACACGCACTCGCTGGCCTTCAGGCCGTATTTATCCAGCAGGGCCTGATAGATGCGGGGGTCGGGCTTGTTGATGTGCACCTCGCAGGAGGCTACGCCGCCGTCAAAGCGGTCCAGCACGCCGCGCTCCTTGAGCAGGGCCAGCACGTCCTCCGGGATGTTGCTGAGATAGTACACACTGTAGCCATGGTTCTTCAGGCGGCGCACCAGCTCCTGCATCCGGCGGCGCGGGCGCAGGATGTGCAGCCAGTCGTCCAGCACGCCCTGCACCTCAAACTCGCGCCCGGCGGCCTTGGCGTTGCGCAGCATGGCCTGATTGCCGTCAAAGCGGGAGACAAGCCCCGCATCCAGCTGTTTCCACTCCTCGCTGCCAAAGGTCAGGTCGTACACCTGCTCCTCGATCTCTGCATTGCAAATGCGGTCTACCAGATAGGCGCGGGGGGCAAAATCCACCATGACACCGCCCAGATCAAACACGATGCTTTTATACATTTAAAATTTCCTCTGTTTCTCATGGAATGCTCTGCCCACAGTATACCACAATCTGCCATGCGGTTTCCACTGCTTTTTGCATGATGTGCCCGGCGGCTGCATAAGCTGTGGCAGAAAGGGGAGAAGGGCATTGACCATCCGGGAACTGTGTGAAAAAGAGGTGGTGCAGCTGGAGCAGGGGGTCTGCCTTGGCCGGGCCGACGACCTGGCCTTTGACCCTGCCACCGCCCGTCTGCAGAGCCTGATCCTGCTGGGGCGGCCAAGGCTGTTCGGATTGCTTGGCCGGGACGATAGCCTGACCATTCCATGGCAGGAGATCGAGACCATTGGCACGGATGCGGTGCTGGTGCACACGGCCCTGCCGGAAGCACCGCCGCAGCCGGAACAGCTCAAATGGTGGCAAAAGCTGCGCGTGAAGCTGGGTTTGTAAATTTTTTGCAAAAACAGGGTGGACTTTTTTGTGGAAGTGACTATAATAATCGCAGAAGCTTTGTGCAAAAAGCGTAAAGAAATGTGCTTTTGCGTATGATCTGAGGTCTCAAGGATGAGGAAAGGAACAGGAATTATGAAAACTCCCAAACCGCTTTTGGCGCTGCGGATGGTATTCCCGCTGGCGGCATCGCTGATCGTGCTGCTGCTGGGCGAGGGGATCGCCCGCGGGAGCCTGAGCGCAGACGTTTTTGCAAGTTTTATCTTCCCGCACATCGGGGCTTATCTGCTGGCGTGGCTGCTGCTGTTTCTGGTGTGGCTGCTGCTGGACTGGGTGTTCCGCTGCCCGCCGCTGTCCACGCTGGGCATGGCGGTGCTGGGCTGTGCGCCCTGCGCGGTGAACTTTTACACCCTGCAGCTGCGCGGCGAGCCGTTCCTGCCATGGGATCTGACACAGGTGTCGGAGGCTGCCGGTGTGGCATCCGCTGCGGGCCTCAAGATCCAGCCCAGCATGGTGGTGACCATCATCGTGGTGCTGGTGCTGATGGCGGGCAGCTTTTTCCTGTACCGCGGCCGTCACAAACAGCGCTGGCTGCCCCGGCTGGCGGGCAGTGCCGCCACTATAGCGGCCCTCTGCCTGCTGGTGTTCGGCGTGTACCTGCAGCCCGCTGTCACGCAGGTGCTGGGCATTACGCCGGATGCATGGATGCAGGACCGCTACTACCGCTACTACGGCGTGATCACCGGCTTTATGACCAACCTCACCAATCTGGAGATCTCGAAGCCCGAGGAATACTCGCAGGAAGCGGTGGATGCCCTGCTGGACAATGCGGACGAGAGCCAGAAGTTTGCCACCAGCCCGCTGTACTCCACCAGCTACAGCGCCGTGACCCCCAAGGATGAGCAGGTGAAGCAGCCCACCATCATCTATGTGATGGACGAGTCCTACTGGGATGTCTCGGAGCTGGAACAGTACGGCATCACCTTTGATACCGATGTCTCCAAGAACCTGCACGCCTTGCAGCAGACCAGCGCCTATGGCCGGGCCTACAGCCCCAGCTTTGGCGGCGGCACCTGTGATGTGGAGTTTGAAGCCCTTACCGGCTACTCGGTATCCTTCCTGCCCAGCGGCAGCAAGCCCTACCAGCAGCATGTGACCAAGCCCATGTTCGC
>ERZ1027010.586-NODE-586-length-14181-cov-5.912714_pt1 | contig 14181 bp, 8 predicted proteins | sample MGYA00519448_ERZ1027010 | MGnify/ENA primary metagenome ERZ1027010 (study PRJEB26926, sample SAMN06164694) | human gut metagenome | biome: ENVO:00009003; feature: ENVO:2100002; material: ENVO:00002003 | host: Homo sapiens | place: USA | collected 2012 ... | reverse complement strand
AGATCTAGTACGGTCTCGTGGGCTCGGAGATGTGTATAAGAGACAGAATATAAACAAAATTAAAGATGGGAAAAATAAACCGTTGAATATATTTTGTATGTTTTATGGCTCTAACTATGTCATTTTATTGTTATATTTGCAATGCCGTGTGATGTTGCACGGAACTATTTCTATCGAAAAGACCTATGGCTGGAATACATTTTGACATTACAGGTGATAATTCTAATTTCTTACGTAGACTTCGTGAAGTAGAGAATGGTGTAAAAAACACGTCCAAGCAAATAGAGCAAAGCGGTTTAGGTATTGAAGAACTGTTTAACCGTATGACTAGAGCTGCCGCAGCATTCGGAGCTGGTTTTACTGCAAAAGAATTAATTTCAAATATTGCACAAGTCCGAGGAGAATTCCAACAATTGGAAGTTGCATTTAAGACAATGCTTGGCAGTGAGGATAAGGCGAATGCCCTCATGCAGCAATTGGTAAAAACGGCTGCTACCACTCCTTTTGACCTTCAAGGCGTAGCAAATGGAGCTAAACAACTTCTTGCTTATGGAGAAAATGTTGAAAACGTAAATGACGACTTGATACGTCTTGGAAACATAGCCGCCGGCCTTTCTCAGCCACTTGGTGATATTGTGTATTTGTATGGTACTACCATGACGCAAGGACGGTTATATACCGCAGATTTAAATCAGTTTACAGGTCGTGGTATTCCTATGATTCGCGAATTGGCAAAAGTATTCGGAGTAGCAGAAGGAGAAGTAAAAAGTTTAGTTGAAGCAGGGAAAGTGGGATTCCCGGAAGTCCAGAAAGTCATCCAAAACCTTACAAATGAGGGAGGAATGTTCTACAACCTTATGCAAGAACAGTCCAAGACAATCACTGGGCAAATTTCTAATATAGAGGATGCTGTTTCCACCATGTTCAATGAGATAGGGAAAGCCAATGAAGGAATTATAAACGAAGCTCTGTCCGGTGTTTCTTATTTGGTTGAGAATTATGAGAAAGTGGGAAAAGTTCTTGTTGGTCTTGTAGCAACTTATGGCGTATATAAAGTGGCTGTGATGACAGTCACGGCTTTGCAAGCTTTACAAGCTTCAGGTATTGCCGCTCTAACTATTGCCGAACGTGCCCACTACGGATGGCTGGTTTTGCAAACAACGGCACAAAAAGCGTTGAACGCTGTCATGCTTACTAATCCGTATGTGTTATTGGCAACTGCTGTTGTAGGGCTTGGAGCTGCAATGTGGTCGTTATCCGATAATACAACGTCAGCAGAACGTGCTTTAGATTCATATAACAAGAAAATAGAAAAACTCAACACGGACGAGGAAGATCGGAAACGTACTTTGGAAGGTCTTGTTAGCACCATTAATAGCGAGGTGGAAGCCGATGTTACTAAACTCAAAGCTTTAAAAGATATTGAGGAACTATACCCAGCACTCTTTAGGAAATATGTTGATGAGAAAGGTCATATACATGACTTGACTGGGTTTTGGAAGGCATATAATGAAGAGGTTTCAAAATCCAGAACACAGTCAAAACAGGCTATAGTCGAATCTTTGGAACAACAAATAAAAAGTGCGGAATGGGCTTATAATTTAGCTAAGAAGGAGAACAACCGTTCCGAAATGAAGGTTCAGGCACAGCGTATCGAAGACCTGAAAAATGAATTGGCAAACGCAAGAAAGGATGTCTTGTCGGAAATCAATGCCCAATTGGAAGTAGAGAACAGACAGGAAACAAAAGAAACTACATATCAGGAAGATTTGGCAAATGCTAAAGCCGAATGGGAAAAAGCGAAAAAAGGGTATGAGTCATTAATCAAAGATCAGACGGCTACATCGAAACAGGTGAAAGAAGCCAAAGATAAGATGGAGGCATCCGAAAAGGCATACAAGGAGCTGGGCGGAGTAACTGGAAGCGAATTAACCAGACAGGAAAATCTAGCAAAAAAGCAAAAGGAAAACCAAGAAAAGCTGGATGGGCAACTTCTTTCACTTCGCCGTCAGAATCAGCAAGATGAAATCAACCTGATGAAAGAAGGCACGGAAAAGAAGTTGGAACAGATTGACTTTGATTATCAAAAACAGCTTGATGCGATAAGAAAACAGGAGGAAGAATGGAGCAAAGCCGGTAATGGCAAGTTGACCGACAAGCAGGTACGGGAAATCTCGGAAGCTTATGCCAATGCCGAAAGCATGAGGGATAAAGATATTACTAATGTAACCAAGGAGCAACTTAAAGCCGAACAACAGGCTTTGAACGATTACTTGAAAGAATATGGCACGTTTCAGCAACAGAAATTGGCTATCGCCCAAGAGTATTCGGAAAAAATAAGGAAAGCGCAGGAAGAAAGCGGTGCTAATAGTGCACAAGTAAAGTTGCTGGAGAAACAACGTGATGTTGCCATACAGAACAAGGAAACGGAAGCCATAAAAGCCAATATAGATTGGGTTACTGTGTTTGGTGAGTTTGGTTCCATGTTTTCCGACATGGTAAAGCCTGCCTTGGACGAAGCTAAAAAGTACATCCAAACCGACAAGTTCAAAAACTCCGATCAGGCAAGTCAGAAATCATTGATTGACGCCATCAGTCAGATGGAAAAGTCTTTGGGTGGTACAAGTGGAGTCAACTTCAAGAAACTTGGAGAGGATGTAAAAGCCTATCATACAGCCGAACAAAACCGTATCAATGCCATAGAGATTGAAACAGCCGCTTTGGAAAAACTAAAGAAATCACAGGATGATTACGCCAAAGCACAGAAGAGTGGAACAGAAGAAGAAAAGCAGGTTACAGCGAATGCCCTTGATATAGCACGACAGAATGCTGACATTGCATCCGCCAATGTAAAGACACAGACGGATATCGCCAATCAGGCCCAGCGTAATGTGACTGATACCGCCACCAGACTGAAAGCAAGTATGGAAAATTTGTTGGGAGGCTTGCAGCAGATTTCATCCGGAGGGTTGTATAACGCATATAGTGGAATTATCAAAACCGTGAACGGATTCAAGGACGTCATAGGTAAGACATCGGAATCGCTTCAAGAAGTTCCCATTGTCGGATGGATTTTGTCTATTATTGACGTACTCAAAGACGGATTGAGTGATCTTGTCGGTGGTCTGCTTGATGCTGTTCTAAATGCGGTCAGTGGGATTATCAGTGATGTTTTGTCTGGAGACTTGTTTGTTACAATTGGGAATTCATTGAAAAATGGAATAGGTAATATCCTTAATGCGATTTCTTTCGGTGGTTTTAATTCTTTGTTTGGTATTGGCGGTAATAAAAAAGAGGTCGAGGAAGCTATCAACAGATTGACAGACCGTAACGAAACGTTACAAACTGCCATTGAAGACTTGACTGACGAAATGAAGGCAAGCAAGGGAACGCAGTCTGTTGCCGCATACCGGGATGCTTATAAGTATCAAAAAGAAACTATTGATAATTATAAGCGTATAGCGCAGGAACAAGCACGTTATTCTGGTTCTCATCATAGTTGGAATTATTATTGGGGCGGTTTTTCTCAGGAACAGATAGACCGTCTGAGTGGAAAGATTGGTCGTGATTGGAATGGTGATATCTGGAATCTTACCCCAGAAGAAATGAAAATGCTCCGTGAGACAGTAGATATGTGGGAAACCATTCAGAATACCGGCAAAGGTGGATACGGTGATCGTCTGACTGATAAGTTGAATGACTATATTGATCAAGCTGGTACGTTGGAAGAACTGACGAATGAACTTTACGAGGGTCTGACTGGAATGTCATTTGATTCTATGTATGATAGTTTTGTAGACAATCTTATGGATATGAAATACGATGCGAAGGCAGCATCGGAAGATATATCAGAATACTTTATGCGTGCCATGCTTTCCAATAAGATTGGTGAGTTATACAGTGAAAAGTTGGAGGAATGGTGGAAAAAGTTTGGTGCCAGCATGGAGGATAACGAGCTGACCGAAGAGGAAAGGAAAGCCTTGCAAGATGAATATATGAAGTATGTGGATGAAGCCATGAAACTGCGTGATGAGCTTGCTGCCGCAACCGGATATGACAAGATTTCACAGGAATCCTATTCCCAATCTTCTTCATCAAGAGGGTTTGGCACTGAAATGACACATGAAGATGCAGGAGAACTAAGCGGTAGGTTTACAGCATTGCAGGTTTCAAATGAGGAAATAAAGAGCCAGATGATAAATGTTGTTGTCGGCATAGGATCTTTGGTTTCTATTTCAACGGAGGGCAATGCTACGTTGGGTAACATCTTGAATCAGCATGTGATTACTAACGGTTATTTGGAAGATATCGTAAAATACACAAAGCCTATCCTTGAATTAGGATCGAAATTAGATAAGATAGTAGATAATACTAAAAATATGTAACATGGAAGGAGAATTTTATATAAATGATAAGGATGCTTATACCACATGGGGAATAAGTATGGATACCTCTTCTTTATCGGCGTTAATGACACCACCGCCGATGAAAGAGTTTATAGAAAACAAGTCACGTCTGGAAAACGGCAAGAGAGTTATAACTTCAGATTCCAAGATTGACGAAAGGAATATTACACTTACATTTAATCTTACGGCTAAAAGCGAAGATCAGTTTTTTGTTAGATATAATTCTTTTTGTGAAGAACTCGCCACTGGGGTATTACATATCAGAAGCAAATATCAGCCAAATGTTGTGTATAAGACTATTTATTTGTCATGTAACCAATTTACACAGTTTATGAGGGGAATCGCTAGTTTTTCCTTGAAATTAGTGGAACCTAATCCTGCGGATAGGACAACATGATTTTTTCTTTGAATATAATTGCTATCATGTGATTTATTTGTATATTTGCTACATAACATTGTATGAAGCTATACAATACTCGTATGGGACTAATAGACATTAAAAACATATCAGGAGATATTCGTTTCTCCACAGACTTCAACGTTGGTTCGATAGGTCGTTATTCATTGGGTAAGGAGGATTACATTACTCTTCCTTTTAACGTCCTAACTCCTATTAATTTTAAGATGGGTGATTATGTGGACTTGTCGGGGATATTAGATGAATCCCTAGGTGGTAAATTCGCAAAGATATATGAAGTTGTAGATTTGCCGACACCTACTTATGACCAGTCTACGGGCGGCTATAATTACGAGTTGCGTCTTGATGCTTACTATTGGAAATGGAAAAATAAGAAATTCAAGTACATGCCGGAGGTGGCAGGCCAGGAAGCGTCTTGGAACCTTACTGCCTCATTGGATATGCAATTAGGTGTGTTCCTCCGAAACTTACAAGCTCTTGGTTACAAATACAGGGGTAATGATTTCGATTTTTCTATAGATTCGTCAGTAGAGGATTCAGCTAAGTTGATGTCTTATGAGAATACCAATCTGCTGGATGCTCTTACTAACATGGCAGAAACGTGGAATTGTGAGTGGTGGGTAGAAGATAATATTATCCGATTTGGACGTTGTGAGAATGGAGATGCTGTTAGGATAGAGCTGGGTGTGGAAGCCCAAGAAATGCCGCGCAGTGAAAGCCAGGGAACCTATGCTACACGTGTGTATGCTTTTGGATCAACAAGAAACATTCCTTCCAACTATCGGCCTGTTGATGAAACAGTAGTGGTAAATGGTATTGTTCAAAAGCGGTTGATGTTACCAGAAGGAACACCGTATATTGATGCTTATCGGTATAAGGATGGTAAAAGGGTATATATTGGTGAAGAAGGTTATGATATAGGTACGGAAATGCCGCAGGAGGAAGCTATTGAAGATATTATATTCCTTGATGAAGTCTATCCACGTACTGAATGTGTTGTTGGTACGGTTGGCAGTTATACGTCTACGATAGAAGATGAAGAAACACAAGAAACAGTAACCCAGACATTTTATTATGTAACCGATACTAGTGGGCTTGTCTTTGATAAAAGTTATATTATTGATGGAGAAGAACTTAGGTTGGTATTCCAGTCTGGTTTACTTAATGGTATGGATTTCGGTGTAACATTTCATAAGGCTGGCACAAGTTTAGGAAGCGTAACACTTGAAAGTGATGTCTATGAAATTGTTGCCAATGATAATTATGGAAGGACATTGCCCGATGAAACATTAAAACCTACTACAGGAGATAAATTCATTCTTTACGGCTGGGATAGTACGAAGATAACGGACCTTGGCCTCGTATCAAATGCCGAGCAAGAATTAAGAGATAAAACGGTGGATTGTGTAAAAAAGATGATGGTCGATGATGGTACATACAATACTACCCTTGCATCATCATGGGTAAAAGAAAACATGATCAGCCGGACATTTGACATTGGCCAAAGAATAGAGCTTGTCAATAAATCTTTTTTTGAGACTAGTCGGATATCTAGAGTTATAGGTCTTGAAATAAAGCTTGATTTACCTTACGATGCTCCTGTATATACAATCGGTGAAAGCACAGCATATTCCCGAATTGGGGAGCTTGAAAATAAAGTTGACAATCTTACTTATAAAGGTCAGACGTACACTAGTGGAGGTAGAAAAGGGGTTTATATAATCCGTACAAATGATTCGACTGCTCCTAGCAATAGTAATGTGTTCTCTGCTTTACGCTCATTAGCAATGTTCCTCCGCAAAGATATCGCCGACACAGCCAATGAGCTGATCACTTTTTTGAAAGGTATCGTTGTCAAGTCGTATCTTAAGATAGGTGAGTTCATAACCGGCGTTTCGGGCGGATACATAGACGAAAAGGGCAATCTTGAAATGGAAAGCGGTGTATTTCGTAAGCGTTTGTTTGTTCCTGAAATAGCCTATAACCGTACAACCTATTTCAAAGGACGTATGGTAAACTCCCCCGGTGGCGGTTGTAGCGTATTGTCATACGTGGATAACGGCGATGGAACCTACACCATCACTCCCGATCTGACGGACGCGGACGGATTGAGCCAGTTTGTTGATGATATCCTTACCACCTATTTTGTGACTAAGAATAGCGAAGGCAAGCTGAATGGCTTTGAAGAGATGAAATTCCGGGTGACTGCCGCAGATTATACCGCCAAGAAGTTTACTGTCATTCCCCGTCCGGGACATTCTGACTGGAAACCTGCCGAGCAGATGGTATTGGCACAAACAGGTAACTTTACGGATCCGGAACGTCAGACTTATATACTTATTGATTCAGTCAACGGAAACAACTGTATTACATTCTTTGACAATGCCAACACTTGGGACCCGGAACCGGCGCAGATGCCTGCGTGGTTCGGGAAGAAAAAGGGCATGACCGTTAACGGAATTGATTGCGAGAAATATTCAGCCGTGTTGCAACAGGTCCTCTTGACCGGGCTTATCTTCCAGATAGATGAGATAACGGGGAACAAGGTTCGTGTACCCTTGGACAAAGGTGAATGGGTTGCAGGTAAGTACGCCTACTATGACCGGGTGTCACATAACGGGGCTTTGTGGTTGTGTGTTGATGATAACGGAACGACAACCGAACCTTCAGAAGGTAATCCGGCGTGGTTGAAACAAGTGGCTGAAGGAGCGGACGGAGCGACAGGTCCGCAAGGTGTTCCCGGAACGCCGGGAAAGGACGGTGTTACTTACTATACATGGATAAGATACGCCGACAACGCACAAGGCGGAGGTATCAGCAATAATCCTACAGGGAAAGCGTATATCGGATTCGCCTACAACAAGACGAGTGCGGTGGAGAGCAACACCCCTTCCGACTACACATGGAGTGAGATAAAGGGTGAGCAGGGTGTTCCCGGTGCACCCGGAGCGGATGGAAAGACCTATTACACATGGATAGCCTATTCGGACAATGCGGACGGTACGGGCATGTACCAGCAACCGAAGGATACTACAAAATATATAGGAATCGCAGTAAACAAGGAAACCGCCACAGAGAGCAGCAACCCTTCCGATTATACATGGTCGCTGTTCAAAGGTAAGGACGGTGCTGACGGTTTGTCTGTAATAGGTGGCGGTCATTGGGAATCCGCCAAAACCCCGTACAAAGCCAATACAATGGTCACTCTTGCCAACTGTGTCTTTTTATCCAAGGTGGAAACCTCCAATCCTCCCATCAGAATATTGCGTGTTAAAGGTGGTAATTTCCTAAGAAAGAAGGACGGTGGTTATTATCTTGCCGGAAAACCTGCCGACTGGGAGGTTAACGAAGACTGGGACATGCTTCTTGACGGGCGTGAACTGAAAGGCGAGAGCATCACTTTCCTTGGTGAATTTGCCACGGCTCCAGCCAACCCGAAAAACGGTGATTCATACCGTAACACAACTGACCGCGCCACCTACATCTATCAGGACGGAAGATGGCAGCTTATGATATCGGACGGGAAAGACGGTAAGGGCTATGAGTATATATACACAAGAGGCAATATCATAGATAACACCCCTGAAAAGCCGGACAGTCAGCAGAAAGATGGTTATGTTCCGGAAGGATGGACGGATAATTATCTTGGTACGGACATAGACCATCAGGTTGAATGGGGTTGTACACGTTTTAAGGAAAACGGCGTATGGTCTGAGTTCAGTGATCCTGCCGTGGTGCATCGCTGGAGTAAGGACGGAGAGAATGCCATCATGGCGGACTTCGATAACGAGATGGTCAATGCAGCCCTTACTTCAGACGGGAAGGTCGTGTCCTCACAGACTTGGAATACAACAGTCAGCATGTGGTACGGAACGGAAAAGCTCACCCTTGACAGCATCACCTGTACACCTGACACAAATCTACTGTGTGCGACAGACAAGAATACGGGAGTGGTGACAATATCGGTATCTGCCGGAGCTACTCTTGCTGCGACAAACACGGTGAAGATCACAATCAGGGCTACAAAGAACGGGCAGCAGTATTCCCGTGATCTTACGTTCACAGTAGCTGGTGTGCGTGGGGGAGCGAATGGTGCGGATGCCATTCTATACAGCATTGTCGTTTCCGCCAGCTCAGTAAGCAAGGACAAGAACGGGAACTACAGCGTGTCTTCCGTATCATGTTACAGGCAAAAGTCAGTGGGAGGCGTGATATCCACCACAACGGACGGTACATTGAAATACAGCATAGACGGTGGAGCAGAAACTACCATAAACAACAATACAGCCATATCAAGCGGAAACTTTACGAAGACATTGAAGTTTATCTTTTACGTGAATGACCAGATAGTGGATGTTGAAACCGTTCCCATGCTTTCTGACGGTAAGGACGGTGCTGACGGTGAGAGCATCACAGCAGCCGGTCATTGGGAATCCGCCAATACTCCGTATGCGAAAAACAGTACAGTATCGTTTGCCGGGGGATCTTACTTAAGCAAGGTTCAAACATCCAATCCGCCACTTCCGCTTCTTCGTGTGAGAGGTGGGCGTTATCTAAGGAAGAAGGATGGCGGTTACATACTTTCCGGGAAGAGATCGGACAAGGCTGTCAACTCCGACTGGCAGGAAATGACTTCCGGTGTCGAACCGTCCGCTTCGTACTGGCTTGACAGCCCGGTAAGCACGATAAACTTCACGTCAACAGGCACACCGTCACCGTCAGCGTTTGTCGTTACCATGAAACAGAATGTAGGCGGTAATGTGAGCGATACGAACAGGTTCTATCTTGTCGCACGCAAATATAACGGAAGCTGGCTGGCGCATGTAGGTGCTACCCTAAGCAATCAGATATCCGTACCTGCGACAGCCGGATACACCCAGTTTGCCGTCCGGGCTTATAAATCCGCGTCGGACGCAAACGCATGGAATAATAATTTTGTCGCTGAAAAAGGTGTGGGGGTTGCTAAAGACGGAGCCATAGGAGCGACAGGAGCAACAGGGGCGTTTCCCCGTGACAGAGGCGTATGGGCTTCCGGACAGACTTACGTCTGGAATGCGGATTACCGGGATAAGGTCATATATCTGATAGGGGGAGTTTATTATAATTTCCTTGTAAAAAATTACGGCGCTTCCGTTACCTCTGCACCCACATCAGCCAACGGGGATTCGAACTGGGAAGCCATGCAGAAGTTTGTGAATATCGCTACTGATACCCTTTTCGCCGATGGTGCGAATGTGGCTGGATTCATGTTCAAAAACAATGTGCTTAAATCCCACAACGATGAAGGTGAAACTCTTCTTATCAATGGCGTAACCGGGTATTTCAAATGTAAGAATGCAGAGATTACAGGAACAATCACAGCGGATAAAGGACGTATCGGCCCGTTCTTCATCGATTCGGGAATATTGTCCTCAAAGATCCTTTATGAAAATGAAACAAATAAATACGTCGGTTTCAATTTGTCTGCCGGACAAATTGAGTTTTATAACGAAAGGACATTTGCAAACGTAAGAATCGGGGGAAACACGCAGTTTGTCACCATTGAAGGGATTAAGTATGATGCTGGAATTGACATACAGAGTCTAAATGCTATGATCGGAATGCACATCAAGACTCCGAGCATTCCTCTATTCGTGGAGGGTGGTAACATTTTCCTTCATCCGAACAATGACAGCTATGTATCCATCCGTGGCATAGTTGGCAACTGGAGGAATATCTCTGTCAAAGCTTCATTGAACAACAACGATGATAATGTGATGTTTATTAATAGAGACAATATAGAAGTGACACTTCCTCCGGATGTTCCGGGACATACCATATACTTCAAACGTATGAACGGCGGGGTAAGACTGACAGGCGGGCGCATCCTGCCTTCCGCCGGAGGACAGGAGGTGTCCTATATTGATTTGGATTATGCATCCGGCTTCATTAAGTGTATGGGTAATTACTGGGTTATGTTTTATTGCGGATAATTTAAATATAAAGTATGAGAATAAATTTTGCACAATTCCCTATTTATGATGGAATAAAAAAAGAAAAGCTTATAGCCAGTAACATCACTGAGGCCTTCGGTGACTGGATATATAAGAACGTAGCGGGCTTGAAGGCGCATCTCCTTGCGGAGAAAATCTTCAAGTCGACTGTAGATGGTGTGGAACTTGACGAAGAAGAGGTGGATATCATAAGACGTTCCACTCCCATGCTGTCCGGCTTGCTGGCCGATTCGTTGAATGATTTTTTGGATAAAAAAGAGAAGGAGGAACAACATGAAAATTGAGAATTTGGAACGCGCCAGCCGGATCAATGACGAACTGGCGAAACTGAAGCTGGCGAAGGAAACGTTGAATAACGGCGGCTATGTCCGTATCTACAGCAGCACCCGGTCAAGTGCCGGATGTGTGGAACTGGATATAGCGAACTTCAATGATGAGGTGAACACGTGTATAGACAACCATATCATTGAGCTTGAATCTGAAATAGAAACTTTATAAAATTAGGATATTATGAGTGATTTGAATTTAGACAATATTGTTGGTTTTAAGGCTGTTGATAAAGACGGTAACGAACAGAATGTAACAGTGGATGAGATGGTGGACATGGTTTCCACAAGAATGGTTATGGCTTTGTCAGAAACTTCAACATTTGCTGCCGTTGCTGCAACAGGAAATGACGTGTATGAAAATGAACTTCCGACTGTGACAGATGCCGCAAATGTAAGGGTTTTACAAAGTAGCGGAGATGCCGCACAAATGACGATGCAGTCACTTGCATCAAAACTGGGAGAACTGTTAGGGATAAATGATACATGGTACAGAAGGAGATCTGGTAGTATTACTGATTTTAATGAATTTAAGGATATTGGATATATGTTTGTTGATAAAGTCCAATCAATGGATAATAAACCCAATACATCAAGTAATTACGGATTTTTGGAAACGATTGCTCTTAATGATGTCACCCTCAAGCAAACTCATGTAGATTTTCAGAGCAAATTTTTTATTCGAGTATGTAATAATGGAACTTGGACTGATTGGAAACAAATACAAACAACATAATCTTAAAAATCAGTCATATTTTAATGAAATAAAACAGACGGGTGCCGGTCCACACCCGTCCGCTCCTCATGTTACCAAATAATTATAGTATTTCTACATTTTCAGCATCATCCAGATTCTCATCAACTATATTCATGGATGAAGACAGGTCAACAAAACTAGAATCCAAAAACAAAGCACTTACACGAAATGAAGCTGTGTTTGTCTTACTCCGAACGAAGAGGGAACCATCTTTTCGTTTGAACTCTATTTCAGAAGTTATACTACCGTTGACTTTCCTTATGATATAGGAGTTACCAGTATTACTATTAATAAAGAACATACCTGTAACGCCACCCCAATATATATACAATATTACACCGACATAGGAGTTGCCTGAATTCGCTATGCGAACGATACATACTTCTTGAACAGAGCCTTTATTGCAAGCCAATACAGGAGAAAGAACACCTTTCCTTAATAGCCCTTCACTTCCTAAATTGGCAATCGGCATTAGTCCTTCCAGCTCTCAAATATTGCTAAATTCTTGTCAAGATATAGGAATTTCGATTGCGCCGGATGGTAAATCTAGATTGTTTTCATGGCTTAGATTGAGCCCCCCATTCGTGCCAATGCACAATGTACTGATATACACGTATGCTGATGATTTTACATAAACAATGGTTTTGTTCTCTTTTTTTTGATAATAAACATTAGTTAAATAGGTTCCTCTTTTTATCGAATTAACGGATAGACCATCGCTATATCCTGTTAATAAAACAACAGACGGAGATGAATTTTCATGGTTCTTAAATACTGAAATAAGCATTGATATTCCTGTTGTATCATTTTCAAATTCGGCAATTTTACAATACTTCTGCTGGTATTTTTGATATGAAGTGGTCATTCTTTGAATTGATGGCATCAATCCATCTTTTTCACTCGTTGCAACACCTATCAGTTCTCCCAGAAGCATTTTTTGTGATTTATTTTGTAAATACAGAAGATTCTTTTAACTTTAAAACAAAAAGTTGAATATGTTAGAGAAGATCAGATACCGTTTGGTTTATAACCGACAAAACAAGTTAAATCGACAAGGGACAGCCCTAGTCCAAATAGAAGCCTATTTGAATCAGAGAAAGGTATATTTTAAAACCAATGTTTATCTAAAGCCGGAGTGTTGGAGTAAGGATGGCGCTCAAGTAATTAACCATCCGCAATCGAATGAGCTTAACGCAATGCTATACGAGAAGATACTGGAGTTGCAGGCTATAGAACTTAGCTACTGGAAAAGAGGGCTTGAATCAAACCTTTCCACGTTAAAGGAGGCTGTAAAAAAGGGAATTAAACCAGTTGTGTCGTTTTTAAAATTTGCAATACAAGCGATAGAGAATTCTGATAGAAAACCGGGAACCAAGGATAACATGCTGGGCACGGTAGCCACTTTGAAGGAATTTCGGAACGTGATAGAGTTCACAGACATCAATTATACGTTTCTAAAGGAGTTTGACGCATTTCTTCGCAATAAGGGATTGAAGGTAAACACGGTAGGAAAACACATGAGAATACTGCGTACCTTGGTTAACGAAGCAATAAACGAAGGTTATATATTACAGGAGGCATACCCTTTCCGTAAGTTCAAGATCAAGAAAGAGAAGAAGGAACATAACTTCTTGATGCCCGCAGACTTGGAGAAGCTGGAGAATCTTGAACTGCCGGACAGGAAGAACAACAGCCGGCACATACTGGACGCATTTCTCTTCTGCTGCTATTGCGGATTGAGATTCTCTGATTTCAAGCAATTGACTTATAAAAATCTCGTAACAGTTGATGGAAAGGAATGGCTAGTTATGAATAGCATCAAAACAGGCGTAAAACTCAATATTCCGCTATATCTGCTGTTTAACGGGAAGGCTCTGGGTATAATGCGGAAGTACGACAGCATCGAACAACTGGCTGCATTAGGTTGCAATTCGGACACCAATCGGACGTTGCAGAAATTGGGAAGGATGGCGCGTATCAGCAAGAAATTTACCTACCATACAAGTCGTCATACTTGTGCTACTCTGTTGGTTCACCAAGGCGTTCCGATAACCACCGTCCAAAAACTCTTGGGGCATACATCGGTCAAGACAACAGAGATATATTCCGAGGTGTTTGATGAAACGATTATCAAGGATCTGACAAGGGCTAACCAGAAGTATTCTAAAAGTAGAAATGTAAAACAAAATCAAATAAAATCTCAAAAATACCCGGAAAAATACCTCAGGCAGTAGAAATCTATCTGTCTCTTATACACATCTCCGAGCCCACGAGACCGTAC
>ERZ1027010.525-NODE-525-length-15011-cov-9.229005_pt1 | contig 15011 bp, 10 predicted proteins | sample MGYA00519448_ERZ1027010 | MGnify/ENA primary metagenome ERZ1027010 (study PRJEB26926, sample SAMN06164694) | human gut metagenome | biome: ENVO:00009003; feature: ENVO:2100002; material: ENVO:00002003 | host: Homo sapiens | place: USA | collected 2012 ... | reverse complement strand
TCTACACCTAAGCCTTCGTCGGCAGCGTCAGATGTGTATAAGAGACAGGTTAAATGCAGATTTAATAAAAATAATATGGAACAGATAAAAGAACAACTAACTGACATCAAATCAATGAATATGGATGAGCTCACAGAGTTTATCATATCGCTCGGAGAGAAGAAATTCCGTGCGAAGCAGATATATGAGTGGATTCATGTGAAGCATGTGGAAAGCTTTGATGAGATGACCAATATTTCAAAAAAGTTCATACAGGTATTAAAGGACAATGCAATACTCATCTCGCTAAAAAAAGAGGAGGTGCAGGTGTCAAAGCTCGATGGCACGAGAAAATATCTCTTTGCACTGGACGATGGCAATGTCATAGAAAGTGTGCTTATGAAGTACAAGCATGGAAACTCTGTATGCATATCTTCGCAGGTTGGCTGCAGGATGGGGTGCAGATTCTGTGCATCTACTCTTGACGGTCTAGTCAGAGGGCTTAGGCCGTCCGAGATGATTGACCAGATTTATCAGATAGGCAAGGACATAGGAGAGCGCATCTCAAATGTTGTTGTCATGGGCACAGGCGAGCCACTTGACAATTACGACAATCTGCTGCGCTTTATAGAGCTTCTTACTGATGAAAACGGTATCAATATCAGCCAGCGCAATCTGACAGTTTCCACATGTGGTCTCGTACCGCGCATGAGACAGCTTGCAGATGAAAAGCTTTCTATCACGCTGGCGCTTTCACTGCATGCTTCCAACCAGGAAAAGAGAAAAGCTCTCATGCCGGTTGCAAACAGCTATGATATACATGACGTGGTCGATGCATGCAAATATTATTTTGCACAGACCGGCCGCAGAGTCACCTTTGAGTATAGCCTGGTAGGCGGAGTGAACGATACAGCCGAGGATGCAGCAGAGCTTTCGGCACTCGTACATGGCATGAACTGCCATATAAATCTGATTCCGGTAAACCCGATAAAGGAGCGCGACTACGTGCAGTCCAACAAGGGTGTTATAGAGGCTTTTAAAAATAGGCTTGAAAAAAACGGAATTAATGTTACTATTAGAAGGGAAATGGGCAGAGATATAGACGGTGCCTGTGGACAGCTTCGCAAGAAGCATATAGATAAGGAGAGAGGAATAAACTAGATGAAGACGTTTTCCATTACGGATGCAGGTGCTATTCGTGAGATGAATCAGGATTTTTATTTCTCGTCTGACACTGCAGTAGGAAATCTTCCGAATCTTTTCATCGTAGCAGATGGAATGGGAGGACACAAAGCCGGTGACTATGCTTCCAGATACACTATAGAGCGTGTGGTTGCATCGGTATCGAGAAATGCCGGGGATGAACCGGTATCCATCATCAAAGAGGCTATCAACAAGGCAAATGAGCTTTTGGTGGCTGAGTCTCGTGGGGATGAAGCTAAGCGTGGAATGGGTACCACCTTGGTCATAGGAACTATTATAGGAAACAAGCTTTTTGTGGCCAATATAGGTGACAGCAGGCTTTATATTGTAGGTGGCACAGAGCAGATCAGACAGATTACCAGGGATCATTCACTGGTTGATGAGATGGTCAGGATGGGTGAGATAAATGCCGACGAGGCGAGAGTTCATCCGGACAAGAATATCATCACGAGAGCTGTCGGGGCAGCAGATCATGTGGAGGCAGATTTCTTTGAGGTCGAGCTATGTGAGGACGACAGGATTCTTCTGTGTACAGACGGACTTACCAATATGGTGAGAGATGAAGAAATATGTGATACTATTAGGCAAAATGATAATATCGAGACAGCAGCGTCACAGCTTGTCGCCATGGCCAATGCAAACGGTGGCCGCGATAATATCACTGTAATGATTATTAAACCATTTTAAGACGAGGTAATAACAGATGTTAGAGATAGGAAGTTTTTTATCGGATCGATATGAGATCCTAAGCAAGGTTGGCGCAGGCGGCATGTCCGATGTATACAAGGCAAAAGACCATATACTGAGCCGTTTTGTAGCTATAAAGGTTTTAAAGCAGGAGTTTTCGGAGGATAGTTCATTTGTGACCAAGTTCCGTGCTGAGGCACAGTCAGCAGCAGGACTTGAGCATCCGAATATCGTAAATATCTATGATGTAGGCAGCGAGAATGGTCTGTACTACATTGTCATGGAGTATGTCGAGGGTATCACACTTAAGACTTATATCGAGAAAAAGGGCCAGCTGTCATTCAAGGAGTCTGCAAGTATTGCAATCCAGGTGGCAAGGGGCATAGAGGCCGCTCACAATAAAAATATCATTCACCGTGATATCAAGCCACAGAATATCATTATTTCTACAGATGGCAAGGTAAAGGTGACAGACTTTGGAATTGCAAAGGCTACATCTTCAAATACAATAAGCTCAGATGTGATGGGCTCAGTACACTATGCATCTCCGGAGCAGGCAAGAAACGGCTTCGTCGATGGCAGAAGTGATATTTACTCACTGGGAATCGTAATGTTTGAGATGGTTACAGGCCGTGTGCCGTTTGACGGTGACACCACAGTGGCAGTTGCACTGCAGCACTTACAGGAGGAGATTGCAAGGCCAAGCATCTACGCACCGGATCTGCCGATCAGCTTTGAGAAAATCATCTTAAAGTGTACACAAAAGACACCGGATCGCAGATACCAGACTATTGAGGAGCTTCTCACAGACATAAGGCGCTCTCTTGCGCATCCTGATGAGGATTTCGTCACAATAGCTCCACTCGTTGACGGTGGCAAGACCAAGGTTATAAGCCCGGAGGAGCTTGACAAGATAAAAGAGGGCAGAGGTGTCGCAGAGGACTTAAACGATGATGATACCGATGCAGATAATGATGATGAGTATGCTGACGATGAAGACGATGATGATGAATATGATGAGTCACTCTTAGACGAAGATGATGACGATGAAGACGAAGATGATGACGGCAAGCTTTTAAATCCAAAGATGGATAAAGCAATCACGATCATGGGTATAGTAACAGCCGTAATCATTGTAATAGTTATCATATATCTTGCACTTTCAGTGGCAGGAGTGTTTAAGTTTGGCGGCAAAAAGAACTCAGAGTCACAGCAGACAGAGTCACAGACACAGACCGAGTCTGAATCAGAGTCAGAGACACAGACTGAGACAGAGGGCCAGATGATTGACATCAGAGGCATGTCAGTGGAGAATGCTCAGAAGGCAGTAGACCGCTTAAAGCTTGACCTCACAGTATTTGCATTTGAGACAAAGCAGTCAGATAAAAAGGACGGCACAATCCTTGAGCAGGATGTCAAGGCCGGAGATACAGTAAAGCGTGGTTCACAGATTAATGTAGTTATCGCAGGAAAAGGTGATAGTACATCAGAGATGGTCAAGATACCAAGTGTGATCGGAAAGACCAAGAGTTCGGCAAAGAGCACACTCGAGTCAGCAGGCTTTAGTGTCACCTTCGAGTATGGAGATTACAATGACAGTGTAGCAGCAGATGTAGTAACAGCACAGTCACCATCAGCAAAGAAACAGGCCGCAAAGGGCAGCACAGTAACAGTCACCCTCTCACCTGGCCAGAAGCCAATCACCGTGCCAAACGTAGTAGGCGCCTCACAGTCACAGGCAGAAAGCGCCCTCGCAGGAGCAGGCCTCAAGTACACCTATGCTGACTCCCAGTACAGCGACACTGTAGCCGCCGGCAACGTAATCAGCCAGACCAAATCCGGCGAAACCGTAGCCGCAGGCACCACAATCACACTGACACTCAGTAAGGGTAAGCAGGAGATATCGACTAACGTAAGTAAGACGGTTAAGCTTGATGTCGGAGATGTTAATATCACAGGTGGTTCATATTCACTTGTGGGTTCTGACGGAAAAACTTATGCAAGCGGAAGTGATGTAACATCAACTTCAGTTACAGTAAGTGGAACAATGAACTGTAAAACAGGTACAGTAACGGTTACATGGCAGTATACAGAGCCTGTCAAGGATGAGAATGGAAATGTAACAGGTGAAAAGCCAGGAGAAAAAACGATTTCTGTACAAGTACCATAATTTGTATATTGTAAAATAAAATCATAATTTGATGAAAACGTGGATGGCAATACAAGGAAAGTGGGAGCATTCCCAGTATAAGGAAAACGAGCCGTAGCGCAGCTACGTCAAGTTTTCCGTATCGCCATCATATTTGTAAATACACACAATACACATATAGCGCATAAAGCAGCAACCCAATACATGTCCTTATTGTAGCCACCGGATAGCACCCACGAAGTGGCGTGCTATCCGAACCCCACTCCCACACCAACCCGCGGACGAGAACCTGAACTCGCGGAGAAGGACTGTAGATAGCGGGGCAGACATGTGTTCCGAGGAAAAAATATGAATTGCCCCGGGGTGCCATAAACCTACCGAGGAAAAAACAGGGCAGAGCAAGCCATAGCCTGTCCGTAGGAGAGCCCGGGGCTGGCTTCATATTTTTTAAGAGGAATATATGCCTGCCCCCGCCACCCACACAACCTCAAAGCGCGGCATGCACCCCGCCGAAAGCGTGACTCCTGCAAATACAAAAGCACACAAGGAAAACCATGACAGGAAAAATTATTAAAGGAATTGCCGGCTTCTACTACGTCTACGTAGAAGAAACCAAAGAAGCAAAAGAAACTGCCACAGGCGGCACTCTCTACGAGTGCAAAGCAAAAGGCACCTTCAGAAAACAAAAGATAAAGCCGCTGGTTGGCGATATAGTCGACATAGCAGTCCTCGATGATGAAAAGCACATAGGCAATGTCGAGCGTATACTGCCACGGAAAAACGAACTTATCAGGCCGGCTGTGTCCAATATAGACATGGCCCTGGTTATTTTTGCATCCGCAAAGCCGGATCCCAATTTCAACCTGCTTGATAGGTTTTTGTGTATGATGGAGTACCAGCATGTCCCGGTTACCATATGCTTCAACAAAAAGGACTTAATCACACCTAAAGAGCAGCAGGAGCTTAAAAGCATATACGAGCCGGCTGGCTATAGAGTGCTTTTTACCAGCACGAAAACAGGTGAGGGCATAGATGAGATAAAGCACATTTTAGAGGGAAGGACGACCACGGTTGCAGGTCCCTCGGGAGTTGGCAAGTCATCTATCATCAACTGTCTGCAGGATGATGTGCAGATGGAGACCGGACATATAAGTGAGAAAATAGAGCGCGGAAAGCATACGACCAGACATTCTGAGATTATCCCGATAAAGGATGGCACGTATATCATGGATACACCCGGCTTCAGCTCGATGGATGTGCCGGGCTTTGAAAAGGAAGATCTGTGGACATGTTATCCGGAGTTTGTAGAGTATGAGCCATATTGCAGGTTTCAGGGCTGCAGTCATATAAATGAGCCGGACTGCGGCGTGAAGGAAGCTCTTGCAGATGGGAAAATATCGCAGGTGCGGTATGATAATTATAAGCTTTTATATGAGGAGCTTAAAAACAGACAAAAGTATTAATTTAAAGCATAATCAAACGGAGGAAAACATGAACTGTTTATCACCATCAATTTTATCAGCGGATTATTCAATACTCGGAGAGCAGCTTAAGCAGCTTGATGAGGCCGGAGCACAGTATGTGCATATAGATGTTATGGACGGCAGCTTCGTTCCAAGCATATCAATAGGACTGCCGGTCATAAAGACAATCAGAAAGTGCACAGAGCGTATGTTTGATGTGCATCTGATGATAGATGAGCCGGTCAGATATATAGATGATTTTGCGACAGCAGGAGCAGATATCATCACAGTCCATGCGGAGGCATGTAAGCATCTTGACAGGACAATCGAGGCAATAAAGGAAAAGGGCATACTGGCAGGTGTAGCATTAAATCCGGCTACTCCGCTCTCAGCCATAGAGTATGTGCTTCCCAAGGTGGACATGGTTCTTATCATGACTGTAAATCCGGGCTTTGGAGGACAAAAGCTTATTCCGTACACTGTAGACAAGGTGCGCGACTTAAAGGCACTTCTTGAGAAAACCGCAAATAAGGCTGATATCGAGGTGGACGGTGGTGTTAATCTTGAGAACGTGGAGACACTGCTTGCGGCAGGAGCCAATATCATTGTTGCGGGAAGTGCGGTGTTTAACGGAGATATAGAAGAAAATGTAAATGGTTTTCTGAATATCATGATGTAACAGATGCAGGTTAAAACGGAAATGCTTCCGGGGCTGTAGCAAATGTGGATATGTTATTTATAAGAAGGTGGACAAAATGAGGTATTTGATTGTATGTGGTGGAAAAATAGATAAGGAATTCGGCTTAAATGAGATAAAGACTGACGGAATAGATGCCATAATCGCGGCTGACAGCGGAATGGATTTCCTGTACGAAAACGGTGTCACGCCTGATATAATTGTAGGTGATTTCGATTCAGCCACGACAAAGGCCTTAGAGTATTTTGAGAGAAAGGGACAGACCGAGATACACAGGCTCAATCCCATAAAGGATGATACTGATACAGAGTATGCCATAAGACTTGCCATAAGCGAGGGTGCACGAAGCATAGTGTTGCTCGGAGCAACAGGAAGCAGAATAGACCATGTGCTCGGCAATATTTCACTTTTGGGAATAGGATTGGAAAGTGGAACTGATATCAGCATTATCGATACAAACAACCGTATAAGAATGGCGGATAAGCCCGTAACCATTGAAAAATCAGCCCAGTATGGCAGGTTTGTCTCGCTTATAGCAGTGACAGACGACAATGAGGTGAGCCTTAGAGGCTTTAAGTATCCTGTTACGGATTATTCCTTTGACAGATTTACATCGCTTGGCATATCCAATGAAATAATTGATGACCATGCAGTGATTGATATCCATAGAGGAAAATTTATCATTATTGAGTCAAAAGATTGACTTTTTAGGAATTTGGGACTATTATATTTTTAGGATTATTTCGGAAAATATGTATGGTCATACAGTAAAGACAGGTGAGAAAGGACACTATGCATTCTTTTAAATCAGATGAATTTAAGATAAGAGTATTGACAAAGGACGATGCGGAGGAATACAATGCACTGCTTCGTTATGCTTTTCAGGTAACAGAGGCAGATCTTGCCGAGACCGGTTGGAAGGATGATGAAATCAAGCAGTCGAAGTTTCCGGTGCTTGAGAGAGCTGATGTGCTTGGCTGCTTCAATATCATAGACAACAAAGAGGAGCTTGTGGCTCAGTTTGCGGTATATCCGCTCGATATGAATATATACGGCGAGCGCTACGAGGTGGGCTTTGTCACAAGTGTTTGCACGTATCCTGAGTATACCGGTCATGGCCTCATGAAAAAGCTCATGAGAAAGAGTCTTACGAGAATGCGCGACAGCAACAAGTCGTTTGCTCTTTTGTACCCATACTCCATACCTCTTTACAGAGGGCTTGGCTGGGAGATTATCTCAAACAAGATGACATATGTGATAAAGGACAGACAGATTCCCACAAAGCTTAAGGAGCCGGGCTATGTGCGCCGTGTGCAGTGGGATGACGAGCAGTTTAAGAAGCTTCATACTCACTTTGCCGCAAAGACGCATGGCTGTCTGTACAGAAACAATCTGGCTTGGGAGGAGTACTTCCGCTGGGATGAGGATGATACGATGGTCGCCATCTACTACAACGAGGATGATGAACCGTGCGGCTATATGGTATATCTTATCAGCTCCGATGTCATGCACATCAAGGAGCTCATCTACTTAAACCGTGAGGCGCAGCTTGGCCTGTGGGAATACATTCATGCGCATGATTCCATGATAGATGAGGTCAGAGGCAACAACTATTACAGCGAGCCTATCGCCTTTGAGCTCGACGACAGTGATATAAAGGAGACAATCAGACCATACGCCATGGGCAGAATCATCGACGTGGCGCAGTTTATTTCACAGTACAACTGTGACCCTGATGGTCCAAGCGGCTGCTTTAGCTTCGAGATAGAGGATGAGCTTCTGCCATGGAACAATGGCACATTTGTCATTGATTTTGAGAAAGGGCACTGTGCTCTCACCGACAAAAATCCACAGTATCACCTAAGCATGTCTATTGGCACGTTTACCACACTGCTTTTAGGCTACAAGAGTGCCGAGAAGCTTTTGCAGATGGGCAAAATACAGACTACGTACGATGCTGTTGCAAAGCTTGACGATATTTTATATCATGAGATACCATATGTATCTGACTACATATAATGATAAAAGGTCAAAAGGTAAAGGAAAATAATATGTCAAATTATGTGATTAGCTGCTGTTCAACAGCAGATCTTACCAGGGAGCATATGCTCGAGAGAAATATTAAGTACGCATGCTTTCACTATGAGCTTGACGGTAAAGAATATATGGATGATTTAGGACAGTCCATGCCACTGCCGGATTTCTACAAGGCAATGGAGGCAGGTGCCATGACAAAGACCTCGCAGATCAATCAGGAGGAGTACATGGAGTACTTCAGACAGTTTCTGGATGAGGGATATGATGTGCTTCACTGTACACTAAGCTCCGGTATATCAGGTACAGTCAACTCGGCAAGGCTTGCAAAGGAGGCTCTCGAGGAGGAATACCCTGACAGAAAGATATATGTGATTGATTCGCTGGCAGCATCGTCAGGCTTTGGTCTTTTGATGGATAAGCTCGCTGACCTTAGGGATAGCGGCATGGATATTGATACACTGGCTGATTGGACCATGGAGCACAGACTTGAGGTGAATCACTGGTTCTTCTCATCAGACCTTACATTTTTTATCAGGGGCGGCCGTATCTCAAAGACCGCGGGATTCGTGGGAAATGTGCTGAATATCTGTCCTTTCATGAATGTGAGCAATGAGGGAAAGCTTATTGTGCGTGAGAAAATCCGCACCAAAAAGAAGGCAATAAAGGAGATGCTTGTGAAGATGCAGGCACTCTGCAAGGATGGTGCCGATTATTCGGATAAGGTCTATATATCAAATTCTGCATGCTATGAGGATGCTAAAGCCGTAGCTGATCTGATAGAGGCTGCCTTCCCTAAGATGAAGGGCAAAGTAGAGATAAATGATATCGGTACGACAATAGGAAGCCACACCGGTCCGGGAACAGTTGCATTGTTTTTCTGGGGTAATAAGAGAGAGGATTAGCCGGATATTTTAGCCTAAATATCTGATTAGAATAATCAAAATCAATAAAGTTGATTATATTTTTATAAAAAATTAAATTACATCAACCAAAGTGATTAAATATAATCATTCCAATAACTGCGCTTATGTGTTACAATTATATCAGTTCAAACGAAAAGAGGTTTTAAGATGAAAGGATATGAAAAATACGAGCGCAGTTATTTTCTGCCTCCTGAATGCACTTATGACTGGGTTAAGAAGGATTATATAGATAAAGCACCACTGTGGTGTTCGGTTGATTTACGTGATGGTAACCAGGCTCTAATCGAGCCGATGAGTCTTGAGGAGAAGCTTGACTTCTTTAAGATGCTTGTAGATATAGGCTTTAAGGAAATCGAGGTAGGTTTCCCGGCAGCCTCTGAGACAGAGTTCAATTTCACGAGAGCTCTTATTGAGAGGGATATGATTCCTGATGATGTCACTATACATGTGCTGACACAGGCCAGAGAGCATATCATCAAGAAGACCTTCAAGGCACTTGAGGGAGCACCGAGAGCGGTTGTACATCTGTACAATTCCACATCTGTTGCACAGCGTGAGCAGGTGTTTAAGAAGTCAAAGGAAGAGATAAAGCAGCTTGCAGTTGACGGAGCTGTTTTACTGAGAGACCTTGCAGCAGAGACTGACGGTAATTTCCGTTTCCAGTATTCACCGGAGAGCTTTTCGGGCACTGAGGTGGATTATGCGGTTGATGTGTGCAACGCAGTGCTTGATGTATGGCAGCCAAAGGCTGATAATAAGGCCATCATCAATATCCCTACCACAGTAGAGAATGCTATGCCACATGTTTTTGCCACACAGATAGAGTATATCAACAAGCACCTCAAGTACAGAGACGGAGTAGTGCTTTGCTTACATCCTCATAATGACAGAGGCTGCGGTGTTGCCACATCAGAGCTTGGTGTGCTTGCAGGAGCTGAGGAGATAGAGGGTACGCTGTTTGGAAACGGTGAGAGAACAGGAAATGTAGATATCGTGACACTTGCCATGAATCTTTACTCACACGGAGTGGATCCACAGCTTGATTTTTCAAATCTGCCTGAGATCAGGGAGAAGTATGAGACATTTACCAGAATGAAGGTAGGCGAGAGACAGCCATATGCGGGAGACCTTGTTTTTTCTGCTTTTTCAGGCTCACATCAGGATGCTATCTCAAAGGGCATGGCATGGAGAGAGGAAAAGAAGCTTGATAAGTGGACGGTTCCATATCTGCCTATAGATCCAAAGGATGTCGGCAGGACATACGAGGCTGATGTTATCCGTATCAACAGCCAGTCAGGAAAGGGCGGAGTGGCATATATCCTTAAGCAGAGCTTCGGTATCAATGTGCCACAGCAGATGAGAGAGCAGGTCGGATACATGGTCAAGCAGGTATCGGACGAGGAGCACAAGGAGCTTTCACCTGAGTGGGTACACAGTATCTTTACAGACAATTATGTGGATTTTCATCCATATTTCACTATACCGGAGTGCCACTTTAAGCAGGTAAACGGCATTTTCGCAGAGGCGGTTATTTTACACAATGACAGCACCAGAAAGGTAGATGCCAATGGAAACGGCCGTCTCGATGCAGTCAGCAATATAATTAAGCAATATTTTGACATCAGCTTTGAGCTCACTGTATACGAGGAGCATGCGCTTTCACACGGATCTTCATCAAAGGCTATGGCATATGTGGGTATCACAGTTGACGGCAGTATGTTCTGGGGCACAGGTGTGGATGAGGATATCATCAAGGCATCAATCGGAGCGCTTGTTGTTGCGGTAAACCATTATCTTGCCACCAAGGCTGACAGTCACGTGAAGGATGAGCGCTATATTGCCATGCTCAACTTCATCCAGGCCAACTACAAGACGGTATCGCTTGCAGACATGGCTGCACAGTTCAACCTGACAGAGCCGTATATCTCCAAGTACATAAAGGAGAAGTCAGGCAAGACTTTCGGAGAGCTGGTCACCAATGCCAAGATGAAGAAGGCACGTACACTGCTGAGAAACAGCATCACAACTGTTGAGAATATCGCAATCGAGGCAGGATATCAGAACGTGGAGCATTTTAACAGACAGTTCAAGAAGCTGTATGGAATGACACCGCTTGAGTACAGAAATTCAAGCACAAAATAAGCGGATACAGCATTTTAATATAACCGGATCAATATGCTAAATGACAATTCATTCAGCTGTATTGGTCCGGTTTGCTTTTTATTACTGCACTTTTTATGTAAAAATCTGCATTAAAATTGTATAAAAATGGGAACAATGGGCTATTGATTGTATTTTATCAAGTAATTTGTTGTTTTTACAACGGATTATATGTACAATTCGGGTATAATATAAATAAAAGATAATTATTCAGAACTATCGATAACAAAGCAGATATTGAGAATTTGTGTTTGGGATGAATAGTTATAATAAAAAGCAACTATTTGAATTATAGTTTAAGAAAGAGAGGAACGTACATGAGCAATAAAACTAGCGCAGTTGTTAAGACAAACCCAAGAAAGGCTGTCATGATCGGATGTGGATTCGTTGGTTCGGCATCAGTTTTTGCACTTATGCAGAGCGGTCTTTTTTCTGAGATAGTTCTCATTGACGCTGATAAGGACAAGGCTGAGGGAGAGGCGATGGATATAAGCCACGGTATTCCTTTTGCCAGACCTATGAAGATATATGCAGGTGGTTATGATGATGTGGCAGATGCTGCTATCATTGTTGTTTCTGCAGGTGCAGGCCAAAAGCCGGGCGAGACAAGACTTGATCTGGTAAATAAAAATGTTGCAATATTCAAGAGCATCATTCCGGAGATTGCAAAGAGAAATTTCGGTGGAATCTTACTTATCGTTGCAAACCCTGTAGATATTTTAACACAGGTGGCACAGAAGCTTTCAGGACTTCCTGAGGAGCGTGTCATCGGTTCAGGTACCGTGCTTGACAGTGCAAGACTTAAGTACGCGCTTGGAGAGCACCTTGAGGTGGACAGCCGAAGTGTACATGCATTTATAGTAGGTGAGCATGGAGACAGTGAGGTGGTTGCATGGTCATCAGCCAATGTTTCCGGAGTGGAGCTTCACAAGATGTGCGAGATGAGAGGTCACTACAAGCACAAGGAGAATACAGAGGAAATCGCTGCAAACGTAAAGAACAGTGCTTACGAGATAATTAACAGAAAGCATGCGACATATTATGGTATCGCTATGTCGGTCAGACGTATCTGCGAGGTAATCATGCGTGATGAGAAGTCTATTCTTCCTGTTTCACACATGATGCACGGACAGTACGGCATCGACGGTGTGGTTCTCTCAATGCCTGCAATCGTTGGAGCAAACGGAGTGGAGAGCGATATACCAATCGAGTTAAACGGTGAGGAAGCTTTAAAGCTCAAGGAGTCTGCTGATGCACTTAAGAGCATACTTGACGGGCTTGAGCTGTAAATATCAGGCTCTTAATATTAATTTTGTAATATTAAACTTATATAAAATACTATAAATTCAGTATGGTTTGGGGTATAATGATAACTGTCGGGCTGCATATATTATGTGCTCGGCGGTTATTTGATTTTATGGCAGATAACTATTTAGAATTACCGGGAAAAAGGAGTATATATAATGAGCGAAAGAAAACAAATCCATCAGGAGTTTCTGACAGGCGAAAGAGCCCTGTTTGCAAGTAACGACCTGGATATATATGATACAATTTTTGATGACGGAGAGTCACCTCTTAAGGAGAGCCATGGCATTAGCCTGACAGGCTGTTTTTTTAGATGGAAATATCCGCTATGGTACTGTAGTGACATAGCTGTAAAGGACTGTACATGGTTTGACATGGCGCGTGCGGGTGTCTGGTATACAGACAATATCTCTGTCACTGATTCAATAGTTGAGGCACCTAAGAACTTCAGGCGCTGCAATAACCTAAAGCTTAAAAATGTGACATTTCCAAATGCCCAGGAGACCCTCTGGAGCTGTGATCATGTCGATATCGAGAATGTCTCGGCAAAGGGAGATTATTTTTGCATGAATACAAATAATCTTATCATGAAGAATTTCCAGCTGGTCGGCAACTATTCGTTTGACGGCTCAAGAAATGTAGAGGTGCACGATTCAAAGCTTATCTCAAAGGATGCCTTTTGGAATACGGAAAATGTCACAGTCTATGATTCATTTATTACAGGTGAATACCTTGGCTGGAACGCAAAGAATCTGACACTTATAAACTGCACAATCGAGAGCTTGCAGGGGCTTTGCTACATCGACAATCTCGTTATGAAAAACTGTAAGCTCATAAACACTACATTGGCATTTGAGTATTCTTCGGTAGATGCAGAGATTTGCAGTAAGGTGGACAGTGTTTTAAATCCGACAAGCGGAGTGATAAGGGCAAAGGAGATTGGCACACTGACTATCGAAAAGGACAGAGTTGACCCATCAAAGACTAAGATAATATGTGAGGGAAAATAATCTATGTATGATTTTGACACCGTTGTAGACAGAAGAAATACAGGCTCACTAAAGTGGGATGTGGCAGAAAATGAGCTCCCGATGTGGGTAGCAGATATGGATTTTAAGACAGCTCCCCAAATAATAGATGCAATATCAGAGCGTGTTTCTCACGGAGTGTTTGGCTATTCCATCATTCCGGATGAGTGGAATGATGCGTATATTTCGTGGTGGGACAGACGCCATGGGCTTAAAATCGAAAGAGACAGCCTGATTTTTTGCACAGGGGTCGTACCGGCCATATCATCTACAGTTCGAAAGCTCACAACACCCGGTGAAAATGTGCTTATCATGACGCCGGTATACAATATATTTTTTAATTCTATATTTAATAACGGCGTAAATGTACAGGAAAGCCCGCTTGGGTACGAAAACGGCAGATATTTTGTGGACTATGACAGGTTGGAGCATGACCTTTCCAATCCACAGACCTCGCTTATGATATTTTGCAACCCTCACAATCCGTGCGGTATCATCTGGACAAAGGATGAGCTTGCGAAAATAGGTGCACTCTGCAGGAAGTACAATGTGACGGTTATATCAGACGAGATACACTGCGACATCACAGCACCGGGAAAATCATACGTGCCGTTTGCGGCAGCATCAAAGGACTGCGCAGATATAAGCATCACCTGTATTGCTCCGACCAAGTGCTTTAATATGGCTGGCTTACAGACTGCGGCAGTGATGGTGCCAAATAAATTTTTGCGTCACAAGGTATGGCGCGCATTAAATACAGACGAGGTGGCGGAGCCAAACGCATTTGCCATCACGGCAGCAGTTGCGGCATTCACAAAGGGTGAGCCGTGGCTTGAGGAGCTCAGAAAATATCTCTGGGAAAACCGCAAAACAGTCTGTGACTTCGTGGCAGAAAATCTGCCGCAGATACATGTAGTGGATGCCGATGCGACATACCTCATGTGGCTTGACTGCAGTGCACTCACAGATGATTCTGTGGCATTTACGCAGATGATTCGCGAAAAAACAGGACTTTATCTGTCGGAGGGAGCTGAGTTTGGAGGCAATGGACGCTACTTTGTGAGATTGAATATCGCATGCCCCGGGGCAGTGCTTATGGAAGGGCTGGAAAGGTTAAAAAGAGCTCTCGTTTAAGCTGAATATGTACATTTTTTAAAATAAATAAGACCGGTGATCGGCCGGTCTTATCTGATATAATTAAACATTTATGGCATACAAGATTTAGAAATATATCATGCATACGTTTGTTTTCTGATTCGATAGTTAGTATACACTAACATGAATTAGAAGTCAATAACAAATATGGATTTTTGTGATTTTTATAAATCACGTACAAATCAAAAAGAAAAGTTTTGCAAACAATAAAATGTATGTTATAAT
>ERZ1027010.501-NODE-501-length-15416-cov-8.114315_pt1 | contig 15416 bp, 13 predicted proteins | sample MGYA00519448_ERZ1027010 | MGnify/ENA primary metagenome ERZ1027010 (study PRJEB26926, sample SAMN06164694) | human gut metagenome | biome: ENVO:00009003; feature: ENVO:2100002; material: ENVO:00002003 | host: Homo sapiens | place: USA | collected 2012 ... | reverse complement strand
TGTGGATGCGGTCCAGAGCCTCGAAGTCCAGACCCTTCCAGTTTGCCGGGTAGACACCATGGATGTTGCCGATGCCAGCAGCCAGGAAGTCGATGCCCAGAGCAGTGATCTTTGCGCACTCCTCGGGGTCTGCAATCTCGCCGGCACCCACAACGCCGTCCTCGACGCCGCCGATGGAACCGACCTCTGCCTCGATGCTCAGGCCCTTAGCGTGTGCCAGAGCAACCAGCTCCTTGGTCTTTTCCACATTCTCCTCGATGGAGTAGTGGCTGCCATCGAACATGATGGAAGAGAAGCCGGCCTCGATGCAGGCCTTGCAGCCCTCATAGGTACCGTGATCCAGATGCAGGGCAACGGGAACGGTGATGCCCATGGAATCGACCATTGCGCTGACCATGGCAGCGACGGTCTTGAAACCGGTCATGTACTTGCCGGCACCCTCGGAAACACCCAGAATCACAGGGCTCTTCATTTCCTCGCAGGCGGTCAGAACGGACTTGGTCCACTCCAGATTGTTGATGTTGAACTGAGGCACACCGTAGTGGCCATCACGTGCTTTGATCAGCATTTCGGTTGCATTTACCAACATTATTCATTACCTCCACAAAATCATTGGGGTCTTGCTCGTTTCATATCCGCTTTGTGCACGGTTTAACGAACCTACAGAATTAGTATACCCCAAACAGCGGCCAAAATCAATCCAAACCGGTGTTTTTCCTGTAACAATGCGGGGATTCTGTTTCTGGCAGGGTGCAGGGGGTTACTGCCAGAAGCGCGTATATTCGATAGAATGCAACAAATTTCCATATAATGTGCAATAAGCGGCCGAAAGACAGAAAGCTTGATGAAGGACGGATTTTCAACACAGATCCACATTCGTCAAAATGATATTGGGCAATTTGGCAAAAGCGGACAGGATGCAGTTCAAAAAATTGTCATATTTCCGACTTGTATTCTACAAATTGTACGCAGGAAATCAAAAAAGGTCGAACCAAAAAGTGGAAAACCTTGTGGAAAGTGTGGAATTCCACAGGCAAAACAGGCTTTAAAGCTGGACTTTTGAACTTTCTCCACAGGGTTTTCAACATGTGGAAAAATAATCGCTCTTCTACGGATTGTATACCGCGTTTTTGTGGAAAACTTTTTTCTCCGGCAAAACAGAGGGATATCTACCCAGCAGCCGGGTAAAGCTGATGCAGGGCGGCAGAACATTTCTGCAAAAAAGCGGAAACGGTCTCCGGCACCACGAACAGAAAAACTTTTGCAGGACGCGGATAAAAAACGGTAATTTGCTGGCAAACAAGGTCGGCTTATGCTATACTTCAAGATGAGTTATCATCTTCAGACCATACCGGTGCGCGGCCCAGAGTGCGGCGCGCCTTTTGGAGGGTGTGCACAGCACCTTCCGGTGATACAACGGAAGGAGAAAATCATCATGGAAGAAAAGAACCAGCCGCGCCGTCCGCGCCGCAGCCCGGAAGAGCCGCTGCAGAAGAACGAGAGCCTTGTTTATGGCAAAAATCCGGTGACCGAACTGCTGAAAAGCGGTTCCGGCGTGGACACCGTACTCATTGCTGAGGGCATGGCTCCGGCCGTGGCGGCTTACTATACCGCATTGGCAAAGGAAGCGGGTGCCACGGTGAAGCGGGTGCACCCCAACAAGCTGCGCCTGATAACCGGCACCGAGAGCCATCAGGGTGTGGCGGCATTTGCCAGCGAGATCGAATACGTGACGGTAGAAGACCTGATGGCAGCAGCCAAGGACAAGGGCGAGGCACCTTTTCTGGTGCTGAGCGATGGCATTGAAGACCCGCACAATCTGGGTGCCGTGATGCGCAGTGCTCTGCTGTGCGGTGCGCATGGCATCGTGATCCCAAAGCGCGGCGGCGCATCGGTCACGCCTACCGTCATCAAGTCCAGCGCAGGTGCCGCAGAACGCCTGCCGGTGGCTCGTGTGGCCAACATCGGCGAGACCATCCGCCGCCTGAAGGAGCAGGGTGTGTTCGTCTACTGCGCCGATATGGACGGCGTGTCTCTGCGCAGGAACAACCTGACCGGCCCCATTGCACTGGTGCTGGGCAGCGAGGGCAGCGGTGTTTCGCAGCTGGTGAAAAAGCTGTGCGACGGCGTGGTGCGGCTGGATATGGCAGCACCGGGCACCGGTGTGGACAGCTACAACGTGTCGGTGGCTGCGGGCATTATTCTGTACGAGATCCAGTCCCAGCGCGCAGCACAGCAGGCATGATCCGGCATTCGGGCCGGAACCTCAATTTGAATTACAGGAGGGACAAGAATGCCGAAAGATAAAAATAATGGCCGGGAAATGACCCCGGATGAAAAGTTCCGCTCCTTTTTCAGCACCACGGCGGTGGATATCCCGGAGGAGATGACCCGGAGGGACGAAAACCAGCCGGAGGAAAAGCCGCAGAAACGGTTTGGCCTGTTTGGCCGTGGTAAGGAAAAGCAGGAGACTGACGAAGCTGCAGCAGAGCAGCCGCAGGAAATGCCAACCGGTGAGGTGCGGCTGGGTGAGGATGCGCAGCCGGAACCGGAAGCGGATCTGGAACTGATGCTGAAGCCGGAGGCAGACCCGGAACAGGAACTGGCCCCGTGGCCTTTTCTGGAGAAGGAAGCAGAGGATGCACAGCCGGAAGCACCCGCCAAAAAGCCGGAGGAAAAATCTGCACCGCAAACGGCGGAACCCCCGGCGGCAGTGAAGCCGGAAACACCCCGGCAGAGCGCTGTCCCGGCGGCAAGGCCCGCAGAGCAGCACAGCACGGCAAAGCCTCTCCGGCACCCCAAGAATGCGCCGGAGGTGCTGCTGCCGCAGGAAGAGCAGGAGCAGCAGGAGATGGCACAGCTCAAGGCGATGATCAACGGCCTGAGCGACCAGAAGCCGGAAAAGCCTGCACCGAGGGCCGAAGCAGCCCCGGCAGCAGAAACTGAACCGGCTGAAAGCAAAAAGAAACCGTCCGGTGCACCGCTGCCCGCGGCTGTGTTTGCAGCGGTAAAGGAGACGGCACCGGAGCTGCAGCCGGAACCTGTGCCGCAGCCGGAAAAAACGGAGCAGCCGAAAAAGCAGCCGGTGGCAGATTTCTTTGGCAAGGCGCAGAGCGAGGACGCACCGCAGGCACCTTTGGCCCCGGCAGAGGAGCCTGCCGCAAAAGAGGACACCATGAGCCTGCCACTGCTGCCGCTGGACGGTGAAAAGCCGCAGCAGGCACCGGAGAAGGCACCCGCTGCGCCACAGCCGGAACTGAAAGCTGAGGCGGAGGACGCGGTGTCTCCGGAGGAACATGCTGAAACGGAGCTGACCGAGCCGGAGGCCACGGCGGATAAGCTGCACCGTATGAGTGCAGAGCTGACGCTGCGCTGCGTGCTGGGCGGCATTCTGGCTGTGGTGCTGCTGCATTTTGGTTTGGTGTCGGATGGGCTGCTGCCCGCCATGGCGGCGCTGGACCCGGATGCTGCCCCGGCGGCATTCTATGGTGCAAACCTGCTGCTGCTGGCAGCAAGCCTGTGCGTGGGCTTCCCGGTGCTGCGCGACGGCCTGAACGGCCTGCGCGGACGGTCTTCTTCCGAGACGATGCCGGCGCTGGCCGCAGTAGCAGCGCTGGTGCAGGCGGTCACAGCCATGCTGAACGCAAATGTTTACCGCGGCACCACCGGCATCTCGCTGCTCAGCGGCATGGCCGCGCTGGGGCTGTTCCTTGCGCTGCTGGGCAGCCGGGTGATGCTGGCTGCTGTCAAGGGCGGCTATGAGCTGGTGACCAATGGTGTGGAGTTCGAGGGCGCCTACCGCGCCAAGGATAAAGACCTGCTGCGTGCCCTTGCACGGGATCTGGAACAGAAGGACCCCTGGGTGCTGCTGAGCCGCCCGATGAAGGAAGCTGACGGCTTTGTGGAGCAGAGCTTGAGCGAACGCGCAAGCGAGCGCCGTGCACGCAAAGTTTCGTACATCCTGCTGGGCGTTGCCCTGCTCAGCGGCGTGTTGTTCCTGCTGGCAGGTGCCGGCTGGAACAAAGCTGCGGCTGCCATGGCCGCTGTACTGTGCATGGGCGCACCGCTTTCTTCTACCCTGATCGCGGGCGTTGCCTCGCTACGGCTGCAGCGTGCGGCTGCGGCTGTGGGTGCAGTCGTGCCCGGTTGGCAGGCCATTGAGCAGCTGGGCGGCATTGATACGCTGCAGATCGATGCAGACGACCTGTTCACCGCCGACAGCGCACAGCTGGAGGATATCCGCATCTTCAAGGGCGGCCGCATCGACCGCGCCATCCTGTACGCGGCCAGCGTGCTGAACGGGAGCCACGGCACCCTGAAGGGGCTGTTCCGCCAGATCGTTGAGGAACGCACAGACATCCTGTTCCCGGTCAAGGATCTGGAGCAGCACCATGGGCTGGGCTTTTCCGCCTGGTGCGATAACAACCGCATCCTCATTGGTACCCGCCGCTATCTGGAGCAGGAGGGCGTGCCGCTGCCGGACGAGGAATACGAGATGCAGCACTCGAAGAACGGCGAGCTGCAAATTTTGTATCTGGCTGTGTCCGGCAACCTGCACGCTATGTTCGTGCTGAAATATGTGGGCGGGCGCAATGTGGCCCGCGGCCTTGCCGTGCTGCAAAAGGAGAACATCCGCCTGCTGGTCACATGCCAGGACCCCAGTCTGACTGCACACCACATTACCGAAGCATACCGCCTGCCGGAAGGCATGATCACCGTGCTGGATCAGGAGCAGTGCAACGCCATCAAGGCCGCACCGGAAGACCCGGAGGACACCTGCTGCATGATCCATCTCAAGGCGTTTGCCAGCCTGACCGGCGGTCTGCAGGCTGCGGATCAGGCCCAGAACGCCGAGAGCAGCGCCACCACGGTACAGATGGTCTCGGTGCTGTTCTCCATTATCATTGCAGCGCTGCTCACCAGTGCAGGCAGCATCTGGGAGCTTTCGGTGGCAACGGTGCTGATGTATCAGGCAGCGTGGAGCGCCCTGAGCATTGCTGTGTGTGCACTGAAGCAGCATAACTGAGAAATATTCTCAAAATAAATAGGAATTATTCTTGATTTCCATCAAAAAATATGGTATACTCTGTTCAGAACCTGAGCCGCAGGCGAAAAAATTACCGCCGGGCTGAATGATAGAGCCGGGATCGGTCGATCCTGACAGAAGATCCGTTTTTGAAAGGAGAGCATCATGGAACTGAAGGGTACCAAAACCGAGAAAAATCTGATGGAAGCGTTTGCAGGCGAGAGCCAGGCACGCAACAAGTACACTTTCTTTGCCAGCATGGCAAAAAAAGAAGGCTACGAGCAGCTGGCCGCGATCTTTGAGGAGACCGCCGGCAATGAGAAGGAGCACGCAAAGATCTGGTTCAAGCTGCTGTGCGGCGGTGCGATCCCCGATACCCTGACTTGTCTGGACATGGCAGCAGGCGGTGAGCACGACGAGTGGACCGAGATGTACCCCCGCATGGCCAAGGAGGCCAAAGAAGAGGGCTTCCCTCAGATCGCAGCACTGTTCACCATGGTGGCACAGATCGAGAAGGAGCACGAGGAGCGCTACCGTGCGCTGGCCGAAAACCTGAAAAACAACAAGGTCTTTGCCCGCGAGGAGCAGCAGGTATGGCAGTGCCGGAACTGCGGCTACACCTATATCGGCAAGTCCGCACCGCTCAAGTGCCCGGTGTGCGCACATCCGCAGAGCTACTTTGAGCTGAAAAAGATCAACTACTAAGCTGAAAATTCAAAAGCAGAACAGCGCCGCCGCATCCGGTTTGCCGGGTGCGGCGGCGTTTTGTACAAAATTGAAAAGCGGATTTTATTATTCTCCACAAAATAAGGCTCAGCTGCCCGGCAGAATGGGCAAAAAACTTGACCCGGTTTTGCACTGCGTGTAAAATAATACGGAGACAGGAATATTTAAAGGATCTTGCAGCAAAGCAGGCGGGGAGGGCAAAGCCCATGAAGCAGGGGTTCAAAGCGTGTGTTTGTGCAGTGGTGCTGTGCGCAGAACTGTTTGCAGCCGGGGCCTTGTCGGCCTATGCTGCGCAGGAGCAGCCGCTGCCGGACAGCGGCATGACATTGGACACTGCCGAACTGACGCTGGATATCACCGAAGGAGACCCGGCCCCGGTGGCCTACCTGAATGTGCAGGCACCCAACGATTACTTCTTTCTGATCTGGACTTCCAGTGATCCGGCAGTGGCATCGGTGGACGGCACCGGCAAGGTGACCGGCCATGCCGAGGGCACTGCGGTCGTCACGGCCCGCAATGAGCGCGGCGAAAAGACCACCTGTACCATCACGGTGCGCAAAAGCACAGCCAGCCGCCTGGTGCTGAACACCAGCGATCTGACGCTTACCATTACAGAGCAGGAGCCTGCCCCGACGAAACAGCTGAAGCTGGAACAGAACAAAGGCGGGTTTACCTATGTGCGGCAGTGGGTCAGCAGCAACCCGGCGGTGGCATCGGTAAGCACAAACGGTATCGTAAAGGCGCAGGGGTCCGGCAAGGCCGTCATCAGCGCACTGACCACAGCCGGGCAGGTGCTGCGCTGCACGGTAACGGTCACATCGGAGATCGGACGGGTGCAGATGAGCAAAAACGCCATGCTGCTGCAGGCAGTGGGAGCCAGTCAGAAGCTGACCGCGCAGGCTGCAGGCACCAAAAACGGAACGCTGACATGGCTCAGCAGCAATCCGGGCGTGGCAACTGTGAGTGCGGATGGCATGGTAACGGCGGTGGGTGACGGTGAAACGATGATCCTTGCCGTTACACCGGAGGGTCGTGCCGATGCCTGCTATGTGGCCGTGGGAGCGGCGGCGTGGCGGTTCCGCTCGGAGGACGAGCTTGCCGAAACGCTGACCCTGACCGGCCAGCTGCCCTATTCGGATGGAAAGTAAAAAGAAAAATGGGAGCGTTCTGTGCAGCAGGATGCTCCCATTTTTTCAAAACCCGCTGGGCAGAAAGATCATCGTTCCCCGGGCAGACCACGCCATCCGCTGGGCCATGCAGCCGGGCGCACCGGCCAGCAGAAACAGGGCCAGTGCGGCGAGCAGCAGCACCCATCCAAGGCCGCTGTGCGGCCTGCCGGAAAAAGGATCCCCTTTTTTGCGTCTCATCCCGCTGCCCCCTTTTTGCTGTGCTGGGCCATCCTATGCGCCGCAGGCACCGATTGTGCAACCGGCCCGGCTGTGGTACAATAAAACCTTAAGAGATACATTGTACAGGGAGAACGATCTTTATGCTTACCATCACACTGCTGGGCACCGCTGCTACCATGCCGCTGCCGGACCGGGCACTCTCGGCGGCGTTTGCTGCCTGCGGCGGCCACGGCCTGCTGTGGGACTGCGGCGAGGGCACTCAGGCGGCAGCGCGCCGTGCGGGCGTGAACCTGATGCGGGCAGATGCCATCTGCCTGACCCACTACCATGGCGACCACATCTTTGGTCTGCCGGGCCTTTTGCAGACTCTGGGGGCGCAGGGCCGCACAAGACCGCTTGCGCTGCTGGGTCCGGAGGGCCTGCCGGATATCTGGGCGGCGGTGCGGGCACTGACCGGCCCGCTGCCCTATCCGGTGAAGCCGCAGGTGCTTATGCCGGGCCAGCCGCTGGCGCTGGATGCGCTGAGCGAGGGCTGGCCTGCCGGTGCGCGGCTGGTGCCGTTTGCCACAAAGCATCGGGTAAAAAGCCTTGGCTACCGGCTGGAGCTGCCCCGTGCAGGCAAATTTTCGCCGGAGCAGGCCCAGGCGCTGGGGGTGCCGGTGCAGCAATGGAAGCTGCTGCAGAAAGGGCAGAGCGTTGCCGTGGAGGGCAGAACGGTGCAGCCTGCGCAGGTGCTGGGCGCCCCGCGCAAGGGGTTGAGCGTGGTATTTTCCGGCGATACGGCCCCCTGCCCGTATTATTTGCAGGCGGCGCATGACGCAGACCTGCTGATATGCGATGCCACCTATGCCCTTCCGGAGCAGGAAGACCAGGCCCGTCAGTGGGGGCACAGCACCTTTGGGCAGAGCGCATCCCTTGCCGCGCAGGCGAGGGCAAAGCGGCTTTGGCTGACCCATTATTCCCCCATGATCACCGACCCGGAGGAATATGCCGCGCAGGCACAGAGCATCTTCCCGGCGGCGGAGTGCGGCTTTGACGGCAAAAGCATCACCCTGCAGTACGAGGAGGCACAGCCATGACCATCCGGATGGACGAGGGTGCGGCAGAGCTGCTGGACACCCTGCACAAGGCGGGCTATGCAGCCTACGTGGTGGGCGGCTGCGTGCGGGACAGTCTGCTGGGCCTTACACCGCACGACTGGGACCTGTGCACCAGTGCTCTGCCGCAGCAGGTGATGGAGCTGTTCGGCGCGCAGCGGTGCATCCCCACCGGTCTGCAGCACGGCACGGTAACGGTGAAGCAGAGCGGTGCCCTTTACGAGATCACCACCTTCCGTACAGAAGGCACCTACACAGATGGCCGCCACCCGGACGAGGTGCACTTTGTGCCGGATGTGCGGGAGGACCTGGCCCGGCGGGATTTTACCATCAACGCCATGGCCTACAATGAAAAAGAGGGCCTTGTGGACCCCTTTGGCGGGCAGGCCGATCTGCAAAGCGGCATCGTACGGGCGGTGGGTGTGCCCCGCCAGCGGTTCACCGAGGACGCGCTGCGCATCCTGCGGCTGTACCGCTTCGCAGCCCGGTTTGGCTTTGCCATCGACCCGCCCACGGCGCAGGCGGCACAGGAGCTGTGTGCCCATCTGGACTGCGTATCGGTGGAGCGCATCGAGGAAGAGCTTGCAAAACTGCTGAGCGCTCCCGCCCCTGCGGCATATCTTGACAAAAAAATACTGCTTGTTATTCTGCCGGAGCTTTCATCGGAGGCACTGGCGGCGGCAAAGCCGGTGGTGGATGCCTGCCCGGCGGGTGCAGAAAACCTGTCCATCCGGCTGGCGGCGCTGCTGTACAGCCTTGGCGAGGACGGCATCCGCCGCACACTCAAGCGCCTGCGCTGCTCCAATGCCTTGATTGAAGAGGCGGCGGTGCTGGTGCGGGAAGCCAGAAGGCGTGACGGTAGCTTTCTCTTCGGACACGAGTACGGGTTGCGGCACCCAGCGGATGCTTCGTGCTTTGAGCAGCACTCGCATCCTGCTGGCCGCTGCTCCAACAGCAACTCCTTGTTTCCGCCGCAGGCGGCAGTCGTTGCCGTTGCAGGCCATTCCATCGCCCGCCCTATTGCCTTCGGCAACAGGGTCCCACCCCAGCGGACGGTCCTCAGAGAAACTACCGTCACACCCGGCTTTACCATCTACGCCCGCCGACTACTGGGCAAATATAACTTGTGTACCGTGCAGCGCATTGCTGCACTGGGCACAGCCCTGCAGCCGGAACGGGCGGCTGATTTTGCTGCACTTTCCGAATTGGCCGAACAATTGGACGCGGACGGCGTATGCTGCCGCGTCAGCCAGCTGGCTGTGAATGGCCGTGATCTGATGGCGGCAGGTGTCCCGGCGGGGCCGGGCATCCGCAAAGTGCTGGAAGCGCTGCTGGACGGTGTGATCCGGGAAGAATATCCCAACGAGCGGCAAGCCCTGCTGGCCGCAGTGCAGCAGCTCGCTGCGTCTTGACAAGCTCTTTTTTCAGAGTTACTATTATACTACTGTTTTAGTGTGTTGAATGCACCAAAGGAGAACTTATGACCACACAGACCCCTGATTCAAAGCCGCGTGCCCTCATTGCCATGAGCGGCGGCGTGGACAGTTCGGTGGCGGCATGGCTCATGCAGCAGGCAGGCTATGACTGCACCGGCATCACCATGCGGCTCACCCGCAACGAAACGCTGGGACAGTCCGGCTTTCACACCTGCTGCTCGGAAAAGGACATCGAGGACGCGGCAGAGGTGGCGTTTGCCATGGATATCCCGTACGAGGTGTTGGATTTCACGGCTGACTTCCGGGAACAGATCATTGAAAAATTCGTCCGCGTGTATGAGGCGGGCGGCACGCCGAACCCCTGCATCGACTGCAATAAATATATGAAGTTCCGCCATCTGCTGGACTGGGCCCGGGCACACGGCATGGGGTATGTGGTCACGGGCCACTATGCCCGGGTGGAGCAGGACGAGGCCACCGGCCGTTTCCTGCTCAAAAAGGGGCTGGACGAGGGCAAGGACCAGAGCTACGTGCTCTACAACCTCACTCAGGAGCAGCTGGCGCATATCCGTCTGCCGCTGGGCGGCCTGCACAAGACTGAGGTGCGCGAGATCGCGGAGCAGCACAAATTTGTCAATGCCCACAAGCACGACAGTCAGGACATCTGCTTCGTGCCGGATGGCGACTATGCCCGCTTTATGGAGGACTTCACCGGCAAACACTACCCGGCAGGTGATTTTCTGGACGAAAACGGCAGGGTGGTGGGCACCCACAACGGCGCGGTGCGGTACACCATCGGCCAGCGCAAGGGGCTGGGCCTTGCCATGGGGGCACCTGTGTACGTCTGCGGCAAGGACATGCAGGCAAACACCGTCACGGTAGGGCCGGAGGAGATGCTGTTCGACCGCATCGTGTATGCGGACGAGGTGAACTGGATCGCCATTCCGGAGCTGACCGGGCCGCTGCGGGTCACAGCCCGCACCCGGTACCACCAGGTGGAGCAGGCCGCCACCGTCTACCCGGCGGAGTGCGGCTTCCGGCTGGAATTTGACCAGCCCCAGCGCGCCCCTACGCCCGGTCAGGCCGTGGTGCTGTATCAGGGCGACACCGTGCTGGGCGGCGGCACCATTACGAGAGTGGAAAAGTAACAAGGAGAACAAAATGCAAAATCAGTATTCCCGCACGCAGTTGCTGCTGGGCGCGGAAGCTATGGAAAAACTGCACAATTCCCGCGTGGCGGTGTTCGGCATCGGCGGCGTGGGCGGCTACACGGTGGAAGCGCTGGCGCGCAGCGGCGTGGGGGCACTGGATCTGATCGATGACGATAAAGTCTGCCTGACCAACCTCAACCGCCAGATCATCGCCACCCGCAGCACGGTAGGGCAATATAAGGTAGATGTGGCTGCGCAGCGCATCCACGACATTGACCCGGACATCAGGGTGACCACCCACCGGTGCTTCTTTGGCCCGGAAACACAGGACCAGTTCGACTTTACCCAGTACGACTATGTGGTGGATGCCATTGACACCGTTACCGGCAAGCTGGCGCTGGTGATGAAGTGCAAGGAGGCAGGCACCCCCATCATCTGCTCCATGGGCGCAGGCAACAAGATGGACCCGACCCGCTTTGAAGTGACCGATATCTACAAGACCTCGGTCTGCCCGCTGGCCAAGGTGATGCGCACCGAGTGCCGCAAGCGCAGGATCAAGCACCTGAAGGTGGTCTACTCCAAGGAGCCTGCCATGACCCCCATCGAGGATGACGACATCAGCTGCAAGTATCACTGCATCTGCCCTCCGGGCACCCAGCGCAAGTGCACCCAGCGCCGTTCGGTGCCGGGTTCCAATGCCTTTGTACCCTCGGTGGCCGGCCTGATCATCGGCGGCGAGGTGGTAAAAGACCTTGTGGGCTTTGTACCGATGAAGGGGTAAAACAGACTGCAAACTCCTGCTGTGTGGGACGATTTGAAATGCGCTCCGCGTTGCTTTGCGCATAAGCTAAGGAAATTATATTTTTGATTTTGGGGTCCAGAAACGCCTGCGGGCGTTTCTGGACCCCATTTTCATGGGCGGGGGTCGTGGAGGAAAGGCTTGTGCTTGCGGGCAGAACCCTCTCGGTCACGCCTGCGGCGTGCCAGCTCCTGAGAGGGTTCAGCACGCTGAAAACAAGCAGAACATTAACTCCGCCGCGCGAATGTTTCCACAGGAAACCAGCGCGGCAGCTTCCGCTTTCGGTTATGACTCCTCCCGTGAAAAGGCAATTCTGGAAAATCCGCAGATTTTCCAGAATTGCGAAATAAAATAATAATTCCGCTGAAAATGGTCAGAGCATCAGCGGAGACCATTTAAGATCGTGCTTTTTACGCGCTGCAGCGTTCTATAATATAAATTTGCAACTAATTTGCATTTTGGTATTGCAATTGGAGAGAATATCGTGTATAATCATCCCTGTTCAAAAATGCAACCAATTTGCAATTTACTAAAATGAAGCGACGAACGGTCGTTTTTAGGAGCGTATATGGAACTATTTCTGGATGTTCTGGGCGAATCTCTGGTGGATACCGCCAAGATGCTGCCCTTCCTGTTTTTGGCTTATCTTCTGATCGAGTATATCGAGACCCGCCACGGTGAGCGCATTGAAGCACTGCTGGCAGGCGGCGGGCGCTGGGGCGCGATTCCGGGCGCGGTGCTGGGCTGTGTGCCGCAGTGTGGCTTTTCGGCCATTGCGTCCAACTTCTATTCCTCCCGCGTCATCACACTAGGCACCCTGATGGCCGTCTACCTTGCCACCAGCGACGAAGCCATCCCGCTGCTGGTATCCATGCCGGCCTACTGGGATAAGCTGGCTGTGCTCATGGTCATCAAGGTGGTATACGCCATTGTGGTGGGCTTTGTGCTGGATTTTGTGCTGCGCGGTGTGCTGCCCAAATCGCTGCGCGGCGGCTACACCGGCCATGCCGACGAGGTGGACTGTCACGAGGAGCACAGCGACGAAGAGGGTAAGCCCGCCCCCATCTGGAAAGCGGCCCTGCGCCACACGCTGGAGATTTTTGTGTTCATTTTTGCGTTCAGTCTGGTGTTCGGCCTGATCGTGGAAGGCGTGGGCGAAGATGTGTTTGCAGACCTTCTGGGCAGCATGGGCTTCTTCCAGCCGGTAGTGGCTGCGCTGGTGGGCCTGATCCCCAACTGCGCCGCCAGCGTGCTGCTGACCCAGCTGTATGTGGAGGGTGCTCTGCGCTTTTCCAGTCTGGTGGCGGGCCTTTGCACCGGTGCAGGCGTGGGCCTTGCGGTGCTGTGGCGCACCAATCCTTCGTGGAAGCAGAACCTGTTCATCACCGGCCTGACATGGGGTGCAGGCGCATTCCTCGGCGTGGCAATGCAGGTGGTCGTGGCCGTGTTTGCGTGATCCCGAGAAGAAGCTGCAAAGAAAACGGCATCGTGAAACAAAATAAGGCTATTGCATGGAATTCTGTGCAGTAGCCTTATTTTTATGCCCAAATGCACCCCAATTTTAAAAAAGTATGGTATACTGGTACAAAACTCAGTTCCATAGGGGAGAATAGAATGCAATATAAGATTCTGGCAAGCGATTACGACAACACACTGGTGCCCTTTGGCGAGGGCAAGCCGCGTCAGAAGGTGGTAAAAGCCATCAAAAAGCTGCAGGCCGCAGGCGGCAGATTTGTGCTCAGCACCGGACGCGCGTATCCGTGCGTCAACCTCAAAGGCCAGCTGGGCGGCATCCGGTTCGATTATGCCATCACCTGCAACGGTGCCTGCGTGGTGGACCGCGAGGGCCGCATCGTGGCCGAGCACCCGCTCACCGCTGAGGAAATGTACGCGCTGGTGGATTTCTGCGAGGATTATAACTATCCGCTGCAGTTCAATTTCAGGGATGCCTGCTACGCCTACTGCGAGTATGAATATCTGCACAGGGGCTATCAGCAGATGAACAGCATCGGGCTGGACTGTATGGACGGTGAAGATCAGGACCGCCACCTGATCGATATGCCCCACGCGGCCTTTGCGGCAGTGCCGCCGGAGCACGTGGCAGATTTTGCGGCAAAGTACGGCCATCTGGGCCTGCACTGGATGCAGGTGGGTGCGCAGAATGCCGACGGCCTGTGCTACTACGACATCGTGCGCGGTGGAATGGACAAAGGCGTTGGCCTTGCCGACCTGTGTGAAAAAATGGGTCTGACGCTGGCCGATGCCGTGGCGGCAGGCGATTCTGCCAACGATGTGGCCATGCTGAAGGCAGCGGGCCTTGGCTGCTGCATGGCAAACGGCACGCCGGACGCAAAGGCTGCCGCCGACCGCATCATTGGCGATGTGCGGGAGGACGGCCTTGCCGACCTGATCGATGAGCTGTGGTTCGACGGCCCCAGAGCAGAGCCGTCCGGCCGCGACCTTGGCTCGCCTTGGGATAAAATTGAAAGTGCAGGCGGACAATGAGCTTTGAACCGGTGTATAACGAACACAGCCGGGCGCTGATCCTTGGCACATGGCCCAGCCCCAAAAGCCGGGAGATGGCCTTTTACTACGGCCACCCGCAGAACCGCTTCTGGCCCATGATGGCCGCGCTGACCGGGGAGCAGACGCCCGCGCGGGAGGATATCGAAGCCAAAAAGCAGATCATCCTGCGCCATGGGCTGGCCCTCTGGGACACGCTGGAACGCTGCACCATCACCGGCGCAGCGGATGCTTCCATCAAGGATGCAGTGCCGAATGATATTGCCGCTCTGCTGGCAAAGGCACCCATCGAAGCAGTATTCTGCAACGGAGCCACCGCATTCCGGATCTATACAAAGTATCTGCAGCCGGTGTCCGGCATTGCAGCGGTAAAGCTGCCCAGCACCAGCCCGGCAAACGCTGCCTGCCGCCCGGAAAAGCTGCGCGAAATCTGGGGCGCGGCCCTCTTGCCGTGGATCAACAAATGATGGCCAGGTTGTAAATTATCCGTGAAAGCCTTGCGTTTTTCGCGGGGTGCGGTATTATGGATGACATAAGGGGCAATGCCCCGGACAAGGAGAAGAAACATGAGTAAGATCATCCGCACCAGAAAGCCCAGCGTTCTGCCATTTTATGCAATGGCACTGGTCTTTTTGGTATTGTGCGCGGTACTGCCGGTGTATAAGCTGTGGGCGCTTCTGGCGGCGCTGGGCGGTGCATTTGTGGCCTTTGGTGCGGCACAGAAGGTCTGCCCGCCCCGGGTGGTGGAGCACGAAGTGCCTTTCCACACCGGTGTGGAGGATGTGGACGCGATGCTGACCGACATTCAGCAGAAACTGGATACCCTGCACACCCTCAACGAGCAGCTGCCGGACCCGCAGCTCTCTGCCGCCATGACCCGCATGGAAAAGGCGGGCCGCTCCATTGTGGAAGCGGTGGAAGCAAACCCGGAAAAGGCAAAGCAGGTGCGCAGGTTCGCAAACTATTACCTGCCGGATGCGGTGAACGTTCTGCAGCAGTATGCAAAGCTGGCAAAGCAGGGCGTGCGCGGCGAGAATGCCGCAGCCATCCGTACCGAGGTGGAGCACAATGCTGCTTCCATTGCCACGGCGTTTGAAAACCAGCTGGATGCCCTGTACGCCGCCGAGAGCATGGACCTTTCTGCAGATATCACGGTGCTGCAGAACATGCTCAAAGGGCAGGGCCTGAGCTAAGAAAAAAGGTAAATGGTATTTGGAAAGGAAGGAATCTCTTATGGCTGATAATACATTCAACTTTGACCTCGATGCACCCGCAGCTGTCTCTTATACACATCTCCGAGCCCACGAGA